>Ga0302210_10000622_pt1 | contig 15805 bp, 10 predicted proteins | sample II_Fen_E3_2_FD_198793 | JGI IMG/M metagenome (GOLD analysis project Ga0302210, IMG submission 198793) | Peat permafrost microbial communities from Stordalen Mire near Abisko, Sweden - II_Fen_E3_2 | ecosystem: Environmental > Terrestrial > Soil > Wetlands > Permafrost | place: Sweden: Abisko... | reverse complement strand
GCCTTACTGAAGCCATACGAAAAAAGCAGTAATTCCGGAATCTTATATTATACAGATGATGAGGTAAAAGATTTCTGCATTCGTGCCAACAGACTGGGGCTGCAGATCGAACTGCATGCCATTGGTGATGCGGCATTTCAGCAGGCAGCGAATGCTTTAAAAGCGGCACTGGATGATTTTCCACGGGAGGATCACAGACATGGAATCATTCACGCCTGCCTGCCGACAGAAGAGGGGCTCGAAATATGCCGGAAGTATCATATCCAGATACCGCTTCAGACAGCATTTGTAGTGTGGCCGCAGGAACCGGACTGGTATCTGAGAGATATTCTGGGTGAGAGGGAGGCAAAGTTAAATCCCCTGAGAAGTTTTCTGGATCATGATATTATCATATCGGCAGGATCTGACGCCCCCTGCACGGATCCTGATCCGATGCTCTGGATTCACAATGCCTGCAATCATCCGGTGAAGGAGCAGGCGCTTACGGTAGCAGAAGCACTGCGGATGTGTACTTATTGGGGTTACTGGACCAGCTTTGATGAAAAAGAAAGAGGCTCTCTGGAAACCGGCAAGATTGCCGATATGGTGATTTTGCAGACTAATCCGTTTAAAACAGAACCGGAAGAGCTGAAAAACATCAAGGTGAAAGAGCTGATACTGGCCGGAAAGCCTTATGAAAAACAAAAGCAGAGCTGGATGATGCTGGTTTTAAAGGGATTGCTGAGCCGCAGGAAAATATAGTGAGCTGAAAAGAACAGGGAGAAGATGGAGTCTATGCAGGAAGAAATTCATGCATAGCTCCTTTTTTTGTCGGAGAATCGCAAAAAAAGGCATAAGGAAAAAGAAAAATAACAGGAATCCGCAAATATTTGCAATGGTTTTGCAAATATCTTGAATTTTTTTAAAAGGTCGTCAATGTTATCATTTTCTTGTAGTTAATCGCTGTATTTTATGATTACAGCAATTTTTCAAAGAAAACGGGAGGTTTCAAATGAAAAAGAAATTAGTCAGCGTATTTTTAACAGTCAGCGTGGCGGCATCTCTGCTTGCAGGATGCGGATCCTCAGCTTCCACGGCACCGGCCAAGGAGCAGACGCCGGCAGCATCAGTGGCAGCAGCATCATCATCAGTGGCAGCAGCATCAACAGTGACAGGATCAACAGTGGCGGCAGCATCCGCAGCTGAAGAAGCATCGGCAGCCAAACCAGCGGCAGGCAGCGCAACTGCAGGTGTGATCTGGTACAACTTCGCAGATACTTTTATTTCTAATGCGCGTCAGACTTTGAACAATATTTCCACAACAGATGGTTCCATTAAGGTAACAGATGCTGACAGCCAGAATGATACAACAGTTCAGGATAATAACATGAATAACATGTTTACCCAGCATCCGAACTATCTGGTACTGAATAATATCAACAATGCGGCAACGAGCCAGATTGTTAACAGCTGTAAAAAAGAAAAAATCACGACCATTTTTGCCAATACGACAAGTCCGTCAGATGCTGATTTTGCCAACTATAATAATTTATGGTATGTATCTTCTGCTTCTGAGCAGTCTGGCAAAAACATGGGAAATGAGATTGTAGATTATTTAAAATCCAATAAAAACTGGGATAGAAATAAAAACGGAAAAGTTGATTTTATTCTGCTGCAGGGTATGCCTACCTTCAGTGATACGATCAACCGCTCTTCCTACAGTCTGGCAGCGATCGAAGCGGCAGGATACAAACTTGGTTCCTGCATCGGTGGAGAAAATGTCAGCGGTGTCAAAGGCGGACAGTCTGTTAACGGCGTGATCTGTGATTTCCAGAGGGCAAAAGCGCAGGAAAATGTGGAAGCACTCCTGGCAAGCTATGGAAAAGATATTGACTGCATTCTTGCAGATAATGATGATGAGGCGCTGGGTGCGATTGCTGCTTTACAGGCTCATGGATATCTGACAAACTCTTCCAACTATATTCCGGTTGTTGGTGTGGATGCAACAGCTGCCGGTTGTGAAGCCATCAAAAAAGGAACAATGCTTGGAACATCTCTGAATAATCCGGTGAAACTGTCAAAATGTATTTATAAGGTAATGTATCTTTTGAACAACAAACAGGAAGTGACGACAGAGACCATGGGAATTGACGGAGTGAATGTTACCGGACATAAGGTCATCATTAATTATGTTCCGATCACAAAGAATAATCTGAGTGATGCTAACTATGACATAAAAGATGCAAAATTCAAATAAGTTTTGCTTTAAAAAAAGAAAAAGAACCATTCAGGTGATGGGAGACCGGGTTTGGAAAACGCCCGGTCTTTTGCCGCAATGATAGTACTGTAATAGGGAGGTCAACAATGAGTGACAGCGAATATATTCTGGAAGCTCGCGAAATATCCAAATTATTTCCGGGCGTCAAGGCACTCGATAAAGTATCGTTGAAAGTAAAACCGGGAACCGTTCATGCTTTAATGGGAGAGAATGGTGCCGGAAAATCTACCCTGATGAAATGCATCTATGGAATATACAAGCCGGATGAAGGGGAACTTTATATCAATGGAGAAAAGGCGTCTGTTACAAATCCGAAAAGTGCCATGGATCAGGGGATTTCCATGATCCATCAGGAACTGCATCCGATAAGGTCGCAGACGGTCAGCGAAAATATTTTTTTAGGGCGAATACCTCATAAGAAGGCACTCGGAATTCGATGGGTGGACTACACAAGGCTTTACAGCGAAGCAAAAGAAGTATTTGAAAAGCTTGGAATTGAGCTGAACCCAAAGCAGAAGGTGCAGGAGCTTTCGACAGCTTATTGCCAACTGTTGGAAATTGCAAGGGCAGTCTCCTTCGGAGCCAAAATTATTATTATGGATGAACCTACTTCTTCACTGACAGAGACGGAGACAGAGATTTTGTTCCGTATTATCAGGCAGTTGAAAAAGGAAAAAGTAGCAATTATATATATTTCACATAAAATTGATGAAATATTACAGATATCAGATGAGGTCACAGTCATGCGGGATGGGAAGATGATTGGAAGCTGGCTTTCATCCGAAATGGATACAGACATGATCGTCGGAAAAATGGTGGGCAGAGCCATGACCAATCGCTATCCGGCAGGAGATCATGTTACTGGAGAGGTATATCTGAAGGTGGAAAATCTAACAAGTTCCAATCCAAGATCGTTCCAGCAGGTATCCTTTGAAGTCAAAAAAGGAGAGATATTTGGTATCGGCGGACTGGTCGGATCCCAGAGGAGTGAGCTGGTAGAAGCTCTATTTGGACTGAGAGCCATTTCGGAAGGGAAAATATCTATTTCCGGTAAGGAGATCAGAATCAGAAACAGCATGGATGCCGTTCGCAGCGGTATGGCACTTTTGACGGAAGACCGACGTGGAACAGGGATCATAGGAGCACTTTCTATCACAGATAATACGCTTGTAGTAAATCAGAATCTGCATCCTGAAAAATATACGCGTCTGCATCTGGTGGATTATAAAAAGCGGAATAAAGCTGCTCATGAATATGTTGAAAAACTGAAAATAAAAACTCCTTCTCTGAAAACGGCAATTCAGACCCTCTCTGGAGGAAATCAGCAGAAAGTTCTTTTGGGAAGATGGCTTCTGACAGAACCGGATATCCTGATACTGGACGAACCAACCAGAGGAATCGATGTGGGTGCAAAATATGAAATATATGAATTGATGGAAAAGATGGCACAGGAAGGTAAATGTGTGATTATGATCAGTTCTGAAATGCCGGAACTGATGGGAATGTCTGATCGGATTATGGTCATGTGCGAAGGTCATAAGTCAGGGGAATTAGATAGAAAAGAAGTGACTGACGAGAAGATAATGTTCCTTGCAAGCACATATAAAGTGGGGTAGAATAATGAAAACAAAAAGTATTTCAAAAATTTTAGTGGATTACATTCTGTATATTTGTCTGGTTATGATGATTGTCATTATAGCTGTCATTTCCCCGTCTTTCGTATCTGTCCGGGTACTCAGTGATGTTCTGATACAGAGCGCGCCTAAAGTGCTGTTGGCGATGGGGATGCTTGTGGTCATTATTTCCGGCGGTATGGATATGACGGTTGGCCGTCTGGCAGGACTGGGAGCTGTTGTAGCAGGATCTTTGGCACAGACATCGGATTATTATATTAAATTCTGGCCGCATTTGCAGGAAATGCCGCTGATCGTACCTATTCTATTATCTGCGTTGGTTGGAGCGCTTTCCGGTGTGGTAACAGGACTGGTGATCTCCAAACTGCATGTTCCTGCGTTTCTGGCAGGTCTTGGCATACAGATGATCATTTATGGCGGTAATCTGCTCCTTTTAGAAACGGCACCGAATAATTCTCAGCCACTGGCAGGTTTTCAGGATTCTTTTACAAAATTTGGAACAGGTTCTGTGATGGGAATCAATTATCTGGTTATCGTTGCAGTTATCATTATGTGTGCGGTGTATGTTCTTTTGAACAGGACGACTCTGGGTAAGAATATTTATGCGACCGGTGGAAACAGGGAAGCTGCAAAGGTGGCGGGAATCAATATATTCCGAATTGATATGTTCGTATATATTCTTTCAGGTATGTTAGCTGCATTTGCAGGTTGTATGATGGCAGCCCGCACGGGTTCGGCAACAGCAGCATATGCAGAAGGATATGAAATGGATGCCATTGCCAGCTGCATCATAGGCGGAGCATCTTTTGCAGGTGGTATCGGAAATGTACCGGGGACTTTTCTCGGCGTCATTATATTCAGTGTCATTAATTATGGCTTGACGTTTATCGGTCTGAGCTCTTATTGGCAGTATATTGTAAAGGGACTGATTATTGTGGTGGCAGTCGCACTTGATATGAGGAAATATGCATCACAGCAATAAGGCAGGGGTAACGTTTAGTATGGCTTCAGAGACTGGTTTCTCTGAAGTCATACTTGCCGTAGGAGCATTTTTGTAAAACGAAAGGTGGAGCAGTGAAGACTCCGGGGAAAAAAACGTGGATTGTTCTCGTGGTTCTGATAGCAGGACTGGTGTTATCCGGTTGTGGAAAACAGGTGACAGCAGAGCATCCGGTGACACGGGTGTCCGTAATCCTGCCGCACAGTGATGACGGATACTGGGTGAATATTAAGAACGGAATTGAGGAAAAGCAGGAGGAGGCGGCAAAATACGGAATAGATATCAAGGTTTTCATTCCTCAGCTCAATTATAATGCATCTGAAATGACGGATATTCTAAAACAGCAGATTGCAGCCAGAACTGATTTTGTCGTCGTACAGGGAAATGAGGACGAAGGTTTTGTGCAGGCACTTCAGGAAGCTCATGACCAGGGAATGAAAGTGGTTTTCATGGATACGGATCTTTCGGACTTTCCAGAACATTTATATGTAGGAACTGATAATTATAAAGCAGGATATCTGATCGGAGAGCAGATGGCAGAGAAGACGAATGGGAAAGCTGACATTGCTGTCATATCAGGATCCCCAGGATATCCAAATCTGGAAGAGCGTCTGGAAGGACTCAAAGATGCTATGAAAAACTATCCGGGACTGAGTCTGAAAGAAGTTCTGTATGACAATTATGATGGGCTGACTTTTATGAAAAGGTATGAAAGTGTTCAGGATGCGGACACTTTAGTTTGTCTGGAAGGGACAGGTGCGCAGACGCTCTCGAGAATGTTTTCGGGGCATGACAGCAGATACCGGCACATTTTCGGTTTTGATATCACAGACGGAATTCCGACAGATGTTGTAGATGGCATTCTGGTTCAGGATACAAAAGAAATTGGCAATCAGGTAGTGACACAGTTGGAACACTATGTACAGACCGGCAAATATTCAAATAATAAAATATATACGGATGTTCATTATGTCACAAAAGACAATTACAAGGCGGGGACAGAAGAATGAAAAGAAAAATCCTGAATACTGTCTCCAAAAAATATGCATTCGGCTATGTACTGATCGGTGTTTTCCTGTTGATTTTCCTATGTGTTTCTATTACGGCAAGTATGTATGTCTCAGTGCAATACCGTGATGCAACGAAAGAACTGAGTGAGATCAACAATCTTGAAGATACTTTTAACCAGTTCAATAATGATGTGAATATTTCCTATTCCTTTCTCTCTCAGGACGGAATAGGAAAGTATAAAGGACTGAAAAACAGACTTGATATGGCAAAGGGCAAGGTGGATCTTCAGCAGAAAAAGCGATATCTGAGAGAAACAGCAGATCTGAGCAGTACGATTGAAACCTATAGGAAGCAAAGCGACATACTGATCAATAATATCGTTTCTTATATGAAGCATGAAACCAGTAAAGATGTAAATCATGCCGAGCTGGGTTCACAGTATGACAGTCTGCAGAAAATCTATTCTTTTGTAATGCTGCGTTTTCAGGATGAGTATTCGGCAAAACTGAAAACACTGGATCTGGTGGAAAAAAATCTGCAGCAGCTGCAGGTCATGATTTATGGTCTGCTTCTGGTTCTGATATTATTTATCATCTTTACCTGTACAGTGTATATTGTTACCGTAATCAGGGGAGTCGCCGGATCGATAAAGGTATTGGAGAAGGGTGTCAATTCTATTGAAAAAGATGTTCGCAGTGCCGATCCGATAGAGCTTCACAGCAGTGATGAATTTGAAGAGCTGGCAGGTGCTTTTAATTCCATGCTGAAGATCATTCAGACCCAGATGCAGAAAATAGCAGAAGATGCAGATATCAGAGAACGTCTGGCCGAATCAGAAAATGATAATCTGCGGATATACGGAGCACTGCAGAAGAATAATCTGGATTTTCTTCAGTCCAGGATTAATCCCCATTTTCTGTTTAATGCCCTGAATATGATTTCGGCTCAGGCCAGAATTGAAAATGCGGAAAAGTCGGCAGAAATGATGGAAATCACAGCATCATTTCTTAGATATAATCTCGATAATATCACTAAAAATGTTACACTTGAAAAAGAACTTGATAATCTAAAGGATTATATTGCAATCCAAAAATACCGTTATGGAGGAAGGTTTGAATTTACTTTTCAGGTAAGTGAAAATTGTCTGAAACTGGTTATGCCCTGTATGGTTCTGCAGCCATTAGTAGAAAATTCTGTTCAGCATGGGATTGGAATGATGGTAGACGGCGGGCATGTGTGGATCAGTGCTGATCGCAGTGGTGACAGAGTGATTATGGAGATCCGTGATAATGGTATGGGTATGACTGCGGAAAAGATTGAAGAGACCTATCGGAATCTTCGGGAAAACACATCTGACAGTAAACACATTGGTATTCGGAATATTTATCGCAGGCTGCAGCTTTTCTATAAAAATGATGTAATTCTGGAAATGGAAAGTCACGATACGGGACTGTGTATCAGAATGTCAGTCCCATATCAGGAAAAACTTCCATTTTCGAATGAACAGGAGTAGAGAATGAAATTGACAATGGTGATCGCAGATGACGAGCAGCTGTCTTTAAAAAGTCAGGAAATACTCATAAAGAAAGAGTTTCCCAATATTGAGATTGTCGGACTGGCGGAAAACGGTGTGGTTCTGAAGCAAATGCTGGAGTCCGCTCAGCCGGATCTGGCAATCGTGGACATCCGTATGCCGGGACTTACCGGTCTGGAAGTGATAGCGCTTATGAGAAATAAAGGCTGTAAGACACATTTTATCATTCGTACAGCGTATAGTGATTTTGAATATGTCAAAACAGCACTTGATTTGAAAACAGATGGGTACTTGCTCAAACCGGGAAAAAGAGAAGAAAATGTAGAAGTTATTGCGCGGATGTGCAAAATTGTGGAGGAAAAAAGCAGGCAGGAACGAAAACAGAAAGAGATGCAGACGGTATTATATGCAGTTAATCCTGCTTTTGAAAGTGAGATCCTGAAATCGGTCTTAATGGAGCATGTGCAGAAGGAGGATTTTTGTACTTATTGCCGGATGCATGATATTAAATTTACAAAGGGCTGTATCATAACACTGCTTCCGGAAGCGAAGCAGAACAGGTTTGGGATCAGAGAACTGCATGCAAAACTGACGGAAATTCTGGATGGTATCTGTTATTTCCTTTCTACTGTTTCAGAAGAGTATCTGGTGGTTATGATCCTCTTACCCCAGGAAATTGAGGCAGAAGGTCTGAAAAAGTGGTGCAGCGACATTGCGAGACTGATTGCAGATGAACTTGGAAAACATGCAGGAGTTGATTTTCTGTATGGAAGCGGAAATATTTATGATACATTTGAAAGTATGCCGGACTCGTATCAGGAAAGTCTGAAAGAACTGAAAAACCGGAGAGAACTTCTGGAATATACAGATGAGCCGGCAGATCATGTAAACCTGTATATTGAACAGACCAAAGAATATGTAAAACTGCATTATAAGGAGGATATCTCGTTAGATGACTGTGCCAGAAATGTGGATATCAGTTCCTTTTATCTCAGTCATATTTTCAGAGAAAAAACGGGAAAGACTTTTGTGGAGTATTTATCAGGAGTTCGCATTAGCAAGGCGAAAATGTTATGTGAAAATCAGTCTTTTTCCATTAAGGATATTGCAGAACAGTGTGGTTACGGTAATATTACTTATTTTTATAAAGTGTTCAAGCGGGCGACCGGATTGACAATAGGAGATTATCGAAGGGAGATAAAACATGTCAGCAGCAAGTGATAACATGAGAAGAGAATGGGGCAGAAATGATGCCATCAGAGATGCAGGACAGACAACACCGGAAAACATCAGGAGATTTGATAATATTGCATATGGAGCGGATACTGAATGGAATCTGCTGGATGTATACCGGTTGAAAAATGCATCGGGAAAATCACCGGTGATTGTGATAGTACACGGCGGCGGCTGGGTATACGGAACCAAAGATCTCTACCAGTTTTATGCGATGGGGCTGGCTCAAAGAGGATTTACAGTAGTGAATTTCAGTTACAGATTAGCACCGGAGGTAAAATTCCCGGCAGCACTTGAGGATACGGCATATGTCATAAGCTGGATGTATAAGAATGCAGAGCAGTATGAATTTGATATGGAGCAGGTCTGTATGGTGGGAGATTCGGCAGGAGGACATCTGCTGGGTCTGTTTTGCGGGATCTGTACAGATCCGGAGTATGCTGCACAGTTCTCATTCCTGGTTCCGAATGGCTTTCGGCCCAGAGCAGTTGGGATGAACTGTGGTGCTTATCAGCTGTTTCAGTCAGATGGAAACAAAGCAAATGAAACAGATCAGGAACTTATGAAGGATTTTCTTCCTGAGGGAGGGTCTGCAAGGGAACAGAAGCTGATCAATGTGACAGAACATGTAAATTCTCTGTTTCCGCCGGTCTATATTATGACAGCAAAGGGAGACTTCCTTCTTTCTCAGGCACTGCTATTGGAAAAGGCATGCCAGGAAGCGGGGGTATATTATGAGAGCAAAGTCTATGGAGATGAAACAAATCCTTTGTACCATGTGTTTCATGTGAATATGACGGAACCTGAGGCGAAAATATGTAATGATGAAGAATGTGATTTTTTCAGAAGAATGCTGAGATGATTGCTTTCCTATTGACAAGGATGCTGCTTTATTATCTACTGAGGATAAGTGATTGTGCTATAATGCATATCATATTACTTTCAGGAGGTGATAGTCGGGATAATGCATCAGGTAGAGAGCAAAAATGTGGATAAGTCACACAAAGTTTGGAATAGATGGGGACTATTCATTATTATTTTTGTTATGGAGACAATCTATGGCATTTATTTAGGATACTTTAAAAATGTACTCCTGGGGGATTCAGTGAGCCGGACAGCTAATGCGTTTTATGTATTATACTGCAAGCCTTACAGACTTACCTCCATGGGACTGATCTGGAATCCACTTCCAAGTATTTTACAGCTTCCGTTTATCCTGGCGTCAAAGTTATGGCGGCCGATTGCAACAAAAGGAATTGGAGCAGCAATTGTCAGTGCGTTATTTGCTGCATGGCAGGGAAAAGTATTATTAGATACATTCAAAGCATTCAAAATAGAGAGACTATTTTCACTTTTGATTACAGGACTTTTTTGCTTTAATCCATATATATTTTTTTATGGGGCAAATGGTATGAGCGAAATGATGGCAAGTGCTTTTATCATTAAAATAGTCTGCAGTCTGGTCTTGTGGATGAAAGAAGGAAAAGGAAGTCAGTTAATTGAGATCGGGATTGGTTTTGTAGGGATGTTTTTAACCCGCTATGAATCAATTCCTTTTTCAGTTGCAGTATGTCTGGCTATGTGTCTCCATATCTTTTTTCAAAAGAAGGAGAAACGAGGCTGTCTTGATCGGAAAAAAGAATTGTTTTATTACATGGAAGCAACCATGTGGGTGACTTTTCTTCCAATGATTTATACGGTACTTGTCTGGTTATTTTATAACTGGATGATTACCGGTGATCCTCTTTATTTTATGGATTCAGGTTATTCAATAAGTGCCTATGCAAATTATTATTCCGGGTATGGAGGATATACAGGCGCACTGATTTATGTCTGGCAAAGATCATGGCCCTTTTTTATGCTGATAGGTGGTGTACTACTGGTTCGGTTTTTCTCAAAAAGATTCCTGAAAATCGATACTCTGATTTTTCTGATTCTAGCTCTTGGAAATATTTTGTTCATTTATGATAGAATAGCAAAAAATTTGTCGGCGGGTTATGTACGCTATTTTTGTTATCCATTTATAGTTGCAATAGCATGGCTGCCATATGAACTATCAGAAATGAAAGGTATCAGAAGAAGATTTTCAGTCGGCATTGTAAGTGGAACTCTGGCTTTGACCATGATCTTTTTTGCATGGGCATTTCAATATTCAGAGACGATGCGTGAAGATACACTTCTGATGGTTCCCGGTAATTCCGGAGAAGTAGCGGACTACATTAACTCTAATTTGAAAAATGAAAAAATATTGATGGATTCCTACCGCACATATTATGTTGTTATGAATATCAATAATATAAATAATGTTGTCACAAGCTGTAACCCTGATTTTAAAGAAAGTGTAAAGGATCCGGAAGGAAATGGAATTGACTATCTGGTTGTTCCTGAAAAAGGGAGTTATGGTAATATGGATGCATTGAACAGAGCGTATCCAAAACTGTATCAAAATGGAGCAGACTGGTGCAAAGAAGTGGCGTCTATAGGAGAATTCAAAATATACAAGGTTTTGAAATAAAGGGAAAATAATGAAAAATAATCCGGTAGGTTTGGGAAAACAGCTTCTTCATGCGGGATACATCAATCAGGAACAACTCGACTCTGCCTTGTACTTTCAGAAAACAGAGGGAAGTCTTCTGGGGGAGATATTGGTAAGCCATGGCTATATGACAAAGGAAAAACTGGATGATTTTGTTTCATCTAATTCTTCGGCACATCTGGGAGAACTGCTGATGCATTATGGATATCTTTCAGCGGATCAGTTCAGAGAAGCACTTTCTTATCAGCAGAAATATGGCGGGCGTCTTGGAACAATCTGCGTTTCACTGGGGTTTCTGACGGAAAGACAGTTGGAAAATGTTCTGAAGAAACACAGTATCGTACATTCCAAACTGGGAGATGAGCTTTTGTCACAAGGAATCATCACACCGGAACAGCTGAACAATGCCCTCGAGATGCAGAAAAGAAGCGGTGGAAGACTGGGAGAAATCTTTGTTTTTATGGAATATGTTACGCAGGAGCAGCTATACAGGATTTTGGCTAATCAACAGGATCTGGGAAGACCCGGGAAAAATGCTGCGCCAGTAAGAAACGATTCTCTGCCATATGAACTTGCTCAGAAATATAAAGCAGTTCTTCTTCGTAATGAGAAAAAACATGCTGTAATCGGAGTAGTTGAAAAATTAGGAGATCTTCCTGTCAGGGAATTATCCGGATATCTGCACAAACCAGTGGAACAGGTTCTGATCTCAGATGCTGAGAAATATGGATTCTGGGAACAAATCTACAATGAGCAGGAAGCTAAGATCAGTATTTTCGGCTTATATGATGAAAACCCGGAATATTCTGCCATAGTTACATTTACCAGTGCACAGGTAACGGTTCTGCTCGGGCTGGCATTACTGATACTGGCTGGAGTGATGATAAACTGGAAAGCTCTGATTCTGGGGCTTTGTATATTTTTTCAGCTGATTTATCTGTTGATGGCAATGATGAAGTTTGTCATTGTTTTAAAGGGGGCCAGAAATAACACTCAGCTTAGGTATTCTGATGAGGAAATTCATGCAGTGAAGGAAACGGATCTGCCGGTATATACCCTCCTGATTCCGGTATATAAAGAAAAAGAAGTTATTTCACAGCTGATAGAGCGCATCAAAAAGATGGACTATCCAAAACATAAGCTGGATGTTAGAATTCTCTTAGAAGAAAATGATATCGAAACGATCCAAATTATAAAATCAATGGATTTGCCATTTTATTTTACCATGATCGTGGTTCCGGAATCTAAACCACAGACTAAGCCGAAGGCCTGTAATTACGGGCTATTGCAGGCAAGAGGCGAATATGTTGTGATCTATGATGCTGAGGACAGACCGGAACCGGATCAGCTGAAAAAGGCTTATCTGGCATTTAAAGAACTCTCACAGGAATATGTATGTGTCCAGGCAAAACTGAATTATTTTAACAGTGATCAGAATATTCTGACCAAGGTGTTCACACAGGAATACAGTATGTGGTTTGAACTGCTTCTGGTTGGAATCATGCAGATGAATGTTCCGATACCGCTGGGAGGTACATCCAATCATTTTAAAATGAGTTTCCTGCGCAGTGTAGGAGGCTGGGATCCATTTAATGTGACGGAAGATGCGGATCTGGGAATACGATTGTATCAATATCATTACAAAACGGCTATTCTGGATTCCAGAACATGGGAAGAAGCCAACAGTAAAACAAAAAACTGGATCAGGCAGAGATCGAGATGGATAAAGGGTTATATGCAGACTTTTTTTGTGCATATGAGGCGACCGGTGGAACTGTACAAAAAGATAGGATTTCGTGGATTTGTGGGATATATTGCAATGATATTCGGAACGCCGTTTTTACCACTGATCAACCCGATTTTCTGGGCACTTTTCGTTATCTGGATACTGACAAAAGCACAGTGGATACAGTCTATGTTTCCGGGAATTCTTTATTATGTTGCATTGATACAGATGGTGGTTGGAAATTTTATATTTATTTATATGAATATGCTGGGTACTTATTATGTCATAAAAGACTGTGCCCGGAAAAAACAATATCCGTTTTCCTATAAGATCATAAAATATGGACTGTTTGTTCCATTTTACTGGATATTAATGAGTGTGGCTGCATATAAAGCACTCTTTCAGTTTTTTATAAATCCCTATTACTGGGAAAAAACGCAGCATGGATTAACAGAGGGCGCGCCGGAAACTGCGGAAGGAATGAAAACGAAAATAAGGGAGAAAACAGACTGATGCGAAGAGGATTGCTTGTAATAGTATTGCTGATTATTTTTTTATCCCCTGTGAATCTAATGTGTTCTCATGCGGCAGAGCTCCCAACAGGAACATCGGGAGATGGAGGGAAAATAGTATCTGTTCCATTTATTGAAAATTCGGAAGCCATGAAATTGCCGCGAAATACATCCTCCTATTGGTTTTCGCTGCCGCGGAATGCACAACTGGGAGATGAGAACAGTCTGAATCTTGATATGACTGTATCCGGAACCTTATTGGATCAGTATTCCACTGTTACTTTGTGGATTAATAATACAGAGGCAGCCAGCGCTCATATCATGGAATGTGTTAAAAATGGATCAGGACGATGGACAGTAACGGTTCCGGGAAAATACTTCAAGACAGACGGGACACTCAATGAGATTACAATCATTACAGCGCAGCGCTCCATTCTGGGAGATTGTGCGGATATTGATGATCCGGCAAACTGGGTTACGCTGGAGAATACCTCTGTCTTAAATCTCGATATGCTGCAAATGGGAGATCTGGATCTGTCTAATTCTTTTTCCTTCTTTTTTGACAGAGCAGATCAATATAACAAACTGTCAGCACAGTTTATCATGCCATCTGACACAGATAACAGCATAATCGGAGGGATCATGACGATAGCTTCGGCAATCGGAGAACAGTACCCTGCGAAAAATAGTATGAATTTTACAGTATCTGATCAGAGCAGTTCAGATGCATCAAAAAACCGGATCTGGATCGGTTATGGAAATAAAAAGACAAACAGCACATATCAGTCTCCTTCGTTGAAAAAGGGGAGCGGATATCTGCAGGTTTCCAAAAAAGATGATTATTATGATATGGTTCTGGATGGGGCAGATCAGGAGGGATTATCAAAAGATATTTCTTTCTTTTATCATGCGGACTATCTGAATATGCTCTCAGGAACCTCAAAAATGATTACAACGGATCTGTCCGGAAAGAAGAAAGACGGATTTACACTGCGTAAGGACGGACACTACACCCTGAATGATTTTGGATATGACACCGTGAGTCTGGCAGGAGCCTTTCACCAGAAAACAACATTTACGCTGAAACAGCCGGATGATCTGGAAAGCGGAGAAGATTCCTATGCAGAGATACACTTCAGGCATTCAAAGGCACTTCTGGCAGATACCTCTCTTCTGACGGTTTCGGTTAATAATATTCCGATTGGCAGTATTCAGCTCTCGGACAGCAATGCTGATAATGGGAAGATCAGGGTAAAAATACCTGCGAGCGCTTTGAACGCTTCTACGATCGAAATAACGGTTGACAGTTATAACTATCTGGGAAAGATTGACTGCTCAAAAGACTGGTCAGATGTTGCATGGACAGTGATCGATCAGGATTCCATAATTTACTTTCAACCGGGCAAGAACAGTATTCGTCCAACATTGCAGAATTTTCCTCAGTTTGATAACAGCTCTTCCAGCGTGCATCAAAATGCAGTGCTGCTGTTACCGGAAAATGCATCAAAAGAGCTGCTGGAGATGGCAGCAGGACTTAGCTGCAGAGAAGCACAGAATGCCGGAACTTCCCGCTTATGGTCAGCCAGTGAAGGTACTGTGCCTGAGGCGGATCTTAAGAATTCCGATCTGCTGATCATCGGAGATACGGAAAATATTAAAATTCCGGATGAAGTTAAAAAGAACCTGCTGATCGTACCAAATGGGAAAAACACGTTGACTATATCGGATAAAATACCGGTGACTTCTGAAACTCTGCAAAATAAAATTTTGTTTCAGGTCATCAGATCTCCCTGGAATTTTAACTGTAAGATCTATGTCATTACTTATCCGCCCAAAATGGAACAGACATTCCTGTCATGGATCAGTAAAAAAAGTAATCTTGCGGATCTGGATAAAAATGTATCACTTGTAAACGAAGCAGGAAAAGCAGTGAATTTCAGCGAAAGCACTGGAAAAGCACTGGATAAAATACCACTGACACCGGAAATTTTAATTGACAGGATTGTTCAGAAAACCCAGATCTCACTGATAGGTCTGATCATTATTTTCTGCTGCATACTTCTCATTTTTATTTTCATGATTAAAAATGCTGTTAATCACAAAAAAACGTATGCAAGGGCACGAAATAAGATTGAAAAAGAAAACAAGTCATTACAGCAGTCTGATTACCAGAATGGTAAAAATGGAAATCAGAAAAAGCAGGAAAAGTATACTGAGTATGTAGAAATGCCCAGTGAAACCGGATGGCAGGAGAATAAAAACTATTTTAAGGGGGATCATTTTATATTTTAGAGAATCTCCGATTAGGCAAAAAAGAAAGCTGTCGCGTTCTAAAGATGGCTTTCTTTTTTTGCAGAAAATA
>Ga0302210_10000620_pt1 | contig 15814 bp, 8 predicted proteins | sample II_Fen_E3_2_FD_198793 | JGI IMG/M metagenome (GOLD analysis project Ga0302210, IMG submission 198793) | Peat permafrost microbial communities from Stordalen Mire near Abisko, Sweden - II_Fen_E3_2 | ecosystem: Environmental > Terrestrial > Soil > Wetlands > Permafrost | place: Sweden: Abisko... | reverse complement strand
CGCGTACGTTGGCTGCTAAGGTCGGGACGCCCAATCCAGTGATACAGGCATGAGCTTAGAAACGAAGGTTCGTTGCCTACATTGTAATATCCTTTATCAAATAAAGAATTTAACCGGTTTTGGAATGCTTCTTTTCCTCCCGATTTTTCAATCAATGCAGGAACATCGTGCGGAACAAACATGGAATACTCCCAAGAGCTGGCTTCGTAGAAAAATCCACACCACCAGCATACACAGTTTGGCCAGTCCTGTGCTAAAGGCGTATACGGAATGTAATTGGTACGCCCGTTATACACATCGCACGGAATGCTGTCTATCCATTTGCCCGCAGGATCTTTGGGCATGATAAATCCTCGTGAACCATTGTCTTCAATATCACGCCACAGGTTTTTCCAGTTGCCGGATTGCTTTAGGAACCGGCGGTATTCACCCATCCGGTTTAATCCTTTGGCTACTTCGGCCAGGCAATAATCGTCGTAAGCATATTCTACGGTTCTGTTTCCTGCACGCACAAACCGATTGGAAATGTAACCTAAACTATTATAATCAGTCAGTCCTCCACGTCCTTCTTTTTCTTCATTGTCACCTGGCGGAACAGTTGCATCTTTCAGCATGGCCTGCAGTCCGAGTCCGTAATCAATCCCTTTGAGGTCTTTTACATAAGCATCGGCTATCAGCACTTCTGCATTTGACCCCCCTTGGGTGCGACCGTTACAATTTCCGCTACGCGCGTCGGGCATATAGCCTTCATGTTTATAAATGTCAAGTATGGAGTTTACAATATCCACTTGCCGCGAAGGCGAGATCAATGCCAGCAAGGGATGTGAAGACCGGTAGGTATCCCAAATGGCATAAAAATCATCATAATACGGTTGCGATGATGTCCACTTTGGATTTTCGCCTGTACGATCTACTGGCATGAGTTGGGTGTGATACAAAGCGGTGTAAAACATTACCTTTTGCTCTGGGGTGGCATCGGCCGAAATCTCAATTCTTTTCAACAGGTTCTCCCATTTTTGTTGGGTTTCATACCATGTCTGCTGAAAGTTCCAAAGGGGCACTTCGGCGATAATATTTTGCCGGGCTTTTAGAACACTGACAAATGAAATTCCTATTTTCATCTTTACTGTATTCGATGTGTTTGTCCCAAAATAAAGAAAAGCTCCTGTTTTCTCACCTGAATCAAATTGTGAGGCTTGTTCGGGATATAGTTTTTGACCTTTCCATGTTGTGAACTTTTGGAACGGTTGATCTACTATAGCATGGAAATAAACAGTATAAGCATCCCCATTATTCCATCCACCTCGTATACGGCTGTAGCCTTCCAGTTCTGTATCCGATAAAACTTTGATCTCAGAACCTACAAATTGTTGTGCTTCCCGGAAATCTGGAATTGGTTTTTCTCCCAGGAACTGGCCTAAATCTATTTTGATACCCTTTTCGTTGTGATTAAAGGTAAAACGGTAAAAGGCAACCTTGGGAGAAGTTGTAATTTCGGTCTGAATATTCCACTTCTTAAGTAAAACGCTGTAATAACCGACTTTTGTGGTCTCATTTTTCCTTAGCGATTCCTGATTGATGGTCTCCATATCGCTCGAAAAAGGCATGACAGAAATGTTTCCGTATTTTGGTCCGCCGCCTGTGCCACTCACATGTATCTGACTGAATCCATAAATTGTTTGTGTTGTATCGGGTACATAACCGCTATTAGAGGCTTTACTGCAATCGGGACCAGGCTTTACCATGCCAAATGGACATGATGGACCAACGAAGATATTGCCCTTGCCTTCGGAACCAATGAATGGATCGATATATGAATGTAGCGGTTGAGCAAATGCAGAACAAATGCAAGCTGTCAAAGCAGCGATGAATAGTAATATCTTATGTGAATGTTGCATAGTAATAAATATTCTAGTGCTGATAATGATTTATTTAATATCCTGTTTTTTGTAAGATAATTCATCGACTGAGGTAAACGATTTACATTATTAGTCCATTGGTGGTGTTTGCCCTACACCCCATTTAGATGGTTTGTTTCCCATAATGAAAATCACCTGGCCTCCGTTTAAAATATCAGCATGTGAAATATAATTCTTATCGTACCGTTTGCCGTTTAGGGTTGCCGATTGGATATAGATATTTTTAGGAGCAAACTTTTTTGCTATCAATGTAAATGATTTTCCGGAAGGTAAAGCAATTGTTGCTTGTTCAAATGTTGGCCCTGAAATCATATAATATGGTGTAGCCGGAGTGACAGGATAAAATCCAAGCGCTGCGAAAATGTACCAGGCCGACATCTGACCCCCATCATCATTGCCGGATAATCCACCGGGAACATCCTTATATTCGCTGTGCAAAATGTTATTCACATACATTTGTGTACGCCATACCTCGTTGGTATAGTTGAACAGAAAAGCCACCTGATGACAAGGTTCATTGCCATGCCAGTAGTAGTTTTGGGTAAACATTGAGTCCAGTTTCAGCTTGAAAACAGGTTCTCCACCCATCAGTTTCATTAGTCCTGGAATATCTTGTGGAACATACCAAGTATAGTGTGCCGGATAGCCTTCGGTAATATACCCGGCAAATGTGAATGGGTCGAAAGATTTGATAAACTGTCCATTGGTATACCGACCTCGGACATAACCAGTCGCGGGATCTAGCACGTTGCGGAAGTTTTGTGCACGTTGCTTTAAAATAGCAGCATCGGCGGTCTTACCTAGTTTCGTGGCCAACTGCGAAAGTGCAAAATCGTCATAAGCATATTCCATTGTGCGTGACACTTGTTCGTTGGTATGATAAGCTTCTTTCACTGAGTCTTCCAGTGGAATGTAACCGTACTTGAGGTAGGAGGGAAGTGCCCTACGTCCCATTCCATTCTTATAATCTTCGAACTTAGCCGGCGATTCAAATGCGTTTTTGCGCAACCCTTCATACGCTTTTTGTACATCAAAACCGGTGATTCCTTTTATGTATGCATCGGCAATAACCGAGGCACAGTGGTCGCCAATCATCGCTGCAGTATAACTATTCCAGCAAGGAAAAATAGGAAACCAACCACCTTGCCTGTATTTATCTACCAAGGATTCCATCATGTCTGCAGATTCTTTCTGCCGGATAATATTCATCAGTGGATGCAATGCCCGATACGTATCCCACATGCTGTAATCGTCGTAGTAATTTCTTCCTTTTTGGGTAACTAAAATATCTCCTTTAGAAAATGCCGGATAAGCACCATCTGCATCATTCATCACTCTGGGCAGGAAAAGTGAGTGGTACAAGGCTGTATAGAATTTTCGTCTGGCAGTAAGGTCATTGGATACAACTGTTAGTTTTGAGAGGGTTGTATTCCAACATTGTTCCAGGTTGGTTTTCACCTGATCAAAATTGTCGAATGGAATTTCAGCCTGCAGGTTCTTTTTAGCATGTTCGATGTCGGTAAATGAGGATGCCATTTTTACAATAACCGTTTCTCCCGCTTTTACAGGAAATCCAACATATCCACCGAGTTGATCTTGATTCGATATTTCAGTTCGTTGTTCCTCAGTTTTATTGCCATGAAAAACGCCATACTTAGTGATTGCTTTTTCAATCTTTACCATAAAATGTCCTTCGAATCCGGCCTTTTGTCCCCAGCCCTGATAGATGCGATGAACGGGATTACTTCCTGTTATAATACCATGGATGGTATCAATATGAATCTGTCCTTCTCCCTCATCGCTATTCGGATTCACAGCAATAAACGCCATTCCTCCTTTCCGAAATGTAAAACGAAAAATAGCGCAACGTGTTGTTGCGGTCATCTCTGCCTGAATCTGATAATCTTTCAGGTAAGTGGAGTAATAAGCCGGAGTAGAAACTTCATCTTTATGACTGAAATGCGAAGCGCGTAGTTCTGGCTGAAAAATCATTTTATCAAGCATTGGCATCAACGTCATGCTGCCATAGTCCTGCGTACATCCTCCTACTATCCAGTGTGAATTGCGGAAACCCTGCAACAACGAATCTTTGTAGTAATAGGGTGCAATACATTTCTTTTCGGTATCACGTGTTTGAGGAGTCATAAAGTTCATCCCATTGGGAGTCAACACTGCCGGAAGTGTTTGGCCGTATTCCTCGGTCTGTTTGCCATGCTTGCCCGCATTGTCGGTGGTTGAAGGCGATGTTCCCACATAAGTGTTGACAAGCGGAATCAGATTCTCCGGCTGCTTGTCTGCGGCAAAAGAGACAAATGACACAAACAATATAGAAAGATAGATGATGACCTTCATGACTATTGATATAGAAATAAATAATACAGTATTACGCCCTGTTTACTTAGCTAAAACGCGTATTCCTTTTTTAGTATCTACCGATAACTTAATCTGTTCTACCGACTTGTTTTTGACATTTTTCAGAATCAAAACAGGCATCTCTTTAGCAGTAGGTATTTCCACATTGTTGAGTTTTAATCCGTTTACATCATCAAAAACACAGGCCGGACGAAAATCATCTTCTTTATAACTAATCCGGACATTCTTCATGTGCAATTCCTTTGCATGCCTCACGTAAAATCCCCAGGCCGGAAGTTCACCAAACATTGAAAACTCAGGATACCTATCGAGATGCTCGGGAACCTTTTCCAATGAATCCAGACCAAAACAAGCTACATTCCTATCTGCACCGCCAGGATAAGTAATAATTACATTTTCGATGGTTATACTTTCCACAGATTGACCGGGAATACCGGTAATAGAAGATGGAAAAATATTGTGTGGAATTCTTACGATTGGTCCTTCCATGTTGTAACCAATATCCGGTTTCGTTTTTGGAACTTCAACTTCCATGTTGCTAATGTGAACGTTGCGGAGTTGACTAACCACAGCATCTTTATTGCGATGCCCAAGACGAATACAAATGGCATTCCCTGTATTTATCGCTTTGATGTTACTTACTTCAATATCTTCAAGCAAACCACCATCAACGCTCTCAATAGCAATTGCTGAGCGAAAAGTATCAAAAACCTTGATGTCCTTGATAGTGATATTCTTAAACCCACCCCATGATGCTGTACCCAGTTTAACGGCATTGGCACTTGAACGCACGACACAGTTTGAGACATAAATATTTTCGCAACGGCTGTTTCTATCTTCAGACTTCAGACAAATGCCATCATCGTCGGCATTAAAAAAGCTATTGGTAAGTTTTACGTTTTTACAATCAACAAGGTCAATTCCATCGTTATTCCAGTAAGTATTGCTCTCTACTTGCATACTATCAATCAATACATCAGTACATTGATTATATCGTTGAACCCAGCATAAGGCATTTCTCAACGTTATACCTTTTATTGCAACATTGTTACAATATTCAAAGTTAATGATTTTAGGACGGTTTCTTTCTTCCGGACGTACCTGGTGCCATGGATTTTCAGTTTTCCATTCTTTATCTTCGAGGGTTCCGGCATTAAGCATAACGTAAATATCTTTCAAAACAGCTTCGCCCTGCCCATCAATTATACCACATCCCGTTATAGCAATATTATGCACCTTGTTGGCTACCAGCAGAGCTGATGCATCTGGAAAGCCATAATCTGTTCGCTTAGTGCTTCCCGCCAGTAAAGCGTATTTATCCAAATGAATTTCCACATTCGATTTCATCTGAAGCACTCCGGTAACAAATCGTCCGGCAGGAATTAACACCTGCCCACCACCTGCAGCGGAAATATGATCAATCGCTTTTTGAATAATGGCGGTATTTTCGGTGGTATTACTGGATTTTGCACCAAGATCGCAGATGTTTATAACTCTATTCTGTCCAATCAAGGTCGTAGCTATAAGCGTAAGTAATCCTGCAAAGATTTCTTTTTTCATAATGCAAAATTAATGATTAATTACGTGTTAAAATTTTATTTTATTTTTTTATAGCGATAAAGTTCCTCGCCTTTCTCATTCACAAAAATGACTTCAAAAGTACCACTTTTCACAGAACAAATTGTGAATCCCTCTACTGAATTTTCGTACTTAGTATAAGGTCCATAGGTTGCTGGAGCTCCCAATGAAGCCGACGCACTAACGATATAATCCATACCCGTTTTTTGAATATGTTGTTCACTGTGAATATGCCCTGAGAAATAAAAATCGACATGATGTTTGCGAAGAATTGGATCCAATTGATCAATTAATTCTTGCGAATCTCCGTGATGAGTATCAACCGAATAAACGGGGTGATGACCTACAACAATTATCCACTTTTCTTTTGAAACGGTCAGCACACTGTCAATCCAAATGAGCTGTTTGTGAGTGTTCTGTTTAGCGATATCGGGGAACTGATCGGGCAAAGCCTGATACTCTTTAATAAATGGGGGAGTGTCAATACATACTATCCGAACGCTGTTTTCTTTATCAATTTTCTTTGTAAATGTGTAATAATGAGCTGGCATATTCCACCGACGACTAATCTGAGAATAATCTATCAAGGCTTGTGTATTTCCCCTATATTCATGATTCCCAAACATAGGATACCAGTCGACCAGCAATTCCGGATGGCTAAAAACACTTTCAAAATTTGTTATCCACAATGGATCTGAAGTGCTCCTAACTCCATTGTAATGAAAAGTATCTCCACTCGCAAGAATAAATTTTGGATGAATGGTTTCAGCCAGTTTACCCATAGTTTCAGCAACGACCTTTTGTTTGTAATATCCGTTTCTTCCTGCATCAGAAACAATGTAAAAACTATATGCACTTTTGTCAATAACTGCAGGTTGTACCTGAGCAAAAAGATTTATCCAGTACGATAAAAACAGGAACAGCAAAATAATCAATTTATTTCCGGTTGATTTCATCATTCAGCGGTTTAATTTATAAAGTTATCCAACAATACTACTCTGATTTTTTACTCTGATTTCTAGTTATGAATTCTTGAAATACTTTTCGTAGTCGGCTTATGTTCTACAGTAACTACTATTTTTTGTTTCCATTGAAAAAGATTGAATAATTTCAGTGATTCACCTAAGTTCATTATTTAGTTGATAAAGTAACTTGTCCAATTTCTAAACCATCCGAACTTGCTTTTACAATAATATCTCCGCTAACACCTTTTTTCGCTTTAACAATAACTAAAGCCAATCCGTTAAATGCTTGTCGCGAATGACTTTGAAAAGGAACAAAGCTTGTAGCATCGCCATTGTCGGTAGCTACAATCTCGCCGGTACCTTCTATTTCAAAGTTGATTTCAGGATGCGCGAGTGGCACCGTTAATCCATTTTTATCTTTCACGGCAACAGTGATATAACTCAAATCCGATCCATCGTTTTTAATTATGCTTCTATCCGCAGTAAGAGTCAGTTTTGTAGGTTCCCCAGTTGTTTTCACCTCATCGGTAGCCCATTGTTTTCCTTTTTTGTAAGCTATTACCTTTATTGTTCCTGGTTCGTATCTAACGCTGTCCCAGACTATACGGAACGTAATTCCTACATTTTTCTTTTTGCGCCCCATGCTTTTATTGTTTATAAACAATTCTGCCTCATCTCCAGAAGTATAGACATGAACCGGCGTTATTTTACCAACTCTTTCTGGCCAGTTCCAATGGGGTAAAATATGTGCCATTGGTAATTCTGGTCGCCATTGAGATTGGTACAAATAATACCTGTCTTTAGGAAACCCTGCCAAATCAATGATGCCAAAATAACTGCTACGCGAAGGAGCCTGAGATGTACGAAGTACTTCGAGTTGTTTCTCCAATTCCTTTTGCTTTTTGGAATCGAAACTCAAATTCAACAAGTTTGTTCCGTCTGAATTATAGGGCGTTGGTTCGCCTAAATAATCAAATCCGGTCCATACAAATTCTCCAAGTAAATGGGGTAGAATAGCATTGGTACGAAATTGAGTGTCAGGATTACAGCCCCATTCAGGATGAGCTATATCGTATGAAGAAATTTGATAGTTTTTGTATTCTTCCTCTTTTCCGTTGTCATCCAGAAAATATTCACCACGGGAGGTGACACACGAAGACGTTTCGGTGCCAATATTAGGAATATGAGAATAACGTGGATCAACATCCCATTTAGCCTGCATACTGAAAAAATAGTTGATACCAATTACATCCATTGACATCGGTGCACCAGCTTCACGGGCTTCGTCTGGGTGATTATAACCGTTGGCTACCGGTCTTGTGGGGTCTTCGCTTCTCACAAAATCAGCTAGCTCCTTTGTTATCCCAGGCACACGTTGATCGCGTACTTCATTGCCAATAGACCACATGAATACGCAAGGATTATTCCTGTCACGGTGTATCATGGCTTTTAGGTCTTTTTCGTGCCATTCATCAAATAATACACTATAATCCATTTTTTTCTTTCCTGTTTTCCAACTGTCAAAGGCCTCGTCCATAAGTAAAAATCCCATTTTATCAGCCAGTTCCAATAATTCGGGAGCCGGAGGATTATGCGAAGTTCGCAAGGCATTACAACCCATTTCTTTCAAAATAGTCAGCTGACGGCGCAGTGCACTCATATTGAACGCTGCACCCAGTGCACCTAAGTCGTGGTGGTTACAAGTTCCCTGAATTTGTACTCTTCTTCCATTGAGATAAAAACCTTTACGGGCAGTAAATTCAAGTGTTCGTACTCCGAATATTGTATTATACTTATCTACAATCTTGCCGTTTACATGAATTGTAGTTTGAGCCATGTAACGATTTGGAGAAATTATATCCCATCGTTTCGGGTTGGGAATAGTCGTATTCAGAGTTGTTTCAACATTTCCGTTTTGTAAAATCCTGACTCTTGACGGTTCAAATGAAGCCACTTTATTTCCAATAATATCGTCCTGATTTAGTTCAAAAATATCGGTCTTGACGATAGCATTAACAGTTTTATTGCTTTTATTGTCAACGATAAACTTCAACATTACGTTTGCTGCCGAATCGCAGACAGTTGGTGTGGTAATATACGTTCCCCAATGCGCCACATGCACCGGAGCTGTTTTCACCATCCATACATGACGATAAATTCCAGCACCGGAATACCAACGCGAATCCCATTTCTCGGTATTCAAATACACTGCAAGTACATTATTATTACCTCCAAATTTGAGAAAAGGCGTCAAGTCCATTCTAAACGAAGAGTAACCATATGGCCAGGTGCCTACAAAATTTCCATTGAGAAAGATTTTTGCATAGGCCATGGCTCCATCAAAGTCAAGATAAATTTGTTTCCCTTTGTCAGCTTTTGGCATAACAAAATGTTTGCGGTACCAACCAATAGCTTTATAAGGCAATTTCCCTGTCTCGCCAGCAAGATCAACACGGAATGGTCCGCTAATAGCCCAATCGTGAGGTAAATTGAGCCTTTGCCAGCCAACTTCATTTATTTCTACTGCTTGTAAATTAGCAGGTTCAGCTACCGTTGTGCCATCAGCCTGCAAACCATACCGCTTAAATAGCCAATTTTCGTCGAAAGAACTCACATTGGTGCTACCCATTCTTATTATTGGTTGGACTGTCGTTTGGGCAATGCAGTTGCTACAACAAAGAAGCATTAGATAAAGGCTCTTGATTTTCATGTGATAATTGTATTTAATCTATAATTTAGCCCGATATTTTTTGTAGAGTAAGTTGGCTACCTGAACGCTGTTTCCTGTTGGCTTAGTCGGAAAGTTTTTTTGAATATTCACCCACTTCCATTCCCATTGGGATATTTCTTTATCAAATGCTTCAACATCCATAGTTTTTCCTGTTTCAAGTGCTAATGCTATTGCGGCAAAGAATTTTTGCCAGCGAACTTTGTAGAAATCAGTCATTAAACCACTCCACTGGCGGCAAGAATATTCGTGTAATGGATTGTCAGCATCACCCCAGAGTGTAATCAGGTCACGGGCGTTGCGTTCATATAATGCTTTTTCGGCAACGGTAGTTCCACACCGACGTGCATCGGCAATCCAGTTTCCCAGCAGAAAATCTTTTCGGGTAGCGAGCAGTTTTTCCATATCATCCATCAATTCAATGTATTGAATACTGTATTTCCGGAAAGTTGCAAGGTCTTTACTTTCATAGGCTTTTACCCATTTAATTTGCAATGGTCGGGCATAATTTGCCAGTACCTGACGGGTAATATCTACCAGATCATATTGAAAACCATCACTTCTTGCATAAATTAGATCTGATTTAATAAATAAATCCCAGGCTGGAAGCAGGTCCCGACGGTTATAATTAAGCTTGGTTTTTGTCCATTGGGTAGCTGAATCTAATGTTGGACGACCTGTCAGTATCGACTCTGCTCCATCGCGAATTTCTTTTCCGTTATAAACAGTATTTTTCAACGTTGTCCAGGCTTTAAGCATTTCAGAGTTCGATTCATTTGTTCCTTTTCCATAACGGTTTCGAATGTAATTACTTAACCATTGATCCAAACTAATTGGATTTGTGCTCCAGATATTTGCAGTCATCAATTCATAAAGCACTGGCGTTTGTTCAATGGCTTCCATAGTCAGACCTATGCCTTTCAGTTTGCCCGAATGAGCATCATTGAGTGCTGCAGCCGGTTGCGAAGCAACTGCTTCCATTCGTCCAAACATACTGATATTGCCACCAAAATTATGTAACATATTCCAGATCCAAGGTTTACCATAGAAAGCATCAGTGCGTTTCCACACGGGTTCAATTTCTGTTGCCAAGTCAAGAATTATCATTTTGTCATTGGGTACGGCATCGAGTAAAGCTTTTATTTGTGGTGCATTCCAAAATTTTCGGTCGCTGTAAAAAAGCCAGCCTTGCATCACCCATATTGCTTGTGGATCCGCTTGTTTCATTCCTTCATATATGCGGGCACTGAGTTTGGATAAGAAAGCTGGGTCATTTGATGGCGGCTCATTTTCATTGAATGTATCGGCTGAATACAGGTGGTCTGTACCGAAAATTTTAGTTTGCTTTTCAAGATATCTTTTCCCAATCTCGGCAAACAGCGGATCTTCGGAATCGAGAATATAAGTATCTGTAAAGCCGTTATTCCAATTGGTTTGTTTTAGTTTGGCATTCGGGTATTTTTGCTTGAAAGCAGCAGGAACATGACCTGTAAATGCCGACAGAATAGGTTTCATTCCCAACTCGCGCTCTCGTTTCAAAATCTTTTCCTGAAGTTCTTTGTGACTTATCATCCAACTTGCTGGTAAAGGACCACCCCAACCATCCAGATTCCCCATCCAGAACCAAGAGAAATAGGACGGGCCACAAAAGAATGTACTTAGTTCTTTATTGGTAAATCCCATTTCTTTATACACCTCATCCCACACGTATTCTTCACCGGTTATGGCCAGAGGCATATTGATACCATGCAATGCCATCCAGTCAATTTCTTTTTCCCAACGTTGCCAATTCCACCAACTCATGCTGTAGTTAAAGGTGCAGTAATTCATATAGTAGCGATATTCGTAGGGAGAAGCTTTTTTTATTTTCACTGGCACCAAAGGTAATTGGGCAGACAAATTAAGGTTTTCACCATTCCAGGTTATCTGGCAATGACAATACTCATTCAAATAATAATAAAGTGCCGAAGCAATGCTTACTCCGTTGTTTCCCGAAAGTACAATCTTCCCATCCCGACTGGCAAGCTGAAAAGTATCTTTACCAATGGAGTTAATATGCTCAATAATAAATTGATTAGCTTGCCTTGGCAAAATGCGTTGTATTAGATCTCCGGATGCTTTCTTATCCATTTGGGCATAAGAGAGTCCATGTATAGCTGTAAGAACCAGTATCAGTATTATTTTTTTTAAGGACATCCTCTTCAACCTTATACTTTTAAAAACCATTTTTTCTTATACAAAAAATAAAGCAATGCAAGTTGAATCATAAGAATGCCCACTCCAATCCAGACTTCCTGCCAAGCTGCTGAAAACGATTTAATGAGACCTTCAAATAAAAAAGTGGAAGTTGATTCAAAATTGATAACACCATGAGCTGCCATGTAAATGAGTATGGAGTTCATTCCAATCCACACAAAAGGCATACACCATTTTTTTAATCCAAAGACATCAATAACCAAATAGAAAGCCGATAGCAACAACATGCTCCATCCTCCTGCATAAAAAACAAAAGAGCTGGTCCACATGTTTTTATTTATTGGAAAAACAAAATTCCAAAGCAAACCTAATGCAAGTAAAATCACTCCAGCAGTAGCTATTGCCAGCCCTTTTTGTATCATCGTAAGACGTTCAGTCTTCATCCGCAGAAACTGACCTGTGAATACGCCCAAAAGGGCAGTGCCGATAGCCGGAATGGTTGATAAAATGCCTTCTGGATCGTACACTATGCGATGCAGTTTGCCAGGCAATAAAATGCGGTCGATATACCCTTCGAGGTTTCCTTCGGGTGTAAGCACTCCGGAACCAAAAACGGGAACGGGAATCGTTATCATTAAAACCCAATAACCTATTAATAAACTAAAAAATAGGACAATCTGTGTCCGCAACTTGAAATTGAGAAATATCAAAGCTGCAAAAAAACACGACAATGCAATTCGTCCCAGCACACTGGCAAAACGTGTATGTTCATAATCATTAAATTGTAAGTCTTTATTAACAACCAGACCACAAACAATAAGTATCAACGTTCGTTTAATCAATGCTATATAAGATTCCCTTTGGGCTTTTTTCAGAGCTCCATTTGTTTTTTCTTCAAGTTTATGCCCAAATGAATAGGGCATAGAAATACCAGCAATGAAAATAAACAGTGGGAAAATCATGTCGTAGAAAGTAAATCCATTCCATGGTGTATGATGCAACTGGTTGGACATCCAAACTGACACCGGATCACCTGAGGCTTTAGCAAGTGCGTGTACAACTATTTCACCACTAATGATCCACATCATATCAAATCCCCGCAATGCATCCAACGATAAAAGTCGTTCTGTTTTCTTCTCTTTTTCCATAAAAAATTCAGAAGCAATAACTTCTATAAAATTAATTAATAGAAAAGACTGCCAACCCGTAACAAGATATTATTTCAGGGTCGGCAGCCTTTTCATTAAATTATCAAATCAATAACCTGGATTTTGTGTTAATAAAGGATTTTTTGCCAATGCTCCGGTCGGTATAGGGAAGATACGACGATAAGTATCTGCATTAACCTTGAATCCCCATTTGCCTTCATACTTACCAAAACGAATCATGTCATTCCGATGCCAGTTTTCCATGGTGAATTCACGGCTTCTCTCATTGTAAACGCTGTCTAATGTAACCGTTGACCAGGCTGCAGAAGTAGTTCTGTTCGCACGAAGAGTGTTAACTAAAGATAATGCGGTCTGTCCTTGTGTAGCTGTACCGCCGCGTAAAATGGCTTCTGCCTTCATCAAAATAATATCTGAATAACGGAATACCGGTTCATCATTGTTTTGATTACGGGAAGTAGAAGTTGCATCAGGATAGAATTTAATGTTACGATATCCCATGTTCCATGAAATCTCATCATTACCACAATCGAATAAGGAAGAATCTTGGCGAAGAATTACATCTGGAGTTAAATTTACCTGATAAGTGTAGGTAGCGCCTCCATCGGAACCAGTATAAAACTGATTATATCCTTTTTTGGTAGTAGTAACCATTACAGCTGTTACACCGTCGTTCAGATATTGCAAACCAGTTAACCATTGACCATTACGAACATCATTTTTGTCATAAAAATAAGCATAAAATTTCGGTAACGTGCATTCTGCGGAACTTGGGGTGAAAGGCAACCCGAATTTAACTTTCTCAGAACGAGGCACATCATAACGGGCATGATACATCATACCATTGGTTCCGCTTAACGATGTATATGAAGGATCGTATGGCAAGGCAAATATGAATTCTTTCATTTGCGGACCATTGTTAGGATAGAACATTTTTAGATAAGTGCTGGCAGGTTCCAATGCAAATTTACCCGAGCTAATCACATTATCACAAGCAACTACACAATCATTGTAACGTGCTGTGCCAGTGTAATATTCTGCATTTAGGTATAATTTGGCAAGTAATGCATAAGCCATATATTGTGTTGGACGTCCATAGGTTGATTGATCTACGGTGGTACTCAAATTTGGCAAACATGCTTTTATTTCGCTTTCTATGAAGTCAAACACATCTTTCCGATTCGATTTTGCCTTAGGTTGAAAATCACCATAGGTAGTAACAATAGGAACATTTCCATACATATCCATCATCCAGTAATAAGCCAATGCCCGAGCCATTCGTAATTCTGAGATTGTACGGGTTTTAAAATTACCTAACGGTATGTTATTATTCAGAATGTACATGGTTTGATTATCATATCCGATAATACGTGAAAGCCAATCCCAGATAGTTCCGGTTCCTCCGTGATCTGCATTCCAGGTATGATAATGCATCTTTAAATAACCTGCATTGTCATACCAGTTTCCACCACGTGAAGGCAAAATTGCCTCGTCAGTTGTCAAAGTCGTCATAAAATAGTAATCACCTGCATAATTACCTCTTAGTGCTGCATATACTAATCCTGCTGAAGCCACAAACTGTGCAGAATCTTTTGGATACACATCAGGCGTAATCTGTGTAGTAACCGGTACTGTTAAATCATTACATGATGTAACAAAAGCTGAAAACAGAACCGGGATTATGAAATATATATATATTTTTTTCATGATCTTATATTTTTTTTGGGGAACTTAAAGCAGAATGTTTAGACCAAATAATATAGTACGTGTCTTAGGGTAGAAATTATTTGAATCAATACCCGGAGCCATACCTCCCTGGTTAATTTCAGGATCAACTCCAGTATATTTGGTAATTACGAAAAGATTATTCACTGTTCCGTATAGATGGAGGCTTTCGATATATTTAACTGGCCTTTTAAATGTATAACCCAGTGTCATATTTTCAAGTCTCAAATAACTGCCATCTTCAATAAAACGGGAAGAGTATTTGTATACATTATAGTCTTTTACAGACTCATTTCCCGCTGCAACCAAAATGTTTGTAAATGCAACGGATGCAGGTCTGAATAAATCAGCACGGGTAACATTAAAAACCTTATTACCATACACACCTCTGAAGAACACACTCAAATCAAAGTTTTTATAGGTAAAACTATTAGTCCAACCATAAGTCAATTTAGGCTGAGGGCTTCCTGCATATCGATAGTCATCTGTAGTCGGATTTATTGTCAATGTACCGTCTTTTGCTAAATACTGCGAAATTCCATTGGAATTTTTCCCTTCGTAGATAAGTGTGAAAAACTGACCAAGTGGATGACCAGTTTGTCTGATCTGAAGCGTACTTCCTGTCTGTCCAGATCCATCCGGCTGAGTATATCTTATAGAATCTCCTCCTACAAAATAGGGATTAGAAAGACTGGTTATAGTATTTTTGTTATGAGCCAGATTTAAACTGGTTTTCCATGTAAAATCTTTTGTTTTTATGGGTATAGCAGTTACACTTAATTCAATACCCTTATTATTCATACTACCACCATTCGCATAAAGTCCACCTGCAGGTACCAGTAAAATATCTGCATCGTACCAATAAATCATGTCAGTCGTATTCTTATTATACCAGTCGAAAGTAAAACTTAGTCTTCCTTTCAATACAGAAGCATCTAAACCGATATTTGAAGTCGCTGTTTTTTCCCATTTTAAATCTGGATTAGCTGCTTTGTTAGGGCCATACGACATAACAGCAGTTCCATTGCTATAGAAGCTACCCATTGAACTTGATAGGAATTGAGCTGTATAGGCATTAAATCCGGTAGAATTACCGGTTACCCCATAGCTGGCACGAACTTTCAGATCCTCGAATATTCCTAAATTCTGAATGAATTTTTCTTG
>Ga0302210_10000618_pt1 | contig 15855 bp, 17 predicted proteins | sample II_Fen_E3_2_FD_198793 | JGI IMG/M metagenome (GOLD analysis project Ga0302210, IMG submission 198793) | Peat permafrost microbial communities from Stordalen Mire near Abisko, Sweden - II_Fen_E3_2 | ecosystem: Environmental > Terrestrial > Soil > Wetlands > Permafrost | place: Sweden: Abisko... | reverse complement strand
TTACTATTTTGTCTGCAGGGATGTCCAGGTCTTTACCTATGGCTGCTATTTCACCGTTCTTCACCGCTACATCTGCAACGAATTTTTCCTTTGCAGTTACAACTGTTCCGCCTTTAATCAGTAAATCCATCATGACACTCCCTTTCTTTTCTTGTTATTTGGAAAAATTACTGTATTTGTATACAAGTACCAGTCCTGATCTCTGGAAGGTCTGAGCCAGTTCTGTCAGTTTCATTCCTCCTGCATTTGCAGAAATCAGATTGGATACCCATGTCACACCAAAATCCACTGTGCCGTTATTAACTGCTGTTGTTTCACTGATGTCTCCGCCGCCTGCTACAATCTTGACATCCAGACCTGCTGCATTGTAATATCCTTTTTCTTTTGCTACAAAATATCCCATAAACTGAGCCTGTGGAAGCCACTTCAGCTGAATGGACACGGAGCTCTTCTCCAATGTTCCAAATTTTCCATCTGAAGATGCTGTCGCTGCTTTCAGATATGAAGCATCTCTGACATCATCCAGCGTCATAGCCTGCAGTTTGGTTTCTGCTGCAGAATCATCCAGCTTAATATATTTCTTTGCCAGATCCAGTGTCTGCTGCATCGCTGTTTCATCCATATTACCAAGATCAGATACGGCATTTCCCTTCGTGTTGGTCTCTACCAGTTTCTTTACTTCTCCAGCCATATATTTCTGATGATCCGCGGAAACGGAGGAGCCATATTTAAAGCAGATCTGAGCTGCTTCATCCGGATGTTCACAGGCATATTTCCATCCTTCCATGGATGCATAAAGAAATGCCTTCACTGTATTTGGATTTTTGGATGCAAAATCCTTGGTACAGAAAATATTATCCTCCAGCATTGCCACACCCTGATCATTCATGTCAATTGTTCCGACTTTGTTTCCATATTTATAACCGCCCTGATAAGAATTTTTTACCAGTCCCAGCTCGTTGTACGTCATGGCAGATGCCAGTGTAATAGAATCATCATCAAAACCATCCATGTCAAAAGCCTGACTCAGATAGGTAGTTGGCAGAGAATATTTACTGAGAAGTGCCTGCACTTCATATTCATTGCCCAGTCCCCAGTTTCCAACTTTTTTATCTTTTGCAGCTTTTTTTGTAATCTCTTCATCACTCATCACATTAGCCGGTTTGGAAGATGCAGCGGCTGTGGATGCTGCTGTGGTAGACGCCGCTGTGGTGGATGCTGCTGCGGATGACGCTGCAGTAGTGGATGCTGCGGATGACGCTGCAGTAGTGGATGCTGCGGATGACACTGCAGTAGTGGATGCCGTAGATGGTGCTGCGGAAGAAACCGCTGCTGCAGATGATGCAGAACCGCATCCGCTTACAAGCGCTGCTGTCAATACCGTTACACAGACAAGGCTGGTTATTTTCTTCATTCGTTCTTTCATAAAACTTCTCCTCCTTAAATTGTGAAATAAAATGAACAGTGTATCATATCATGCTCTGAAACAGATCCTCTCAGACCCGTTTTTTCAGCAAAATACTTTCTAAGATCAGTAAAATGGCATATAGCGTAATTCCAATCAGACATGCTGCAACGATATAAGCCCAGGCTGTTGAATACTGGGACTGCACAATATTTTCTCTGATCTGCCTGCCCACTCCAGTTACATATTCAGCAAAATATTCACTGACAACTGCACTGATGACACTAGATGGCACTGCCACTCTGAGTGCGGTAAAAATATAAGGGACCGAATTGGGTATTCTCAGTTTTCTGAGAATCACTCCCGGTTTTGCAGCATACATCGCCATCATATCCTCTGAATACGGCTTTATCTCTGTCAGTCCTCTGTATGCATTGATACTCATATTTGCAATACACACAATCATGACAACAAGGATCTTAGCCGCCATACTGCGGATTTCCGCATTTTTTGAAAAAGTTCTGGTCCAGTTTGTCATAACCGGTGCCAGTGCAACGATCGGGATTGCGTTACATGCCGCTACAATTGACAGACCGCCTTTTCCCCAGCGGGGGCAGACTGAAGCAAAAACCGCTATCCCATAACCAATGAGAGATCCCAGAAAAAGACCAGATATGGCAACCGTTACAGTAGCTTTTACGTTTCCCATTATTTTCACTATATTCTGGGATAGTATCGAATTAATTCTGGAAGGCAGCGGAAGGGTGAATGTATCTGTATGCAAAAGTGAATTAATTGCTCCGCACTGCCACAGTATAAGGAATAGAATTCCAAACAAAACAGGCAGGATAAAGGTCAACGCTGATTGAATTTTTCTATTCTCCTGTATCTTTCTGAAAATGCTTTTTTTTCTTTTCAGCATTTGTGTCATATCATTTTCCCTCTTTCTTTCGTTCTGCATGCTTCTGAGGTGTAAAAAGCAGTTCCAGAACTCCCATCAGATAACTGCTGAAAATTCCGATAAAAGCACTGAAAAATATGATCAGCCAAAAAACGTAAATCGACATAGCATGTTTTAAAGATTGAGACAGCATACAGCCAAGTCCCCCGTCTCCCTGAAGCGTATCCACCAGAATGGATGCAGTGATCGCCATAGGTGCTGATATTTTCAGTCCCGTAAAAAAATAAGGAACGGAACCGGGAATCAGTAGTTTGGTATATACCGTGAATTTGTTTGCAGCATAGATATACATAAGCTCATGTTTTTCTTTTTCTACTGAGTTGAATCCTGCAAGTGTATTGGTTGCAACCGGATAAAATGTCAGGATAGCTGCAATGATGATACGGCTTGTGTTAATGCTGCCTGTAATTGACAATATAATTGGGGCCATTCCAAGTATGGGTATCATCTGTATCAGCATCAGATAAGGAAAAACAATCTTTTCGACGATTCCTGAGAGCTTCATCAGCAGTGCCAGTCCAAAGCCGAGAACAGTTCCAAGCAAAAAACCAATTGCGGCACGCAGCAGAGTCTGCCCTGCATTGATCAGAACGATCTGAAGCGCTGTCTGATCCGAAGTAACTTTATTTGTACTGAATGCTGCACCTATGATCTGATAGAGATGCGGCAGAATATTTTCCGGAGTTCTTTTTGTTCCGGCCACCAGAAAAGCTCCTGTTTCCCACGCCACAACCAAAATCAAGGTCCAGAATACAACCGAAAACCATTTTTTATTTAATAACCTGTTCATATACTCCCTCCTTCAAAGCTATTCCGGATTTTTCCGTAAAGCTCACTGAAATGGAGTGTCTCTTTCATTTTCTGTGTACGCGGTCTGGGCAGATCAATATCAATGACTGCCGACAGTCTGCCGGGATGCGGAGAAAGTACACATACTCTGTCTGACAGGAAGATTGCTTCCTGGATATTATGTGTAACAAAAACAATTGTTTTATTCGTCTGCTTCCAGATTCTGAGAAGATCCTCATGAAGCTTTTCCTTCGTAAATTCATCCAGTGCAGAAAATGGTTCATCCATCAGGAGGATCTCCGGTCTGCCGCCAAACGCTCTGGCGATATTGACTCTCTGCTGCATTCCTCCTGACAACTGTTTTGGGTAATGTTCCGCAAAATCTGTAAGACCGACCATTTCCAGCATCTCATCGGCCCGTTGCTTTTTATCTGCTTTTGTGTAATACATGATTTCCATGGGAAGTTCTATGTTTTTGCGAACAGTTCTCCAATCAAACAGAACCGGCTGCTGAAAAACAAATCCAAACTTCTGCTGCATTCTGATCTCTTTTGGTGTCATACCTGAAACCCGGATAGAACCGTCAGTAGGTTCTAAAAGATCTGCTATCATTCGAAGAAGCGTGGTTTTTCCACATCCGGACGGTCCCAGCATAGAAATAAATTCACCCTTGAAAATATCCAGGTTGATTCCTGCAAGTGCTTTGACTTCATTTCCCCGATTGTCCTGAAATGTCATGTCGACATCTTTTATTCTGATCTCCACATTTTTATTCTCTTCCTGGTTTCTTTTTTCTTCCAGTTCATTCATTTCAAAACCTCCCGTGTACTTCCTTCTTTTCGTCCGGTCCGCACAGTTTTTTCTATGCCCGTCTGTCATGGAACAAAAAAACGAACCCTGCAAAGTTTGGCTTTTCAGCCCCTTTGCTGTGTTCGTTTATGAGGGAAAGTATAATTATTTTCAGTTTTAAAAACAAGTCACCCCAGCACAAAATATGTTGTGCTGGGGCACATGATGATTGCTATTTCTTTTATTCTTCTTCTGGTGTGAAATTTTCAAAAATGAAAACATCAAATTCTTTTTTCATCTTCTCCAGCTGTTTGTCAGAACGAACTGTCCATGCAACAGACTTATTCTGATAAAGTTTTTTACATAATCTCCTTGACAGTGATTTATAATCCGAACAATCATACGCGATAAAATCAGGTCTGGTAAAAAAATTGAATAATAAATTTCCTAAAGTCCAAAGCATAAAATCTGTATGCAGATTACTCTTTGCACGGTGTCTTCCAAAAATCTGGGAAAGCTGTCCCCTGATTACATCCGGATGATGCATACGATACCATCTAAGTCCCCATGGATTAAAAGATTCAATACAATACTTTCCGCTATACTCTCTCAGCATCTGATATGTGATCTGGCATACACTGACATCCAGAAACTCTATCTTTAATTCTATAATCAGTGGTACCTTTCCCTGAACCAGCTCCAACACCTCTTTTAATCCGGGGATTGGTTCATCCGTATTTAAAAGCCGCAGCTTTCTTAATTCCTCGTAAGTGTACTGACTTACTCTCCCCTTCACTCCGCACATACGCTGCAAGGTAAAATCATGTAAAATAACCGGGATCCTATCTTTTGTAAGCTGTACATCCATCTCTATCCCATAACCGGCTGCAACTGCTTTTTCAAAAGCTTTCATGGAATTTTCCGGTATATCTTCTTTATTATCATGCAGTCCTCTGTGTGCAAAGAGTTTCTGTCTGAAAATGGAAAGATCTGGTCTGTTCAGAATGCGGGGCATAATTGCAAGAAGGTAGAGTAAACTCAGTATCAATATTACAATCACCGCAATCAGTAAATAAAACATTCGTAACACTCCTTTTTTTTCGGTTCTTAACGTTTCCCGTCTGTTTTCTTTCGTACGATATCCTATTCTGATTTAGAGAATTTGTCAACTGTTCGATTGCATCATTTCATCCGTCAAAACTGTCTGCACCAGAAATCGCTCATTTGCTCTGCCCGCCTCACAGGTGGAAAGAGTCAGTATCTGGCTTTGTGCCGATACACTGATTCCTTCTCTTCCATATATACCATTCTTATTTTCCTGCTGCATATCATTCAGATATTCTTCTCTGACATCTGTCTTCTTAAAATCAAAAGTATTCAGGATATGTCTGTCATCATATGCATAAGCTGCAAAGACGGTATAAACAAGTGTTTTCTCAGGCAGATAAATATAAACAAATTTATGATTTTCAAAAAATTCCTTTTTTTCATATAAGTGCAGATCATGAAACATCGTTCCGTTTTTCATATTATGTCCATAAAGCACTGTATCAAAATCGGAAAAATCTTTCGCATTTTCCTTTTCTGAGTAGATACATCCAGGATATCCTTTGGAACCATTCAGATTATACTTGAGATAATAAGTATCATCCTCCTGATTCTGCAATACCGGATAATCTATCCGTGTGCCGGGTATTTCAATCCATGCGTATACATCCTGATTCTGTTTCTGGAGTTTTGAAAAGTCAATTGTTTCAAGATTCTGATAAGACTGTTTCGATGCAGAACTGTCTTCCGTTTCACTTTGTTGTTTTGTTTTCTCCTTTTGATCATTCCCTGACAAATCAGCCGAAATGGACTGTCTGCTTTTAGAATTCTCAGCATTCTTTACCCGCTTCGCCTGATTAGAGGATATGATCTGTATCTCCATGATAATACTCACTGCAAGTACTAAAACGAAAAATACAGACACACCAAAAAGGAAACGCTTATTTCTGTGCTTCATAGTCTGCTTTTTCCTCCAACTGTTTTTGGAGCCACTCTTTTATCAGTGTATAGAAAACAGATGTCAGCGGAATGCAGAAAATCATTCCTACCACTCCCCCAACGTTAGCTCCAACAATCACTGCAATCAGCGTCCATAAGGCAGGCAGCCCGACAGCGCCTCCAACTACATGAGGATAGATAAACTGATTTTCACAAAACTGAACAATCTGATATACCACAATCGAAATTACAGCCTTCATCGGATCAATCAGGAAAATCAAAAAAGCTCCGATTGCGCAGGATGCAAAGCTCCCCACATAAGGTATAAAAGAAGATGCGGCCGTTAATACTGCGACCAGTCCGGCGTATGGCATTCCTGCAACAGTGAATGCTGTAAACATCAAAATGCCGAGAATTACCGCTTCTACGCACTGTCCGCTGAAAAAATCATTATAGGTGCTGCATACGGTTTTCCAGAATTTCCCTGCCTTTCTGACAGTTCCAGCTGGCAGCACCGCATATCCAAGCATACGGCAATGGCGATAAAAAGTTTTCTTTCCAAGCAGCAGATATACTGCGATAATAAGTGCCATTAAAAAATTAACAAGATTTCCCAATGTCGATGTGATCGGGCTGATCACAGAACTGACAACGGTCCCCATACCGTTTCCCTGTGCCACTCCCTGTATTTTGTCTGTGATTATCTGAATAATCTGGTCCAACCACTGTGATGGAATTCCCAGTCTGCCAAGCTCCTCCTTCCATTTCGGTGCGTCTGTCTGTATCGCTTTGAATGCACCGGAAAGTGATGAGATCATGGGTGGAATGATCAGAACGCATAACAGCGCAATCAGACCTGCTACCAGCAGAAATGTAATCAGCAGCGCTTCTGTCTGAAATCTGGGATGCTCTTTTTTTCTTCCAAATCTGTTCCATATTTTCCAAAGTACTTTTTCCACTTTAACCATGGGAACATTTAGTACAAATGCAAGCAGGCATCCCAGCAAAACCGGATTCAGCATACGCAGTATTCCTATAAACAGCAGACCTATCTTGTCCAGATGCCATAACACGACAAAAAGTGTCACGCCCACTGTTACAAGAATTAAATTATTTTTCAGTTGTTTTCCCAAATTTTTCTCCTCTACACACTGTATTTAATCAATTCTCTGCCTGTTTCCTGATATTCTCTTCCAAAAACACTTTCTCTATTCCATATAAAGGTAAAATCGTGATGTACTGAATAATCCTGCAATTCTATCACTTTCAGCTTTTTTTCCTGCACCAGTGTCTTAACCGCAGACAGATATAAAAAACTGATTCCACAGTTTTCTAATAAAAACTGCACAATCGCATACATACTGTTTACTTCCATTTCTCTGGTAAAATCTGTGAGACGATACCCCTGCACCCCGATGCTTTTCTCCAAAATCTCCCTTGTTCCGGATCCTTCTTCCCGAAGAAGAAGCCGTTCTGTAAATAAATCTTCTATTTTTTCAGGTTCTCTTTTAAAAACATGATTTACAGAACACACCGGAACAAATCTTTCTGTCCGGAAGACCATACTTTCAAAAATCTTCGCATCAAAATACCCTTCCACAAGTGCAAAGTGAATTTCGCCGCTTTGCAGTCTCGAGATCAGCTCTGAGGTATTGGCAATTGTAAGGTGTACATCCCTGTCAGGATGCTGCCGGATATATTCTGAAACCGGCCTGATCAGCAAAAATTCTCCTATTGTGACTGTTGCACCCAGCCGGAGCGGAAGTTCTGACTTCTTTTCTGTCCTGAGTCTCTCTTTCATTATTTTTTCATCATTTAAAAAAGAAGCTGACGTCTGCCGCAATATTTCACCCGCCGGAGTGATAAAAATTTGTTTCCCGCTTTTTTGAAATAGCCTGATTTCATATTCCTTTTCCAGATAATGAATGTGCTGTGACACCGCAGGCTGGGTCAGACCCAGCTTTTCTGCCGCTTTTGTATAATTTAAAGTATCACAAACAGTAAGAAATGTCACTATTCTGAAGTCAAACATCATGTTCTCCTATGATCGTTTTATTTTTCAAATTTCCTGTTTCTGTCTTTAAGTATAACATTTTCTTATCTTAAGATAAATATATATTATTTCATATTATGCTTCAACCATGCTACTATCAAAAAATCAAAGTAAAAATTTGGAGGAAATGATGAAAAAAATGAAATCTTTGAAAGAAAAAATCCCCGGTATCTTATACTGTCTCATCCTTGCTGTTCCATCCTGGTTTCTGGGAAAAATGTTTCCGCTCATCGGTGGCGCTGTTCTTGCCATTCTGTTTGGAATGCTGCTTGCCGGGCTGTCTGAGCGTCACAGCTTCCTGCACCCGGGCATTCAGTTTGTTTCCAAAAAAGTATTGCAATGGGCTGTTATTCTTCTGGGCTTTGGCTTGAACCTGAATGTCATTCTCCAGACCGGAAAGCAGTCACTGCCTATTATTGTGTGTACCATTTCCATTTCTCTGCTGATTGCCTTCGTTCTGAAGAAAGTTCTTCGGATTTCTCCGAATATTGCCACCCTGATTGGCGTGGGTTCTTCTATCTGCGGCGGATCAGCCATTGCCGCTACGGCTCCCATCATCGACGCAGATGATAAAGAGGTGGCTCAGGCTATCTCTGTTATTTTCTTTTTTAATGTTATTGCAGCAATATTTTTTCCCATACTCGGAAAAGCAATCGGTTTTAACACACACAGCGGAGAAGCCTTCGGCATCTTTGCCGGAACTGCTATCAATGATACCTCCTCTGTTACTGCCGCGGCATCCACCTGGGACAGTATGTGGTCTCTTGGATCCGCCACTCTTGATAAGGCTGTCACTGTCAAACTGACCAGAACCCTCGCCATTATTCCTATTACTCTTGTCCTGGCATGGGTTCGGATGAACCGCATCAAAAAAGAAGGCGGCTCAGATCATGGTCATGCCAATATGCGGAATATTTTTCCTTTTTTTATTCTATACTTCATTGCTGCTTCTCTGATTACCACCATAACAGTTAGCTTCGGTGTTCCGGAAAGTTTTTTTGTCCCGCTGAAAGATTTAAGTAAATTTTTTATTATCATGGCCATGTCTGCCATCGGTCTGCATACTGATATCGTGAAGCTGATCAAAACCGGGGGTAAATCAATTCTGCTCGGTGCATGCTGTTGGTGCGGCATTACCGCAGTCAGTCTTCTGATGCAGCATCTGCTTGGAATATGGTAGACCCATTTTTTTCCTGTTGACAAATAATTTCTTTTGTATTATTGTATTAATTATGTAGTACAGAAATACATGAAACTATTTTCCGCCGCATCTTTTTTGGGAGATGCCAGAAAATAGTCCTACGGTAAAAATCCGCCTGATACGCGGAGAAAGGAGAACGAAATATGACCTGGAACTTAAGTGCCGATCGTCCGATTTATTCACAGATCATTGAAAGAGTGCAGATGGATATTGTTTCCGGCGTCTATCATCCGGGAGACAAGCTGCCTTCTGTCCGCGAACTAGCCACACTTGCTTCTGTTAATCCCAATACCATGCAGAAAGCATTCAGCGAACTGGAACGATCCGGACTTGTACATACCCAGCGTACAAGTGGTCGTTTTATCACGGAGGATACCGTAATGATCAGTCAATTAAAAGAAACACTTGCCGAAGAACAAATTATCACTTTTTTTCAAACCATGAAAAAGCTCGGTTTTGATAAGAAGGAAGCTGCGGAGCTGATCACAAAATTATCCGCAGAAAAGGGGGAAAAGTAATACAATGAATCCAATATTGGAATGCAGGGATCTTCATAAACGATATGGTCTCAAGGAAGCTCTGTGTGGTATCAACCTTCAGATCGAAGCGGGACATATCACTGGTCTTCTGGGACCTAATGGAAGTGGAAAGACAACACTGATCAAGATGGCAAACAATCTGCTGACACCTTCTTCTGGTGAAATCCTGATCAATGGAAAAAAGCCCGGGACGGAGTCAAAACAAATCGTATCCTATCTTCCGGAGCGCACATATCTTGCCAGCTGGATGAAAGTTCATGACATCATCCGTTATTTCACGGATTTTTACAAAGATTTTGACCCAACATGCGCATATGAAATGCTGCGCAATCTTCAGATTGATCCGGATGATAAGTTAAAAACTATGTCAAAAGGAACAAGAGAAAAGGTTCAGCTGATTCTGGTCATGAGCAGACATGCCATGCTTTATATCCTTGATGAGCCGATTGCAGGCGTTGACCCTGCCGCAAGAGATTATATTTTAAAAACCATATTAAGTAATTATAACGAAAATGCAGCCATCCTGATTTCAACTCATCTGATCTCTGACATCGAATCCATTCTGGATCATGTTATATTTCTTCAGAATGGAACTGTCAAACTTCAGGCTACCGTTGATGAAATCAGGGAAAATGAAGGCCGCTCTGTAGATTCGTTATTCCGGGAGGTATTCAGATGCTGAGAAAAATCATGAAATACGAATGGACAGCCACTGCACGTGTGCTGCTTCCCGTTTATGCTATTTTGATGCTGATCACACTGATTGGCCGAATAGAATCTGCTGCCGGAGTTTTTCATTCCAAAGACAAACTGGCAAGTATCCTGAGCCAGATCAGTTTCTCCGTTTATGTTCTTCTGATCATGGCTGCCGGATTTATCACCTTAATTTATCTGCTGATTCGATTTTATAAAAGTATGTTCACTGATGAAGGTTATCTGACATTTACACTTCCGGTAAAACCGGCTACCCTTCTGAATGGAAAGGTTCTGGTTGCTTTCTGCTGGATGATTCTGGATATGGTTCTGGTGTGTCTTTCTATTTTCATCCTCGCAGTCAGTCCTAAGACGTTCGCTGAACTTCAGAAGGGAATGCTTGAGATATCGGGTGAATTAGCCAAAGTAGGACTGTCTATTTCCGAACTGGTTATCTGGGTTGTTATTTTTGTTATTGTAGGTGCTTTTTCCTGTATTTTAGCTATTACGGCATCCCTTTCTCTCGGGCAGCTTTCCAATAAGCACAAAATAGCAATGAGTGTTGTCTCTTATATTGGTATGAGTATTCTGACACAGGTAGTTTCAACCTATATACTCAGCATGAGTTCCTTTAACAGTTTTTTGGAAAATATCGAAAAAACAGGATTCTCTCTACCCGCTTTTCATCAGTTCATGTATTTTTCACTATTTGTATCCATTCTTTTTACTGTTATGTATTATCTGATTACTTATTTTATTATCAGTAAAAAATTAAATCTTGAATAATAAAGCATCCCGGGCAAATGGCATCTGTTTTCTGAAAAGATGTCATTTACTCCGGGATATTATTTTTTAATCGTAATATAATGATGATCTCCTGCGTCTCTTTTCTGACGCATTTCCTTTTTTAAGTCTGTTCTTTTTATCTCTACGTGTCTTCTTCCCGCCTTGAAATATCCAAGAAAACGATTATAAAACCAAAATAAATATACAAGAATATAATTTGCCCTGCCTATTTTCTGCTTTGTTGTATGAAGATAAAAATCACCGCCTGAAGTAACCTTTTTCTTGGTTTTGATGTATTCAATCAGATCATCTTCTGTCAGAATGTCTCTCTCCAGTTCCGTATATCCAAGTCCTGCACAAGCGCTTCTATGGGAATCACTGCCGCCCAGCCCCGGAATACCATACATTTCTGCCAGCTTTTCTGCCTTGTTATTAGATTCTCTGCTTTCACAGGCATTAAAGCTTTCCAGAAAATCAAAGTGCTTCAGAATCTGCTCGTGGTGTTTTCCAAACCAGGTATTCATCAGACTCATGAACTTTTCTCCATATGGATGTGCTGGTCCGCAAATTCCTCCATAATGATGAACCACATCAATCAAAAAAGAAACCGGCAGACCCCGGATCGACAGAATAGACGGCCGTACTCCTGTCGGTAGTACAATCAGAATATGTCCTCCATTCATCGAATCATATTCAATACCGCGAAGCACTACGAACAACGGCTTTTCCTCTAATTTTTCCCAATAAGAATACGCCTTGTAAGAATCGTGATCCGTGATCAACATTCCCTGGTAACCTTTATCCCGTAATATTTGAATATTTTCCAATAATGGAAGATTTCCATCGATGGATCCCTCTTTTGTGTGACAATGCATATCCAGTTTCATCTGTACTTCTCCCCCTGTTTCACAGTCATCTGCTGCATCCTGTCTGTTATTCCTGTGGCACGTTCTTACACCTATTGACAAATACATACATTAAAATACCCGCCGCCATGATCAGAATAGAAATAAACTGTGAAGTAGAAAGAATGCCTACCGCGCCGCGGTCCAGATCGCCTCTGAAGAACTCAATACAAAATCTGCCTGCACTATAGAAAATCAGATAAAATGCCATGATATTGCCTTCCTTCTTATTATGTCTGGCAAGAATGCATAATACGAGTGCGTTCAGAAAATCAAAACAGCTGGAAACGATCTGCGATGGAAAAAGTGCAACTCCGTTAGGTGCAAATGCAGAATGCTGAAACACGACTGAAAACGGTCCATTCATCCTGATACCATAACAGCAGCCCGCCAGAAAACATCCGATTCTCCCAAATCCCTGTGCAAGGGCGAGTGATGGGATCAACAGATCCAGGTATCTCAAAAATGGCAGCTTTTTCACTTTGCAATAGAGCAGCACTGCTGCGATGCCGCCAATTATCCCACCATACACTACAAAACCATTCGACGGGTTCAGCAGCGGAGACGGATCCTTTACCAGTTCTTTTATGATCGTCAGTAAATATAAAATTTTTGCTCCCAGAAAACCGCCAAGCAAACCAAACACCAGAAAAGAAAATATATAATTACTGTCCAAATGCAGTTTTTCTGCACGGTATTCAGCCAAAAAGTATGCTGCTACTATCCCAATTCCGATCATCAATCCATATCCGTGTACTGTAAACCTGCCAATTGTCAGTATACTGTTATACATAAGTGACTTCTCCCGTTTTTATCATTTTAATGCCTGCATAAAATTACGCTACCAACTATCATACCACTTTTCCTGTGTACCTTCAAAGAAAAACGGAAACCTAAATTTTAGCATCCTGTATTTTGGCATTCTGAATTTTCATATCATTCAGTGCCGTCAATATCAGCGCGCCGCAGATCAGTGCACATCCAAACAGACTAGTCCCGGAAAGCGGATCATGATACACTGCCGTACTGACTGCCAGACTCGTCACAGGTTCAAACATATTCAATAATGCTGCGCTTCCTGCACCCATTTCCCGTATTCCGACATTCAACAACAGGATTCCCATAAATAACATAAGCCCAATGATGATACATTGTCCCCATTGCCATGCCTGATATGGGAAAACATTTTTTCCAACCGGCAGCAGCAGAACAGCCAGTAGTGCAGCAAAAAAATTCGTGTAAAGTGTTCTAAGCACTGGCTGCATCCGGCTGATCTCGCCCTTTTCTGTTGCAATCATGTAAAAAGCGTAACTTAATGCAGTGATCAAAGCAAAAAACATTCCTTTAAAATGATTGGATAGTCCGCCTCCGGTTAGAAAGAGCATTCCTGCAATCGACAAAAAGACTGCCCCTGCTTTCCATCTGTTCATCTTCTCTCCATAAAAAGACACCATCATCACAGTAACGATTGCCGGGAATAGGAAATGCAGCATAGACGCCATTCCCACCGGAATAAACAGGTAGGAATAATCCAAAAAAATATCTGTGATTCCAAGTCCAAAAACCCCAATCAGTGCAGATTCTGCCAGCTGTCTTCTGGAGATGCCAATCGGAATTTTCCTGATGAGACAGTATAAAACGCTAACGCCGCATGCAATTCCATTATCAGTTACAACCAGCGCCAGCGGAGTCACTCCCGCGCGAAGGACATTTGTCTGAATTGACGGAATAATGCCAAATAACACTGATGCCAGTAATACTATAAAATATTTCATTCTTCACCTCTTCATTTTGTCAAAAAATTATTTCTCTGATATGATAAACTATAAAGTAACTTTATAGTCAAGTTATGCTGCTAAAAAACCTGAAAGAGCTGTGAACGAGCCATGAAATGTCTATGAAAAGGAGATTTCCGCCATGAAACCGATCCGTCAGATCAGTGAAATTGCAAAACTATTCCATCTTCCTGCAGCAACCCTGCACTACTGGGAAAAAGAAAAACTGTTTCATATCCACAGAAATCCCGATAACCTTTATCGTGAATATACTCTGACAGATATCATGAATATCTGGGAAATTGTTCTTTACCGCAAACTCGGCATATCGCTGACTGAAATCCGTACCATTCTAAATACAGATATCAGGGGGCAGCTTAATACCTATTTGAAGCAGGAAGATGCTGTTTCAAATCAGATTCAAGAATTGGAGCATATGCAGAAAGATATCATCCGCCAGGAAAATCTTGCCAGAATGGTCATGAAACTTCAGCATGCCGGTCTGCACCTTTCAGTCCCTGACATCTCCTTCTGCGTCCATGATCCGTTTGACAGGGCGTCTATTGAATTATCCTTACAGAACCCATCCCGGTGCTGTATGATGATCACAGAAGATACTCCCCGAAAATATATTCATGCCATCATCCCTGATGAAATGGCAGAAAAAAAAGAGCTGCTTTGGCAACTCTCTGAATCTGATACAAATTATATGGAATTTCTATTACGCATCAGTATTTATGAACCGAATCATAATAATCTGGACAACATCTGCAAAAAACTGAATAAAATGGGTTATCAGACGGGACACATCATTGCCCATTATCTTCTGCTCACAGGCAATTCTCATGAGCGGTATGAATACTACCAAGCATGGATACAGGTCTTTCCATTCTGAATTTCTGATAACAGATACCTTTAAAATACGATCTGTGCTGCAAAAACAGCCAGAATGCCCAGGACTCCGCTGGATAAGAGATACGCAAGAGCCGTGACAACATGACCGCTCTGAAGCAGATCCGCAGATTCATAAGCAAGTGTGGAAAAAGTGGTAAAGCCACCACAGACACCAACTTTCAGCATAAGTGTGACCCGCGGGTCAATCCCTTTATTTTTAGCTGCCAGGGCTGTAATCATACTGATCACAAAGGCACCTGTCACATTAATCAATAACGTTTTAATCGGAAATCCGCTCTCCAGTTTAAAAGGGATCAAACCTATCAGATATCTGAGAACCGTACCGATCAAACCACCAATTCCTACCATTATACAATCAAGCATTTTTGTATCTACCCCTGTTTACTCAATTTTTCCACGGTCGTTTTTTCCCGGTCCATCCCTTTTCCACCCAGTATTTCTGGTCTGCCGGATTCCACCCTTTTTGCTGCATCATTCTGAAAATGTAAAATTTCAGCTTAAGCATGCTTCCTGGACTGACATGACCGGACTGCTTCGTTATTTTTTCTGCAAGCTGTTTGGTTTTTCTATCTATCTGCTCTTTTTTCTTCTCCGAAATATGATCATATCCGATTGCCGCCACTGCTTTTCCCAATGTATATATTCTGGGTATTCCCCACCAGACCAGAGAATCTTTCATATCCGTATTGGTTTTTTTCATTCCGCCGCCTGCTGCGGTGGAAATGCATACAGCCTGCTTCCGGAACATTTTTTCTTCCGGTCTGTGTACCATCCAGCGATAAGCATAGTGCTCCAGAAAATTTTTCATGGATGCAGCACAGTGCATCACATAAACAGGAGATTCCAGAATAAGAACATCTGCGGCATCTATTTTCTCAGTGAGTTTTTCTACAAAAGTACTGTGCGGACAGTCTTTTTCGTTCTCAAGTATACAGCGTGCACACCCTATACAAAAGTCCGGGAGTTCACGCGGCAGCCAAATTTCTTCAAAAGAGCTCCCCTGATTTTTTCTCACTATTTTCTCAGCCAGATTTTTCGCGATCTGCCATGTCGAACCT
>Ga0302210_10000616_pt1 | contig 15885 bp, 16 predicted proteins | sample II_Fen_E3_2_FD_198793 | JGI IMG/M metagenome (GOLD analysis project Ga0302210, IMG submission 198793) | Peat permafrost microbial communities from Stordalen Mire near Abisko, Sweden - II_Fen_E3_2 | ecosystem: Environmental > Terrestrial > Soil > Wetlands > Permafrost | place: Sweden: Abisko... | reverse complement strand
TTTGTCAAGCCGAGACCATTTTTTATTATCTATGGATGGGGTAGGGGGGAGTTAATTTCTTGAATTAAACAATAGTAAATAATAAACAAAAATTTGATATGGGTTGAAATTCATAGCTTTTTAGTATGAAACAATAAAGAAAAAATATAAATAATAAAAAAATTCTCTTTAAATGCTTGATTTTTTTTCTTGTATGGTTTATTATAAGCACAAGGACAACAAATGTTATGTATAGGAACATATGTGACGATGCATTGCATTATAAATATAATTAGGTGGTGCATTTATGATACCGGTGGAACGACGCTTATTAATAAAAGTGGCAAATATGTATTATATAGAAAATATGAAACAAAGTGATATTGCGGCTAAGCTAGGGATGAATCGTACAACCGTAAGTAAATATTTAAAAAGAGCCATGGACGCGGGGATTGTAAAGATATCAATTGTTGATGATTCTTATGCGTACTTAGAGGCAGCTTTGGAACGAAAATTTAACCTTAAAGAAGTTTATATTGTTTCCTCTAGCCCTGACTCGGATGAAGTAAAAAATAATATGGGAAAAGCTGGACTGGCTTTTTTAAAACGCATTATTGCAACGAATCAAACAGTTGGTTTTGCTTGGGGGAGTGCGATTGGTGCATTGGCTAGACAGTCTGCTTTAGAACACTGCAGTCCGGTAGCTGTTGATTTTGTTCCACTTGTCGGTGGCCCGGAAAATATTGATAGTGAATTTCATGTTAATACGATTTGTTATAAGGTAGCGCATGCGTTTTCTGCAAACAGCCATTATTTGTATGCACCGGCTATTACGAAAACAGCGGAAATTCGTGAGGCAATTATTCAGGATGTAAATTATGCGAAAATTGTTGAATATTGGAATACTCTGAATGTTGCTTTTGTGGGGATAGGGGCGCCGGTTAAATCTTCTAATTTAGTTTGGGCTGGTGCTTTTGGTAAGAAAAGTATTGATGGTTTGGCTAACGCTGGTGTAGTAGGCGAAATTTGTTCTATTTTTTATGATATCAATGGTTTAGTTGTAAAAACTGACTTTACCGATAAAATAATCGCAATTGGCCTGGATAAACTTAGAAAATTGCAATATTCCATCGGGATTGCTGCTTCAAAGGAAAAAGTGCCGGCTATTTATGGGGCACTTAAAGGGCAAATTATTAATGTATTGATTTCTGATGAAGAAACAGCAAAATTGTTATTGGAATATGAAGGAGGTACGCAAATTTAGTTTACGGAAAAGACTGGATTACAAATTCAAGGGTTTGTATTTTGCTTAACGAGTATTAAAGGAGGAACATACAATGTTATGGTTGATTTTATTAGGGGCTTTGATGTGGATTTTGCAATGTGTATTAGGTCTTTTGCAGTTTCGTCGTTTCAATCGTCATCTGAAACAGCTTAGAGTCTTTGGCAGAGTTGCAATTGGCAGATCTAAAGGCAGATTGGTTGCGGGTGCGGTGGTCTTACTCTGCATTGATGAAAATTGCAATATCATCAAGGGCGAAAAAATTGAAGGACTAACAATTTTTGCTGGGGTGAAGTCGTTTGACTGCCTAAATGGAATCAACTTATTAGACCTTAATGAAATGGCTTGTGCAGGGTTACCAAAACAGACTAAAAAAGCTGTATTGCAGGCTGTAGAAGATTATAAATCTTACCGCCAGTTGGAATTAGAAAAAAAAATGGTGACGGCAACAAATGAGCTAGTTGACTGAGAAGGTTTATGTGTTTCATTCGATATTTGTTTATACCAAAATACTTTTAAATCTTTGATTGTGATAAATGAGTAATATGTTAAAAGCAAAAAGAAAGAAGGGTTATTTATGGATTCATTAGTTTTCTTAGCGCAAGGTTTTATCGGTATGTTTAATGCAGGAGGTAAAACCTTTGTTTCTCTGGTTACCGGTATTGTTCCTACTTTAATCTGTTTACTCGTAGCGATGAATGCTATTATTCGCTTCGTGGGGGAAGATAAAATTGAAAAACTTGCGCGCCTTTGTGCAGGCAACGTAATTGCAAGGTATATGATCCTTCCTGTTATTGGAACATTTTTCTTTTGTAATCCAATGACATTATCACTTGGCAAGTTTATGCCAGAAAAATTCAAACCAAGTTATTATGCGGCAAGTTCGTTTTCTTGCCATACATTAAATGGTTTATTTCCCCATGTAAATCCTGGTGAGCTGTTTGTTTTTCTAGGAATTGCAAATGGTATCACACAGCTTGGGTTTCCTACCGTTGACCTAGCATTACGTTATTTCTTAGTCGGGATTGTAACGAATTTCTTAAGAGGCTGGATTACAGACTTTACGACATCTTATGTTGAAAAGCAGCAGGGTGTTAAATTAAATACGGAAGTTGTCGCAATTAAGTCGTAAATACTGAATATGAGAATGATAATGTAAAGGAGATTACTAAAATGGCAGATTATAAAGAAATTGTTGTATCCGCAGGTAAGGGAGGCTTCGGCGGTCCGCTGGTGCTCACACCGACTGACAAAAAAAATAAAGTAGTAAATATAACGGGTGGGGTCATTTCACCGATTTCACAAAAAATTGTAGAGATGACTGGTTGCGAACTTATTGATGGTTTTAAAACCAAGGTTCCAGATGATGAAACGTTATGTGTGGTGATTGATTGCGGTGGTACACTCCGTTGTGGTATTTATCCACAAAAACGGATACCAACAATCAACCTAAATCCAACAGGACCTAGTGGCCCGCTGGCACAGCACATTAAAGCCGACATTTATGTATCCAATGTTACAGAAGCAAATATTACATTCAGTGATGGCTCAGTGGTAGCGCCAGTTTCGACTTCAGCACTGCCAGGAGGAGTCAGTAAACGTTCATACGATACAAGTAAAAAAATATCGGAACAACAAGTTGGTATGATGGCGAAAATTGGGAAAATGATGGGGTCGATTACGGCTACATTATACCAAGCTGGTCGTGATACAATAAATACAATCATTAAGACAATATTACCGTTTATGGCATTCGTGTCGATGCTTATTGGTGTCGTTTTGAGTACAGGCATTGGTGATGTTATCGCGAATTTCTTAACACCACTTGCAGGATCCTTTGGCGGCCTGTTGATTCTATCACTTATATGTTCATTTCCATTTCTCTCGCCATTCTTGGGACCGGGGGCTGTTATAGCACAGGTTATTGGGGTTTTGGTTGGAGTGGAAATTGGCAAAGGCACGATTCCACCGCATCTTGCATTACCAGCACTGTTTGCAATCAATGCACAAGCTGCTTGTGACTTTATTCCAGTGGGGTTAGGTCTGGCTGAAGCGGAAGCCGAAACGGTTGAAGTTGGGGTACCATCCGTACTTTATTCTCGCTTTATTACGGGACCGCTTACAGTCGCTATTGCTTGGTTGGCTAGTTTTGGTTTATATGAAAGTTAAATAAAAATAGCAACTTTTATGGGCAGAATGAAGTTCCAAAATTTTATTCTGCCGAAAAGTTGAACTTTTTGGGGGTATTAAGATGCAGATTGTTTATCAGACAAAAGTAGTGAAGCTGGGGTCTTTCGTAGAATCTTTTAAAAGCGAAAAAATGATGATTTTATTTAATGAAAATGCTCCGGAAGAGTTAGTTGATTATTGTGTACTTCATAATGGAAATCAGTTACAAGATCTTGTTAAAATAGGGGATATTTTTCAAATAAATCAGCGACAATATAAAATTGTTTTTGTTGGAAATCAAGTGCAGAAAAATTTACAGGATTTGGGACATATTACATTGCGTTTTAATAACAACGAGGATGGTGAATCCTTAGAAGGTAGTTTGTATCTTGAAGATTTGCCAATTGGCGCCATAAACTCGGGAGATAAACTTACGATTGTACGTGTTTGATCTAACAAAGAATATAATAAGGGCTGCAGCGTAAGCGACGGCCTTTTCTATAAAAATAAAATGTGAAGAAATGCACATACTTTAGGTCAGATTGATATTTGATCAAAAGAGGAATAGGGGAGATAAAAATGACATCTTGGTTGGAAATAGAAGGAAAAACAGCAATTGTAACTGGTGGAGCATCAGGGATTGGTAAGGCAGTTGCACAAATGTTTTTAGATAACGGCACAAATGTTGTGGTTTGTGATATGAATCCGAATCAACCAGAGTTTGATACGAATTCAACAAGTGGAGAAATGTTGTATGTTATTACGGATGTTAGCAAAGCAGCAAGTATTTCTTTGATGCTTGATGTGGCCAAAAAGAAATTTGGGAAAATTGATATTCTTGTTAATAATGCTGGGATCAATATCCCTCGCTTACTGATTGATGCCAAAGACCCTGCTAGTCAATATGAACTTACGGAAGCTGTTTTTGATAAAGTTGTAGGGGTTAATTTAAAAGGTGTGTATCTATGTTCACAGGCGATCGGTAAAGAATTTATTAAAAATGGTGAAGGCGTTATCATTAATATGTCCTCAGAAAGTGGTCTGGAGGGTTCTGAGGGGCAAAGTATTTATGCTGCTACTAAAAATGCTGTTAATTCTTTTACTCGCTCATGGGCTAAGGAATTAGGGAAACATAACATTCGTGTAATCGGCGTTGCACCAGGTATTCTTGAAGCAACGGGTTTGCGAACGATTCAATATGAAGAAGCTTTAGCATATACAAGAGATATTTCAGTTGAACAACTTCGTTCCGGCTATAATAGTACATCGACAACACCACTTGGCCGTCCAGGAAAATTGAATGAAGTGGCGAATCTTGTTTTGTTTTTAAGTAGTAACCGCGCCGGCTATATTCATGGCGTTACGTATAATGTTGCAGGTGGTAAAACACGAGGTTGATGTAATAAAGTTTATTCTGTTTGAAAGCTGCCAGGTTGTAAAATGTTTTTACTGTTTACAATCTGGCAGCTTTCATTTTATCCATATCGTTATGATGCCTTATCCCTTTGAAAGGAATTTTTCATTGAAAAGCGAATACTATATAGCAGGAGGCGATCATTTTATGTTAAAAAGTATTGCAGTGATAACAAGTGGCGGTGATAGTCCTGGTATGAATGCAGCAGCTCGAGCGGTTGTTCGGACTGCGTTATATGAAGGGGTCAAAGTATGGGGTATCAATGATGGATATAAAGGTTTATTAGAAGAAAATATGTTTGAAATGAAATCGAAGTCGGTAAGTGATATTATTCAGCGTGGCGGAACTTTTTTAGGAACAGCTCGGTGCCCCGAATTTGAAACACCAGAAGGTCGTAAAAAAGCATATGATATTTTAGTCAAAAAAGGGATTCAAGGTTTGCTTATTATTGGTGGTGATGGCAGTTTACGCGGTGCTCAAAAATTAAGTTCAGAGCAGGGGATTCCCATTGTTGGCTTGCCAGGAACAATTGATAATGATGTTTGGGGTACGGATTACACAATTGGTTCAGATACAGCAGCAAATACGATCGTTGAAGCAATTAATAAGCTCCGGGATACGGCATCGGCTCATAATCGAATTATTGTTATTGAAGTTATGGGCCGAAAATCAGGGTGGTTGGCAATGGTTGCCGGTATTTCTGGTGGGGCTGAATATATTCTGGTACCAGAAGAAAAATATGATTTGGATGCTATTTGTGAAAATTTAAAAAAAACGTATGCGTCTTGTAAACGTTCTAGTATTATTGTTGTAGCGGAAGGCGTTGGCAGTGGAATTGCGATTGGCAAAATTATTGGTGATAAAACGGGTATTGATACACGCATATCTGTTCTAGGTCATATTCAACGAGGTGGGTCTCCTTCAGTTGAAGATCGTTTGAAAGCGAGTCGTCTTGGTGAAAAAGCGGCATTAGCTTTAATTTCTGGTTTATCCGATATCGTTTTTGGTTTTCAAAAAGGTAAAATTGTCAGTATTGATTTGCATGATGCTGTGACAAATATAAAAAAATTAGACCCCGATTATTTGAGATTAGCTAAAATATTAGCTTGAGGGGTAAAGCAAATGTTTCACGTGAAACATTTGCTTTTTGTGCTATATATAGCATTAAACATTTTTATATACCCCCGTACTGTAGCCTGATAAAATAGATGTAATTTTTTTATTGCGTTCTATATAAACGAATTCTTTTATAGGATTAGAAAAAGCAGCAAACAATTTTGTTTGCTGCTTTTTATTTAAAATAATGTTGCACGTGAAACATTATTTTAAAAGATTTTTTGCTAAATTGACGGCTACGACACCATCATGGGCATAACAATCTGCACCGGCTTGATCGGCATATTCTTGTGTAAGGACAGCACCACCAACCATTACTTTTGCTTGGCTGCCAGCTTTTTTTAGAGCTTGAATTACGATATCGATTTGCGTCATTGTGGTTGTCATTAAGGCACATAAACCCACAATATCCGCATTATGTTCAAGAGCTTTCTTGACAATGATTTCCGCATCGATATCTTTTCCTAAATCAATTAATTTAAAACCATTATTTTCTAATAAGGCCGCTACAATATTTTTCCCGAGATCGTGAATATCACCTTTTACTGTAGCAATAACAACGGTGCCATTGCTTTTTAAACTTTGCGCAGGTAAGATTTCTTTTATTTTCAAAAAGGCAGCACGCATCGCTTCAGCAGAAAGTAAAACTTGAGGTAAAAATAATTTTCCGTTACCAAAGCCAATGCCGATTTCGTTCATGGCAGCTGTTAATGCCTTTTTAGTGATTTCCGTTGGTGGATATTTTTCAGCTAAAGCTTTTTCAACGAGTGAAGCTACTGATTCTTTTTCACCATTCATAACGGCATTTTTTATTGCTGTTAGTATGTCAACATCTATTTGTGGAGCCGTGGCTGCTCCTTTGGGAACAGCTTGATTGGAGGCAATTAAACTGTAGGAACGACCATTTTGATCGTGTCCAAGTAAGGCAGCACTGGCGAGCAGAGTTTCTTGCATTGGTTTATCATAAGGATTCATAATTGGGGCATCAAGTCCAGATGCTAAGCACATGGCAAAAAAAGTAGAATTGATGAGGGGGCGATTGGGTAAGCCATAGGAAATATTACTAAGTCCCATTGTGCTGGGATAACCAAATTTTTCGCGATACAAACGTAATGTACGTAATGTTTCGTGGCAAGCCTTAGGATCGGCAGCAACTGTCATTACCAGACCATCTAGTAAAAAATCACCGGCCTTGAGTCCAAATTCAAATGCTTCATTAATAATTGTTTCCATTACTTGAAGGCGTTCCTCAGCTGTCTGGGGTACCCCACTTGCTGAAATTGGCAGACACAGAATAGCTGCTCCATATTTTTTTGCTAAAGGTAAAAAAACTTCTAGCCGTTCTGGTTCAGCACTGACTGAATTTATGAGTGCTCGACCGGGATACGCCTTGAGTCCTGCTTCGAGTGCAGCGGCATCGCTCGTGTCAATGGCTAATGGTACGTCAACAAGCTGGGCGATTTCAGTAATGGCTTTTTTCATGGCAGCTGTTTGATCAATTCCACCAACACCCATATTGATGTCTAATATGTGAGCGCCAGCTTGGACTTGTTCCAATGCTTCTTTTTTTGCCGATAAAAACGATCCGGATTTTATTTCTGCAGCAAGTTTTTTCCGTCCGGTTGGGTTGATGCGTTCGCCAATTAAAGTCGTTGGTAATTCTTTATCAATAAAAACTGTTTTGCTGCGACTTGTAAGCGCGAGTCGTGGTAGTGTCTGTTTTCGTATTGGTGCTTTTAGACCCGTAACAGCTTTTTTTATCGCAGCAATATGTTCAGGGGTTGTTCCACAGCAACCACCAATAAAACTGGCACCAGCTTCAATTAGCTGTGGTATCCATTTTGCCATTTCGGTAGCATTCATAGGAAAAATCGTTTTTCCATCGACCAAATGAGGCATCCCCGCATTTGGTTGTACACTAATTGGTTTTGTGGTATTTTGCGCCAGTGTTTGGATTATAGGTAATAATTGTTCAGGACCTAATGAGCAGTTGGCACCGATTATATCAGCGCCCATTGCTTCAAGTGTAATGGCAGCCGTTTGAGGATCGGTTCCGGTAACGGTACGACCATCGTCACTATAGGACATTTGACAGATTACTGGTAGGTTTGTAGCTGTTTTTGCTGCCAAAAGAGCAGCACGCATTTCTTGAATATCAATACTAGTTTCAATTAGTATATAATCAACACCTGCTTCTGCTAAACAAGACGCTTGTTCAAAAAAGACAGCATAGGCTTCATCAAAACTAAGGTCGCCTAATGGTTCAATAAATTTTCCAGTAGGTCCCATGGAGCCAGCTACCTTTATTTTTTCTCCAGCCGCTTCTTTGGCGATTTGTGCGGCTGCTGTATTAATTTCTTTTGTGCGATTGCCTAAGCCATAATGTTCTAATTTAATTCGATTGCCACCAAATGTATTGGTTTCAATGATATCAGCGCCACTGGAAATGTACTCTAGGTGGATTTTTTTTATTAAATTGGGTTGATCAAGATTTAAAAGTTCGGGGCAGTCTCCTGGTTTTAAGTTAGCGGATTGTAACATAGTACCCATAGCACCATCAAAAACATATATCATAAAAAGCTCCTTTTATTTATTGATTTTCAAATAATGTGAAATATTAATTACTGCGGCGGGCCAGACAATCTTGTTTATTGCAAGTTGCACAAGATTTTTCAGACTTACTTTTTTTGTTGGAATTTGGCACTAAACCGATAATAGCAGTAATGGATTTCCGAGGCATTAGCATCATGGATTCTGTAAGGTTTATGCCAATGTCTTTGGCACCGGATAAACGCAGCATTTCAGGCTGAAAGCGAATATCCCAGTCACCATAACCCGGGCTAAATCGCCAAATCATTTGATATCCTTTTGCTGTTATATATTGCTTAATTGTTTTTTCAACATCATCGGCAGATTGTTCTACTGCTGTTGTAGCGGCAGCATCTAATAATAAAGAATAAGAATATTCGCCTTCTTTAAAATGATCCGTAATCTGTTTTTCAATAGCCTCCCCAATTGTGACAGCTAATACAATTACTTTTTCAGCTGGTGCCAGATGTTTTCGAATTTTATCCCCGCTGATTAAAAATTCTGGTTTTGATTCTACTTTATAACTGCAAGCATTATAATTGTATATTTGCCAAATTCCTTTAGGCTCAGCTAAAAGCTGTGCTTCTAAGCAAGCTTTTTGAATAATGGTTTCATTGAAATCAACTTTTCCTAAACCAGCATAGCGTTTTGTTTCAATAGGATCAATTTGTTTTAATACAGAATTATAAATTGGCAAGTCGATTCCTCCTTATTTCAAATGTTTCACGTGAAACATTTGAAATTTATATCATAATTTATGTAATGTTGTAAGCTTGAGTAGTATCATTTTAACATAAAATGATTCGTAAGGTTACGTATTTTTATAGTTCGATCTATACTTTTTATTACATAAAAACTTATAGGGAAAATATATAACAAAATTAAATTTGTCCGAAGCGTAGTTTTTCATCGGATAATAGCAGGATAAAGTCTAAAAGTTGTGGAATTGAATAGATTTAAAGAGAGTCTATTCTTAAACGGTATAATATATGCATATTAGAGAAAGTAGGTGACCGTTGTGGCAAAAATAATTGCAATTGCCAATCAAAAAGGTGGCGTAGGCAAAACAACAACGTCTGTTAATTTAAGTGCTTGTCTGGCAGCTGAAGAAAAAAAAGTTTTACTGGTTGATGTGGACCCGCAAGGTAATGCAACAAGTGGTTATGGAGTGGATAAATCAAAAATTGAACAATCAATTTATAATGTTTTAGTAGATGGATTACCCATTCAAGAAGCGATTCAAGAAACAATTTTTAAAAATTTACATATATTACCAGCAACGATCGAGTTGGCTGGAGCAGAAGTTGAGCTCGTATCCGCTCTTTCACGTGAGACAAAATTAAAGCGGGCGCTTGATCAAATTAAGAAAAATTATGATTATGTGATTATTGACTGCCCGCCATCATTAGGTTTGCTTACTCTAAATTCGTTAACAGCCGCGGATTCGGTTTTAATGCCAATTCAATGTGAATTTTATGCGTTGGAAGGCGTTTCCCAACTGATGAATACCGTTAAATTGGTTCAGCAAAATTTGAATTCGGATTTAACGTTGGAGGGGGTTCTTTTGACAATGTACGACTCACGGACGAAATTATCAATGCAAGTTGCGGAAGAAGTGAAAAACCATTTTCAAGAGCGTGTATATCAAACTGTCATTCCCAGAAATGTACGTCTGAGTGAAGCACCTTCTTATGGACAACCGATTATTGAATATGATCCAAAATCAAAAGGGGCAGAAGTATATCGAGCCTTAGCGAAAGAAGTGATTGCAAATGAGTAAAATAACACATAGTGGATTAGGTAAGGGGCTTGGTGCATTAATCCAGGATGCGGCGGGAACAGATGCCAATAGCAAAGATAAAGTCAATGCTTTACCTGTAGAGGATATCGTTCCTAATCAATTTCAACCAAGGTCAGAATTCAATGATGAATCGCTAGATGAATTAATGCATTCTGTCCTTCAATATGGGGTTTTGCAACCGGTTCTTGTCCGTAAAAAAGGATCGGGGTATGAATTGATTACTGGCGAAAGACGTCTGCGTGCCTCGAAGCTGGCAGGGTGTAAAACGATTCCGGCAATTATTCGGGAATATAGTGATGCCGAAATGACAGAAATTGCTTTAATTGAGAATTTACAGCGTGAAGATCTAAATTCGATTGAAGAAGCAAGGGCTTATGAACGTTTGCTGGTAGAGTTTGGGTTCACGCAGGAATTGCTTGCCCAAAAAGTAGGTCGGAGCCGTTCGCACATTGCTAATTTTTTGCGGCTTTTAAATTTGTCCAAACTGGTTCAGTCTTATATTGCGAATGGATCATTGAGTATGGGACAGGCAAAACCTTTACTCAGCTTGGTGGAAGCAGATTTACAGGTAGAGGCTGCTGATTTTATTGTTGCAGAAAATTTATCGGCTCGAGCAGTAGAAGATCTTGTGAAAAAATTAATAAAAAATCCTAGCTATTTTAAAGAACGTGAAGAATGTGAAGAACGTGAAGGGAAGAACATACAAAAACCAAAAGAAATTTTTGTAGTGGAAGCGGAAGATCATTTACAGTCGATACTAGGAACAAAAGTGAAAATTCGCGCAGGAAAAATAAAAAGTAAGATTGAAATTGAATTTTATTCAGAAGAAGATTTGGAACGTATTTTAGAAACACTAACAAAGCCGGCTGTGATTGAAAGTCAATTAAAGCAAGGTCAATTTATTGTTTAACGGAAAAAGTAAGTTTATTTATTATAAATACAAGAAAAGTAAAAAATTTTGCTTTTTTGTAGGTAATACAGACGATTTGTGATAAAATAATTTAGTGGAAAATCATATAAAAGGAAATAAGGAGAGTGCATGAGGGGCGTATTTGTAAATTTTTTAGCAATCATTGCCGGGGCTTTTTTAGGCTTATTAATGAAACGAGGTATCCCCAGCCGTTATAAAAAAACGATTATGCAAGCACTAGGGTTAGCCGTTTTTTTGATTGGTATTAAAATGGCCTTGGTGAGTGAAAATATTATTGTTGTTATTTTAAGTTTGGCTTTGGGAGCTTTGGTGGGAGAATATATTGATATAGACAGTGTTCTTAATCGATTTGGCGCCAAAATAAACGAAACGTTTGGCAAGCAGTATGGGGATGTCGGTAAAGGTTTAATTACGGCATCTTTGGTTTTTTGTATTGGGGCTATGGCTATTGTTGGCAGTATTCAGGCTGGGCTTACGGGAGATGCTTCGATTATTTATGCAAAAGCTTTGATTGATGGGATTGCCGCGGTGATTTTTGCAGCTACCTTGGGAATTGGTGTGGCCTTTTCGGCTTTTCCGGTTTTGCTTTATCAAGGAGCGATCACAATCGGAGCGGGATTTTTTGGTGATGTAGTATCCACGGCGATGATCCACGAACTCAGTGGTGTGGGTGGAGTTTTGATTGTAGCGATTAGTTTATCGATGCTTGAAATTGTAAATATTAAAACAGCGAATTTATTACCAGCGATTCCTTTAGCAGTTTTTTTGGTTTGGCTGGGTTGGTTATAAATGAAATAAGGAGACTTAGAAATGGCGATAGACAATGCAGTTTTTATGAACTTTATGATGGGGAATATGTTTTACATCATAGGGGGATTAGGAATCTTAGTGTTAATAATGTATATTGTTATCATTAATATTTATTTGAATGTATCACATATGCAAAAACGTTATAAAAAAATGATGAATGGGACAGACGGAGCCAATATCGAACATATCTTGATGGGGCATATTGATGAAGTCAGAGAGGCTGTACAAAAGTCAAATCAAATTGAACAAGAGAATAAACGACTTGATGCTATGGTCAAAAAATCTTTGCATAAAGTAGGGGTTGTACGTTTTAGTGCTTTTGATGGAATCGGTAGTGACTTGAGTTATGCAGTAGCTTTACTCGATGAAAATAACAATGGTATTATTTTCTCTAGTTTATTTGGTAGAGAAGAGTCAAGAACGTATGCGAAACCAATTGTAAATGGTGCATCCTCTTATCCATTAAGTGAGGAAGAATTGCAAGCACTGTCAAAAGCACGGTAATATATATCAATAAGAATTGTCCCTCACATATTAAAATTACGTCAAATTATCTTTAAAAGATGAAAACCTTGTGCTATAATATCATAGAGCAAGGTTTTTTTTATACAAATCAGAGAGATATATAGATAATTTTAAATAATTTATAGTTTGGAGGATTTTGTTTGGATAAGCAAGTTCAAAAGCCGGATCATCGGGAATACACCATCAAAATTATTCCGCATCAAGGTGAAACAGTACGCAGCATTCGCTTACCGATTCGTATGATTAAGTATGGTATTGTGTCGATTATGATCGGGATTGTTTTATTTATCGGGGCGTTTGGGTATTCTACATATAGCCTGCATTTAGCCGGCACTGACCAGGCGGAGATTACGGAACTTCGTGAGGTAAATAGTATTCAGCAGTCACAGATTTTGCAATTAGCTAAAAAAGCGAATACATTGCAGGATGATATTGATAAGCTTAATCAGATGGAAGCTGAAATTCGACGAATTTCTTCTATCAACGATGGAGCCGATACAAATCCAGGGGCAGGTGGTACCCATGATGGACAGGGCGGACCTTTGATTCAACCTAATCTTCAAAATCTTAGTGATACATTAGATTCTGTTGAAAAAAATATTGCAATTCGTAAGCACAGTTTGGAAGATCTTAAAGAAAAAATTTCGGTGCAGCAGGAGGTTATAGCAGTTACGCCTTCGATTTGGCCAGCTACAGGTGATGTAAGTTCTCCTTATGGTCTTAGATGGGGTGGAACAGATTTTCATCCTGGCATTGATATTGCAAATGATGCTGGTACGCCAATTGTAGCAACTGCAGATGGTATTGTTACAGCTGCCGGTTGGAACTCTGGTGGTTATGGAAATATGGTCGATATTGACCATGGCAATGGACTAATGACCCGCTATGGTCATGCACAGCGAGTCGTAGTGACCGCAGGACAGCAAGTCAAGCGCGGCCAAGTAATTGCCTATATGGGTAGTACTGGATTTAGTACAGGGCCACATGTACATTATGAAGTACGAGTGAACGGTAAACCGGTGAATCCGTCAAGTTATTTATAGAATTGTTTTAAATAAAAATAAGTTATATAGTTTGAACTGTATTTTGTTTAAGCGGACGAGGATGTGGTGGAATGTTTGGCAATACAAAAAAATCAACAGGTATGACCGTAAATAGTGAAATTGAAACAATCATTGGTAAAAGCACACAGATTAAAGGTGAAATCAAAGGCAGTGGGAATATTCGTCTCGATGGTAACCTCGAAGGGGATATTGCAATTTCAGGCGATGTTATCATTGGTGAGCTGGGAAAGATTATTGGTAATGTGAAAGCAGATAATATGCTTATCTCTGGTTTTGTTACAGGAAATGTGAATATTTCTAATAAACTTGAAATTTTCAAGTCAGGTCAATTGATTGGTGATGTGAAAGCTGCAATACTTAGCATTGATGAAGGTGCAAAATTTAAAGGACATAGCGATATGGAATCAAAACGAAAAGATGCAGATGTCGTTAATCTGGCACAATCTAAAAAAGCATAATATACATATTTTAGTTCTGGTGAAATGAGTGAAAACCGAGGTGGATGAACATTATCTACCTCGGTTTTTTCTATATGATGCAGTAAAATGAATGATTTATGACTTTTAGTACAAAAATATACAAAATACATTATAGGGATACTTTATCATAAAAAAAAGTTATTGTATTCGTGTATACCGCAAAACAATACAGTACAAAATAATTATTTTTTTAAGTAAATACATTAATAGTGCTTGTATATCGCCTGCAGTAGACTATATAGTTAAATATATGTAAAGCAATTCCTATGTATATTGAAACATAGTATGTATATATATACAGCATAGAAAAGATGTTTTGTGGAAAATATGCCTGGATTTAAATAATTTTCAGAAAATTACAACAGTCTATGCATATTGACAGTATAAGATTACATTCTTATAATTATAATTACGTTACATTTAGATGCAATGTAAAGAAACAAATGTACTCATCACACGGAATAGTTCGTTTCTGTAAAAAGAAGACGATATAAGTATATCGTCTTCTTTCATCTAAAGAGCTATTTTTTGATTACCGGCAATGGTGCTGATAAAGGTCATGTACCATACACGCTTCATTGTAGTTGGTATGTGATCTTTTATTGACTATTTATGAATGGAGACATATCATTGTACTTCTTTTAGAAGCTGAATATTTCAATTAAGATAAGCATTTGAATTTTGTATATTTATGGAGGAGAAAAGTATGTGTAGAATTGGTTCAATCAAGAGTAAAGTGCCCGTTCATCCGTCAAAAGCTTTGCATTTGATGCTTCCGCAGCAGGAAGGTCATGATAATTCAGGATTTGCGATGGTTATGCAAGATTTATATGGGATTTTTTCAAATTATAAAGATAAACCATTATTGTCCTTAGCCTGTACCCAACGCGGAGCTGAACTCGTGGAAGATTTTATGGATAGTCACAATTTTGTACAGTTGGCTGAATGGATTCCAGTACCGAATAAACAGCCTGGACTTGATATTCAGGCTATGCCATATTATATTTTCCGCAATTATGATTATCCTGAACATTATAATGAAAAAACGCAGGCTGAACGAGAAACATTACTGCTGGATATTCGCTTAGCACTCCGTAAATTACTAGAAGATCAAGGCGAAGGATTTGTATATTCTTTTTGGCCAGATGTGTTAACGCTTAAAGAAATTGGTGATCCGCGTGATATTGCTACTTACTTTAGATTGTGGGATGACAATGGCTGCTTGGTAGCTAAAAGCATCGTCGCGCAGTGCCGTCAAAATACAAATTATGACATTGTCCGTTATGCAGCGCATCCTTTCTTTTTGCAAGGCTATACATTGTGTGCGAATGGTGAAAATACATTTTATACAAAAAACAAAGAATTTCAGAAATCCCTGCATCATGGTTATATCGGCTTTGAATCTGATTCGCAGAATTTTTTATATACACTTCATTATGTCTTGCATGAACTCAAATGGCCGATCGAATATTATAAACACGTTATTACGCCTTTGCCTTTTGCTGAGATTGAAGCCCGTGAAGATAAAGAGGTATTGCAGGCAATTCGTCAATCGCTGGCTCATTTGGAAATCAATGGACCAAATACAATTATTGCTGTTTTGCCAAGTGGTGAAATGATTACGTGCTGTGACTCTAAAAAACTGCGTCCGGTGGTTGTGGGCGGAGATGATACGGTTATAGCAATTTCTTCCGAAGTTTGCGGACTCAATGAAATTTTACCAAAT
>Ga0302210_10000614_pt1 | contig 15906 bp, 16 predicted proteins | sample II_Fen_E3_2_FD_198793 | JGI IMG/M metagenome (GOLD analysis project Ga0302210, IMG submission 198793) | Peat permafrost microbial communities from Stordalen Mire near Abisko, Sweden - II_Fen_E3_2 | ecosystem: Environmental > Terrestrial > Soil > Wetlands > Permafrost | place: Sweden: Abisko... | reverse complement strand
CTGATTTTTTATCAACAGTTCTATCAGAAAAATTCCCCAAATTAAAGGGTTTAGGATATGCAATGACCACATTGGATTTGGTTAAGGACACCTATCTTTATAAGACTGGTGAAATCAGTGGAAAACGTTACACATATAGAGCTGTTGCTGCTATTTCATCTAATGTTCCATTGGCAGGTCCATCTTATACTGTTGGTGAATTTATGTATGATTATACATGTTCATTAATAGCTTGGATTAATAGTACATTTACGACTCAAAACATTCTTGATTCTGATTTATTTCCGCATTAAAAAATAACATATGAAAACAATCAAAAAAATCTCTTTTGGGTCGTTTATATTACCTTTAGTATATCCTGTATTTCTATTTTTTTTATTTTTTTTTGTGGGGTTTAAGTTATTCTTGATTTTTATCATGGAGAATAATTATTTGGCTATATCTATTAGCATTGTTTTTTTACTTTTTCAAATAATACCTTCTTTTATACTCCATTTTAATTACTACATAACAGATAGAAATAAAGTTTTAATCATTGATGGAATAACAACCGAAGTAAAAATAATTGATAAAGGAACTGAATTTACATTTCGCTTAGATGAAATTGACAGAGTAAGAATGATTAATTCAAAAAATTATGACGATACTTATAGAATGCTTATGCCATGGAAGTCTCATTATTATTATATGATTTGTTTAAAAAACGATAATGAATATTTACTAACGAGACTTACTGTTCGTAAATTGGAGAAGATTTTGAATGTGAGAATTGTATATAAAAGAGAAGTTTTTCCTTTTATATCAAAAAATGTATCAAATAAAGCTATAAATGCATAATAGGTTGTAATGTATCAGATTTGGCGGTACTCCTTATGATTATATACCTGTAACTGTAGTCTATAATATACCTTAAAGTAAGAGGTAAATTTATCAATAATACAAATTTAAACATGGAAACTTTAGTAACAATATCAGACTTTATAATTCTCGTTTTTATAATTTCATTGCCAATTTTATTGCTTATTTTCTTGAAAAGAAAAAATTCCAAAAAAATAGCAGTCAAATTCTTTCTTATTGGTTTTTTTTTAATGGCATTATTAATTTCTATTTCTGCTGCTTGGTCAGATATCTCTAATTTAATGCTTCTCAAACATTATGGGTATAACGCTGATAGCATGAATTTTGATAATGTATCGTCAGAAAATAGAGTACGTGTAAAGAATCTTGTAACAAGTATCATGGGGATTGGTTGGCCATTAAAAGCGATTTTTGGATTTATAATGACTATACCTTATTTGATATTTGTCTATTTAGGGAAAATGCTAATTGGGAAATTGAAAAATAATAAAGAATGATGTAGTTAATTTTATGATCCCGTAACGGCACAGTTCTTAAGCCGGTAATTGATCAGATTTGGCGTTATTAAAATAACTATTGAAAATCAAGTATTATTTATAAAAATAAAATAGAGAATGGTGGGTAGTTAACTCACCATTTTCTGGTTTAAGTGCTTTAATATGAATTAAAAAGTATAATAGGAATCAAAACAACTCTTCATGCTCCGGATTTATATCAGTCCTTTTTGTCCGGTATGCAAATCAGAGTTTTTAATAAAAAGCGGGAAGACTGCTACGCTGTTCGCAGAACTTGGGGCGGTATATGCTCCGTCGGCTGGGGATAGTGGAGAATAGGTTTATTTCAATTTGTATGAAAGAATATATTTTTCAAGACTTTTTCCCAGCATCATTAAACCCTGGAACATTAAAACAGCCAGACAGGCCCCTGTACCCAATCCTCCGCCTATTCCTTTAAAGATGAAAGCCGAGGTCATAAATATCAAGGTATAGACTATTCCACATCCCAAAGCCCAGTATTTGTTTTTTAAAATTCCGGAAGAGGACATGCCACAAAAAGAAGCCCCACAAATAATATAAGGAACCTTTTCTAAAATGGTTTGATCGGGAAACGCTTTAAACAGTAGAAACTGGATACAGCAACCGGCAATGATGCTGATCGATGAAGCACGAACGGTATTCATCTCAAAGGTTCTTTTCATGAAATACGTTAACCCAATTCCAAAAAAGCTTGACAAAAAAAGTATAATAGTGTTCAAATTAAAAGTTTATAGGTAGTTACGAATTAATAGATAGCAAACCACTGACGCAAATGAAATACTTCCCAACCTTCCGCCTACACCTTCGAGTGACCGTTTGGTAGTGGCAAATAATAAACCTGAAAATCCGGCAAGTATGGAAACTGTAATTGTATCAGGCAAAATAGAATGAGCTGACATTCCCACAAAACACCCGCAATAGGTGGAGTAAGGCAATTCATGATATCTTTTGTCCTTAAATAGATGTCTAAGAAATGAGGCTAAAAGACCCACCATACCACAGGCTAAGATTGGTCCGGTCACCTGGCTTAATGCATAGCAACAAACACCACCCATGGAGGCTGAAATGACCGACGATGGAATGCGACTGGCATCTACGGAATGATTGTGACGATAATGTCTAAATCCCCATAAGTATGCACAAGTGACAAGGAGTATAAGAATACATATTTCAAGAACCGAAACTCCAGTCGAAAGCAGTCGAATAATATAATATAAGTGGATGAGTGCAAAAATGCAAAGTCCAATGTTCTTTTTCATATGTCAAGTTAGAGGGGTTTTATCCCGTTAAAGTACCCAATTATAGTGTTTTTAGTCTTTGAAAGAGATAGCTGTTTTCATACTCCCGAACCTTCCTGATATGACCTTCATTACACTGGAAAACGGTAAGGCCTGCGACCTGAACAATATATCCGAGTCCTTTTGTATTATACTGATTTATAATCCGAAAGTTGAACTAAAAAAACCGTACCTATATTTGCAGGATGAAAATTCCTGTAAAAATTATAACCGGAATTGGATAGAAGGTGAAGTTTTTTTATTACCGATATGGTAGTGGATTGGGTGGATGTCTTTACCCGCTAATTTATGAACACAGGAGCTTTTTTACCGCATTCTCTCCGACCTCGCTGCGTCCAATCTAAGCAAGGTAAAGAGTAAAATGGTAAAACCCCAGAGTGAGGAACCCCCATAGCTAAAAAAGGGCAAAGGAATGCCAATAACGGGCATTATGCCCAATACCATGCCTATATTCACCATGAGGTGGAAAAAGAATATGCTGGCCACACAATAGGCATAGACCCGGCTAAAAGGATCGTGCTGCCGCTCAGCCATACGCAGGATGCGCATAAGCAAGAGCCAGTAGACAAACAATACGAGCACAGAGCCTACAAATCCATGTTCCTCGCCGACAGTACAGAAAATAAAGTCAGTATCCTGTTCAGGGACAAATTTAAGTTTTGTCTGGGTACCGTTTAAGAATCCTTTGCCAAAGAAACCACCCGAACCAATGGCAATCTTGGATTGGTTCACGTTATAACCTGCTCCCAGGGGTGCATCATCCATATTCAGCAGCACCTTGATACGCACCTGCTGGTGTGGTTCGAGCACTTTGGTGAATAGATAATCGGAAGAAAAGCTGAACAACACCGATCCTAATGAAAAAAAGATCAGAAACCAGTATCTCCGGTACCGGTAAAATAACTCGATGAACATCCAATAAATACACGAGGCTACTACACAGGAGATGGCTACGTAGTTGTAATTGATATAAAACCAGATATTGAGGACATAGGACGAAGCAGCTATCACCAGGGTTCCGAGCATCAAAATAAATGCTTCCTGCCTGTTTTTAGCAAAGTATATGGCATAGATTACCTGTACCAACATGATCAGGACCATGCCAAGCACCATTCCCAGTGTTCCATGGTCGACCTGGATGGGCACAATACTCAATTTGATGATGGTAATGAAGAGTACCACTGCAAAACTCCCGATAAGGAGGACAATGCCATTCATTCCTTCACGGTAAAGCATCAGTGAGAAAGCGATAAAAACAAGGGCGGTACCGGTTTCATTCTGAAAAATAATCAGGATAAACGGAATGAAAATGATAAGTGCTAACGGAAGTAAATCTTTCCACGATTTGAGTTTGTAGTTATAGGCACTCATGTACTTAGCCAAGGCAAGTGCGGTAGCCATTTTGGCTAATTCGGCCGGTTGGAAGCTGATAGGGCCCAGCACTAACCAGGAGCGTGAGCCTTTGATATCATGAGCTACAAAAATGGTAATAATCAATAGCAATACCGACCCCACATATATGAACCAGGCAAAGATATTATACATCTTCGAATCGATAAGCAGCAATACCCCACCAATCGCAAATGCGGTGAGTATCCACAGAAACTGCTTCCCGGCACGCTGACTGAAGTCGAATATGCTTGCCTGATCAAAGTTGTAGCTGGCACCGTAGATGCTGACCCAGCCCATCAGAACCAGTACAACGTAATAGAATATCGTTGTCCAGTCCAGGGCATATTTTATACTAACGTTCTTGTACATTGTTGTTTGTTACGATATTGGTTATTCTTTCCTGCAGTTCTTTGCGTGTCACTTTTCCTTTCAGGTATTGTTCCACCAGCAAACTGAATATTGGGGCTGCATATTCCGATCCAAATCCGGCATTTTCGACTACCACTGCAATAGCTATCTTGGGATGTACCCGGGGGGCAAAACCAACAAAAATGGAGTGAGGCTTGCCATGGCTATTGTCGGCAGTACCTGTTTTACCACACATCTCCAGGCCTTCAATCCTCGAAGAGCGTGCAGTACCCGATTCAAATACCCGTGCCATCCCTTCAAAAACTATCGGGAAATACTGTTTCTCGACTTTACACCGATGAATTTTCTTGAGCATGGAATCACACTTTTGCAGGTGAGGGGTAATATAATAGCCTTCATTGGCTAGCGCAGCCATGGTATTTGCCAGTTGAAGGGGCGTCACCAGCACTTCTCCCTGTCCTATGGAATTGGATCGAATGGTGATGGCCCGCCAGCCATTATCGGCTTTATAAACGCGGTTATAGAATTTTTCAGTCGGGATGTTCCCCCTTGATTGTTCATAGAGATCCCCATCTTTAAACTTTTCACCCAGTCCGAAACTTTTAATCCGGTCGACCCATTCATCATAGGTATTCCTGAAAAAGACATTCCTTTTTCCATAACCGTTTTTTTCAAGGGTGACGCGGAAAGCATTCCAAAAATAGGGATTGCAGCTTTGTTCGATAGCACTAAGCAGGCTCACGGGAGATCCATGATGGTGTGTACATTTGATGGGCCAGGACTGGGGACCATTACAAGGGAACATAGAGCTTTCGTTAATTCCACCCATTTGTTGCAGAACTAATGCCTGAAGGGGCTTAAATGAGGAACCCGGAGAATATTGAGCCTGGGTTGCCCTGTTGATAAGAGGCTTTGTAGGGTCTCTCAATAACTGCGTATAATTGGTGGAACGTTGACGTCCTACCAGTATAGATGGGTTGAAAGATGGGCTGGAAACCATGGCTAATATCTCACCGGTAGAAGGCTCAATGGCAACAATGCTCCCCACTTTACCTGTCATCAGTTTTTCACCTAATATCTGTAGTTGGGCATCGAGGGTTAAGGTCAGGTTTTGACCTGCTTTTGGAGCAATGTCTTCTTTGCCGTTTTCATACTTCCCCTTTATCCTGCCTTTGGCATCCCTAAGTAATATTTCAACACCTTTCACGCCGCGTAATTGTTCCTCATAGGTATATTCTATGCCATCACGCCCGGCATAATCGCCTTGTTTGTAGTAGTCGTCGTTATCCAGTTTTTTTTGGGAAACTTCGCCGATATCGCCTAACACATGAGCTGCATACGGCAGGGCATATTCACGTAACGTCCTGTTTTGAATGTAGAACCCCGGATATTTGTACATTGATTGCTGGATGGTAGCAATGTCTTCCATGCCCAGCTGGGACATAAAAAGCTGAGGAGTATAGGAGGAATAGCCCGGATTTTTATGGTGATCTTTAATCTCCTCAATACGGTTCAGAAAGAATTGCTTATCAATGTTCAATGCTTTGCAGAAAGACAGGGTATCCAGGTCGCGGATCTCGCGCATAATCAAGGCAATATCATAGGCAGGTTTATTATAAACCAGCAAGGTGTGTTTCCGGTCGTATATAAGTCCACGGGAAGGGAATTGGGTTTTCCTAAGAAAAGCATTACTATCCGCACCGGCTTTATATTTTGTCTCGAGAATCTGGATGGTGAACAGCCTCAGAATGTACACAACAATGACAGCTGACATGATGATTGAAATCACATATCTTCTGTTTTGTAGCGTATCGTTTATCATTGTCTATTTTGTTTTAATCGATTGTATGCCCAAAATGAGCATAATGGTTACCAGTGAACTGAGTAGTATTTTTACCAGCATAATCCAGAAGTGGGCAAAAGAAAATGCTTCGAGCAGGAATAAGGTGGTATGATGGATGAGGACAATGAGTACAACATATTTTACAAAAGCACTTACTCCGAAAGTATGGAATGAAGGTGTTGGATTATTCCCTTCCTCAATGTTCGTAAATAATTTAATAATGCCATCCCTAAAAAAGGCTACCAGGACGGTTGCAAATGCATGCATGCCTATGGTATTTGAAAAGACATCGATGGTCATACCCAGTATAAAAGCCAGGATCAGTAAAAGCCACCGCGGCATTTGCACAGGCAGCACAAGGATAAATAAAATATACAGATACGGATTGATATAACCCAGGAATTGTATATTATTCAGCACCAGCACTTGAAAAAGCACCAATAATATAAACCGGAATATATTTTGTAGTAAGGTTGGCATCTGTATATTTACAATTTATTCATTTACAATTTTCCAGAAACTATTTACAATTAATACAAATACAAAGAATAACCTAACAATTATCAATAGTAAATTGTAAATGAATAAATAGTAAATGTTCTTTATTGTTCCTGTGATATTTTTTCCAGATCCTTTTGTTGCTGGAAATTCAGATAATTAATTACTTTCACGTGTGAAAGTGTTCGGAAATTAACCGCCAGTTTTACTTTTATCCTGTAATAGGCATCACTTTCCTTGATTTTAAAGTCTTCTATGGCGCCCACGGGTATTCCTTCGGGGAATGCACTGGTTAAGCCGCTTGTAATGATTGTATCACCCAATGCCAACTGAACATGCCGTGCAATATCGGTCAGGTTAGCGTAGCGATAATCCTCACCCGACCAAAGTAGTCCCCCGGAATAGTTGCTTCTTTTGAATTTACAACTAATTTCAATTTTTGGATTTAAAATCGGAATGACCACCGAAAATCGGTTGGAGACTGTTTTTACAATCCCGACAACACCTTCGTCACTAATAACTCCCATATCGATTCTAATCCCATCGATAGCGCCTTTATTGAGTGTAATATAGTTCAGGAGCTTGTTGGTGGAACTGTTGATTACCTTGGCTGAAATAAACTGATATTCCATTTCAGGAGGAATGCGGAAATGTACAGAGTCGGTGGCTTCCGGTTTTAGAGTAGACAACTTGTTTTGCAAGTTGATGATCTGGTTCTTAAGGGCAGTATTTTCTTCAGAAAGGTTATCATTGGCAGCACGGAGCTTGAAAAATTCTACCACTGAATTGCTCCATTCGTACATTCCGGAAACCATCGAATTACTTGAAGAAAGAAACACACTTTTTTGATACTCCTGATTTTTTACAATCAAAGTGAAAGAGATTATTTCTAAGACTAGAAATAAAAATACAACACTGTAATTAATCAAAAAATTGATGAGGTTCTTCATTATAGGTTTACATGCACAGTAGAAAGGAGTTTATAGAACAAAAATTTTCGATAAACACAATTCAAGATTGTGCTTACCGAAAAATTCAATTTGATTTTATCGAATCAAGAATGAGAATTTGTCAACATTTTTCAGGGCGATACCTGTACCACGGGCAACAGCCCTCAAGGGATCGTCAGCAATATGAAACTGGATGTTTAATTTGTCAGTGAGCCGTTTATCCAATCCACGAAGCAAAGCACCACCACCGGCTAAATAAATGCCTCGTTGCACAATATCAGCATATAATTCAGGAGGAGTTTGTTCCAATGCACTCAGGATAGCTGCTTCAATCTTAGAAATAGATTTCTCAAGGCAATGTGCAATTTCCTGATAAGAAACCGGAACCTGCATTGGTAAAGCAGTCATCCGGTTAGGTCCATGAACAATATAATCTTCGGGAGCATCTTCCAAATCGGTTAATGCAGCGCCCACATTAATTTTAATCATTTCAGCAGTGCGTTCGCCCACTTTGATATTGTGCATCCGTCCCATGTATTCCACGATGTCCAGTGTCAGGTCATCGCCAGCAATACGGATGGATTTATTCGAGACAATACCACCCAGTGAAATAACTGCGATTTCGGTAGTACCCCCGCCGATATCAACAATCATACAGCCGTTAGGAGCTTCCACATCAATTCCAATACCGATAGCAGCAGCCATTGGTTCGTAAATCATGTATACCTCACGTCCTCCTGCATGTTCCGATGAGTCACGCACAGCACGAATTTCAACTTCTGTGCTTCCAGAAGGAATACATACTACCATTTTAAGGGTAGGAGAGAAAAGGTGATTCTTGGTAGGTATCATTTTAATCATACCCCGAATCATCAATTCAGCGGCGTAAAAGTCAGCGATTACTCCATCGCGCAAAGGGCGGACTGTTCGTATGCCTTCATTTTCTTTTCCGACCATCTGGCGTGCTTTCTCACCGATAGCAATTAATCTGTCGGTACGTTTGTCCAAAGCTACTACCGATGGTTCGTCCACCACAATTTTATCATTGTAAATGATAATGGTATTGGCAGTACCTAAATCGATCGCTATTTCTTGTGTAAATGAAAATAGTCCCATTTTCTATATTTATTTCAAGTTTATTTTATTGTCTTCTGTCCAAAGTTACAGGCCTTCAGTCTTAACACCGTACACCGGTAAAAGGCAACTTAAATTAGTGTTTAAAATGACGGAAACCGGTAGTTACCATGGAAACACCTGTTTCATTACATGTTTCTATTGAAAGTTTGTCGTTAATTGATCCTCCCGGTTGTATTACAGCTGTAATTCCTGCTTCCGAGGCAATTTGCACACAGTCCGGGAACGGGAAGAAAGCATCAGAGGCCATTACGGCTCCTTTCAGATCAAAGTTGAATGCCACAGCCTTATCAATTGCTTGTCTTAAGGCATCAACACGCGATGTCTGACCTACCCCGCTGGCGTACATTTGTTTATTTTTAGCAAAGACAATAGCATTGGATTTGGTATGCTTCACAATTTTATTGGCAAAAAGCAAGTCTTCAATTTCCTCGGCAGTTGGAGCCGTTGTAGTCACCACTTTTAAATCATCAACGGTTTCCGTATGGGTATCTTTGTCCTGCATTAATACACCGTTTAGTACCGAACGGAATTGTTGAGCCTTAGCTTTTGATTCCTTTAATATCAGAATGATTCTGTTTTTCTTTTGACTCAGGATTTGAATGGCATCTGAATCATAATCCGGAGCTATAACTACTTCAAAGAAAATTTTATTCATTTCCTCAGCAGTTGCTTTATCAATAATGGCATTGGTGATTAGAACACCGCCAAATGCAGATACAGGATCACCTGCCAAGGCTGCTTTCCAGGCATCTACCAGTACTGGACGGGAAGCAATTCCGCAGGCATTATTATGTTTCAAAATCGCAAAGGTAATGTCATCGAAATCATTCATTAAATTGACAGATGCATCAATATCCAGCAGGTTGTTGTACGAAATTTCCCTTCCCTGGAGTTGTTCAAATAAGTCTTCAAACTTACCAAAGAAGATGCCACGTTGATGAGGGTTTTCTCCATAACGAAGGACTTTAGCGTTGTTTTCGCTGTATCGGAATGCACTTGCTTCCTTTCCATCGAAATAGTTGAAAATGGCAGAGTCGTAATGAGAAGAAACAGCAAAGGCTTCTTTCGCAAACCAACGGCGTTCTTCGAGAGAAGTCTGTGCACCATTGGAACTGATAATTTCTAATAGTGATTCGTATTGATCCTGTGAGGCAACGATGACTACATCAGCATAGTTTTTAGCGGCAGCCCGTATGAGCGAAATACCGCCTATATCGATTTTTTCGATAGTTGTAGGTTCATCAGCTCCGGCAGCCACAGTGGCTTCGAAAGGATATAAATCGACAATCACGAGATCAATTTCAGGAATTTCGTATTCCGCAATTTGGTCATTATCCTGAGCGTTATCACGGCGGGAAAGAATTCCACCAAAGACTTTAGGATGCAATGTTTTTACACGTCCACCCAGAATTGAGGGATAGCCGGTAAGGTCTTCAACAGCTTGACATGGGATATTAAGTGATTCAATGAAGGATTGGGTCCCTCCGGTAGAGATAAATTCAACTCCTTCGGAGTGTAGTTTTTGTATAATAATATCGAGTTTATCCTTGTGATAAACAGAAACTAAGGCTCTTTTGATTTGCTTTTTTTCCATATTCAGTTGTACGTTTATTTATGGAATGCAAAACTACTAAAAATTCCTTGTTTTATCAACATAATTGGTTGATTGATTTTGATCACCAATCAAATTTAATAAGTTGAAACAGAAAAACACTAAATTACAGAACTGATGATGAAAAAACAAAACAATGGGTATTATTAACTAAAGATTTCATAAATAAACGAAGTTTTCATGCAAAAATAAACCTTTAAATTCAGAATCTAAATGAGGGAGAGAATCTGAAAAGCAAACTGTTTATTGATCCTGTTTGTGCCATGTATTGTACCTAATGAGACTCTGATTTAAATTTCCAAAGATTTTACTCCAATACTTCCTTTACCAGTTTAAAAGCTTTCTCCAGTTTCAACATTTCAGTGGACATAAACTGATAGAATTCCATCCACTGAATGCGACGGTGAAGGTCAATACCCGTTTTTTCAATGTAAATCCGGCTGACTTCAGTACCACATTCGCGAATGTAAGCAGCATCCCAAGTAAGACCTTCTGGAAATTGCTTTTCCATTGTAGATTTGTAAAGTACAAATTGTTCGTATTTTTCCAGTCGTTGTTTAGCATTCGACAGGTTTATCTCAAGGATCACCGATGCACCTTTACGGGTCGCATCAAACTTCATTTCTACTCCTTTCATCTTGGTGTTGTACAACATAAACTTGCTTTTACGGCGTTTCAAGGCAGGCACATGGCTGCAATAAATACCAAATCCTTCCCAAAACTCTTTTTTCAGTTGTTTTAATTCTTCTCTGCTGTACATTTTATATGTCCTATTTGTGTGATATTAACTAGATAGTTAATAATCTATGTCTCTTGTGCCAAATCCAACCCACTACCATATTCAACTCAATCAACCTACTTTACAATTTTATACAAATTACCGGGCAAACATTTCACCACTCCTTTAAATTCCATTTCAAGCAATGAAGATGATATTTTACTGATAGGTTTTTCGAGTTGAATGGCTAATTCATTAAACTGAATGCCTTCCGGATGTTGACGCAAAGTAGAAACAATAGCTTGCTCTTCTTCCGAAAGGTCCATAAATAAAGCAGTTTGAACTACCTGGGTAGATACGGAATCTTGCTTTTCCCAGTTCATCAACCGTAAGATATCATCTGCCGATTCAATTAATGAAGCTTTGTTTTTTTTAATCAAAGCATGGCATCCTTTTGACCATTCATCGTTTACCCGTCCCGGAAATGCAAATACATCCCGGTTGTAATCGTTGGCTAATTCTGCAGTAATCAGCGCACCTCCTTTAACCCCTGACTCAACAACAACCAATGCATCACATAGACCGGCTATAATACGGTTCCGTTGAACAAAATTTTGTTTGTCCGGATTAGTTTGGCTCAAGTATTCAGTCAATAAGGCCCCTTCCTGCAACATTTTAACGGCAGTTGGTCTATGCAACTCCGGATATATCCGGTCCAATCCATGACCAATAACTCCTATGGTAGGCAATCCGGATTCAAGTGCTGCCTTATGTGCGCAGATATCAATCCCATAAGCCAAGCCGCTGACAATAATAACATTTGGCAGTACACTCTCTAAATCCGCAATAAGCTTTTTGCAATTTTCTTTTCCGGTTTCAGTAGCTTTCCTGGTTCCAACAATTCCAATAAATTTACCGTTATTCAAATTACAATTTCCTTTTGAATAAATTAAGATAGGAGAATCTGGACATTCTTTCAATCGAAAAGGGTAGTCCCTGTCAGAAAAATAAGCAGTCTGTATTTTGTTTTTGGTTATAAAGTCAATTTCCTGTTCGGCACGTTTTAATACATTTTGAGAGACTATTTGCTTGGATACCATTTCACCGATTCCGGGAATCTTAGCCAGATTCTGTTGTCTTTCGTTAAATACACCTTCGGCACTGCCGATATAAGCTATTAGATTTTTAGCCAGGCTGTTTCCAACACCCTTAATAAGGGTTATTCCGATTTTATATTTCAGTGTTTCGTCGTTCATAGTTTTTAACCACAACATTGAAGTTTACAAAACAGATTCCTTAAAATGACGGTTTATTTGACAGATACTTTTTGAAGCATCTTTTTATCAAGAGGAATGCTGACCAGCCAAATATTACACCTGCAACATCACTAAACCAATCGCTCCACTCCGCTGTGCGAGGTGCAAAATACATGGGTTGTATTATTTCAACTGCTCCCCCGAGAAATACTGGGATGACCAGGCAGATCAAAAAAAATGCTAAACCGGACATTGCATTGTTTTTAGTATATCGTCGAAAATCAAAAATCATAAAAAAGGTTAGACCTCCATACATGAGTAAATGAACAAGCTTATCTTCAAATTCGAAAGCAGGTACTCCTTTAAAAGTTGATGGAGGAGCAAAGGATAAATATACGATACAGGACAGTATGATTAAAGATCTCCAGTAATTAGAAAGTAAAAGTTTAAGCTTCATATTTATGGGCTAAATGATTTAACAGTAATATCAGGGACAAAAGAGTTGAATAGTAAAACAATTCTGCCTATAAAATCGTTCTAAAAAAAAGATAAATTATTAACTTTACAAAGATAAAAATTTTAATGTTAGTATATTAAGCTTCACAACAAATAAAATAATAGTTTATGAAAAAAAATGTCTATTTTACATTCATTACTTGTATTTTAGTCTCTTGTTCTACTGTTTTACTGACAGGTCGGAAACAGTTATTGTTGGTTTCGGACACAGAAGTCCTAACTTCGAGTTTTCAAAGTTACAAGCAGTTTATTGATTCAGTTCCTGCATCCAAAGATAAACAGAATACCGTATTGGTGAAAAAAGTGGGTACTAAAATTTCAACTGTTGTTGACGCTTATCTCAGTGCCAATGGAAGGTCGGCTGATGTTGCATCATTTGCCTGGGAGTTTAACCTGGTCAGGGATACTACCAAGAATGCATTTTGTATGCCGGGAGGAAAGGTGGTTGTATACGAAGGAATATTGCCGGTAACTAAAAACGAAGTAGGATTAGCTGTTGTGCTGGGACACGAAATTGCCCATGCGGTAGCTAAACATAGCAACGAGCGCATGAGTCAACAGATGCTGGTACAATATGGCGCTTCTGTAACCGATATACTGCTCGCGAAAGAACCGTCTACAACCCGATCAGCAATTAGTACTATTTATGGTATAGGGTCTCAATACGGAGTGATGTTGCCTTATTCCAGGAAGCATGAATATGAAGCTGACGAACTGGGATTAATTTTTCTGGCAATGGCCGGGTACAATCCCAATGAAGCAATAACTTTCTGGGAAAGGATGGCCTCCAGTTCAACCGGTGCACCGGTTGAGTTTATGAGCACACACCCTTCGGATGCGAACCGGATTGCAAAACTGAAAGAGTATTTGCCGGAAGCAATGAAATATTATAAGAAATAAATCAATACATTTATTGAAGAAGCCCTTCGAACTATCTATGCTCGAAGGGTTTTTGCTTTGAATAAAAGAAACACGCTTATTGTAGGATAATACTATCAAAACTCATAAGTAACTAATAATAAGTAAAAAAAGCATTAAATTTTTAAGAGTATTGTTGTAACTTTGTACCGATAAAAAGGTCTTCATGAATATATAACAGTATGTATATATTCCTTTAACAGGTTCAGCCTTGCTAAATCATTCTGGAGCTAAATGCTTGATTCATATTGTCAGTAATAAAATAAAAAATGATTGTTTCAACACTATATCAAAATCCATTTTCCCATAAAAAGGGTACTAAGGTAATTTGGTTTGTTTTTTTAGCCATTTTAGTCATTACACCTTATATTTATTCCATTTTATTCTCTGCTGTTTCCCTCGATGCCAGTTATTATCTTTCTATGGTTGAGAGGATTCGTGATGGGTTAGTGCCTTATCGTGATTTTAAGATGGGATATACTCCAGTATTATTTTATATAACTGCATTTATCAAAAACATATTTTCCATTGGTATTAACTACGGATTTGATTTAGGATTTCATTTCTGTTTTCAGATTATTGTTTCATTACTGTTGTACAAAATTGCACTTTTACTCTTACTTCGCAAAGATTATTCTTATTATGTTTCCATATTGTATTTGTTAATTTCATTTTGGATCACCCAATATGAATTTATTCTGGAAATACCCTCGTTAATGTGGGGGTTGTGGGCAATCTATCTGGCAATCAGATATAAATATAAGACAACAGTATTTGTTTTAATTGGATGTATTGCTTCAATGTCTTTTCTGACAAAACAATTCGGGTTTGGATACTTTTTACTGATCATATACCTGATTCTTTTCAATCAGGATCGATGGAAGCAGTTGCTCGCATTCTCCATCGGGTATTCAATTCCTGTAATTCTAATATCCATAAGCCTTCCTGTAATAACAAATGTATTTTTAGGAAATGGATATGGGTCTCAACTGATTGATAAATCAGGTGCTGTATTGCTTGTCGATGTTTTTAAAAGAATGGGTGAGGCTTGCTATTATTTTCTGTATCGGGTTCCTGTACTATTATTTGCAATTGGATTATACCCCATTATTCCTCCAAAACAGAGAAAATATGCAGTTTTGCTATTGATTGGTATGGCCGGGTTTATGCTTCAATTTGTTTTTGCAATATTTATTCACTATGCCCTATATATTCTCCCATTCGCGTCATTGTATATATTTTTGGTGTTGAATAATATCCGAAAAAACAAAATCATATTTGGAACGTATGTTTTTGTTTTGTTAGTAGTTTTCGGTTTCTCTGTTGAGAAAAATTACAGCCGTGTACTTTTCTCTGATCATGAACAAAGGAATAGGCAATTAAGGCTTGCTGAGAAAATTAAACAAAACATAGAACCTGGAAAATCATTATATATTGCCGATGTCCGCCTTGTTGATCTGTATTATCCAATGAACGTGAAGCCTACGAATATGGGATATACATTTGGATTAGCCTTAACGGAAAAGATACACAACAAGCAACTTCATGATGCGGATTATATCTTGACTTATGAAATTCCCGATAAACAGAATTTTGATTATTTAAATTCGGGAAGAGTGGTCAATTATCTCCATAAAATACTTGATAAAACGGTCATTGAAAAAGATATCTATTTTGATAAAGACTCGAATAAAAATAAAGTACAAAGAATTCTTTTATATCGAAACCAACATTGAATTTTAAATCAAGTATTGAATTTCATTAAAGTAAGACATGTAGTTTCACTTTTTTTGTTTCAACAGTAAGTGTTGTGATTTCTTTAATCCTTATTAAGGTTACCCGTTTATAAATTGATAATTTCAAACTACTTCATCAGAAGTATTTAGGGTCTGCTGATAAACTCAGACTATAACCATTTGAGAATTAAATAATACTCGTTGTACTAATATATTTTTCAAGTATTCGTTTTTCAAGAGCTTTAATAATACGATTTTCACCCTTGCTG
>Ga0302210_10000608_pt1 | contig 16003 bp, 11 predicted proteins | sample II_Fen_E3_2_FD_198793 | JGI IMG/M metagenome (GOLD analysis project Ga0302210, IMG submission 198793) | Peat permafrost microbial communities from Stordalen Mire near Abisko, Sweden - II_Fen_E3_2 | ecosystem: Environmental > Terrestrial > Soil > Wetlands > Permafrost | place: Sweden: Abisko... | reverse complement strand
TCGGATTATTGCCATTCTGATCTTTGACATTGTCAATGGTGATGGCATCGAGTTCCTCCAAATTCATCTTTCCCATACATTTTTCGATATCTGTGTATGAATGAACAAAGATCTTGAATTCGTCGTTTAAAGGATAATACATCGTACCCCAGAAGTTAGTTCCATCCCCCAAAGCCAACTCCGGGTGAGCATCCTCTATCATCGACCATGTATTAACATAGGGATAAAGGGTCTTTGCTGGATTTGTGGAAAATACATTTGAATGCTCAAATTTAAGATTCGTACCGTCAATTATTCGAATGCTGTCCAGATAGACAGGCGCGTTCAGAGTTCCACTACAAGACTTAAAATATGAATGTTCGCCACCAATTATTTTAACATCTTCACTTGTTTCGGTGGCAGTCATCGTATTATATGCGTTCTGAATCTGAGCTATGAACTTTCCTCTGGAATAATTGAAAGAATACAGAACATTTCCAAATCTGTTTTGAACTTCCTTCAGCATCCATGAAACGGCATTCCATGGCTGCGTTGTATTATACTCGTAAGCTGCGCTGACAAGAGGCATGGAATATTCAATCGAGGACTTGTCACCTCCAAAAAAATATTTGTTTCCATCTTCATCGACAAGTGTGAAGCCCTTTATTGTTTTAGGCTGTTTAATAATAAATTCAGCGGGCATGGATTCTCCTTTAGAATTCTTTGGTCCCCCATTAGGATAATACTCTTCAAACGATTCTATATAATTGGATTGATCATTAACATCAAATATGACATCGATATTTTTGTCACAGACTACTTTCCAGTTTCCGTCTGTCCCAAAAAAGAAGATGCCAGAAATTCCCATGAAGTTAAAATAAAACACATCCGCAGAAGAGTCATATCTGTCAACTCCTCGCATATTAAGATTTGAATCTAAATTTACTCTGTCATGAAGTGCATTCTTGAAATAATTTGTATAAGAATCCGCACTTTCATCTTTATTTTTTACCGTTCCATTAGTTTCGTAGTATGTGAAATAATCAAAGCCTGTATTTGTTCCTTTCATATCTATTTCATCTGGCCTGTCGTTTATCTTTCGGGTTATCGCACCTCCAGCCATCAGGGTCCAATTATGTCCGGTCCAACCAGGCAATTGGTTAATTAAGAAACCAGATGTGTCATAAGAAAGGCGGACGTCAAGGTCTACACCGCGCTGAGTCGTGCTGTAGATAGGAATATTCAGATCGGCTTTACCCGTATAGTTTGAAACTGGAATCGTACCATATGAGCCCAATGTACTCTGATTTGGAGTAGGGATAGAAGATGGATCCAGCGTCGTGTTCTGCGAGAAACAATGGATGCTAAGATTCATTCCCATCAGCGACAATAATAATATAAATCTGTTTTTCATTTTTACCTTATATTAAACTTTTCATTATAAACTTTTCCATTCACATTGATATAGAGGACATACTGTCCCTTCGGAAGAGACGTGATATCGAATGACATCTGGTAATCTGATCCTACTGATTGGTACGCGCTCTTTCTGCCATATACCATACCTCGAATGTCGCAGATGAGAGCATTGATACTGGCATCTGCATCAAGAGAATATTTGAGGGAAAGTTCTGATTTGTCGTTAGATACGCTGTAATGGATGATGTCAATCTCTGCTTGCTTTTCCTTTTCCACCTCTTCAAGGATCTTTTTGTTGGCATCATCCTTCTCAAGATCCTCATCTTCCGGAGAGTACATGTATGCAGACTGGATTGTTGATGCTAAAGTCATATTGTCATAGTATGCGGTTGATGAAGTCTCATAGAGTGGGTATCTGTATCCGCGAACATACCACTGGTTTGTTTCCTTGATTTCCAACTTCATGTAGGTAGAGTCAGAGAAGAGCGTATCTGTCTGGGCATACATGCCGACAGAGCTTGTACGGATGGAATGTAGTTTGACCACATTCTTTAATGTATCACCTTCTGAAATGACAATACTACCTTCGGCGTCTGCTTCGACAATTTGTGAACCGGTGTTTTTCATCACGAGATTCTGACAGTATGAACCAATGCCTTTATAATGGTTGTTGATGCTGTAACCATATGAGAATGGATAGGTAATCATAATGATTGGTTCTGTGTAGTTCATTTTCTTGAGACTGTTTTCATAGCCAATCATCTTCAGGCTATCATCTGCAAGTTGATACTTGCAGATCATCTCGGAATCCATGCTGCATAGAACGGAATCTGTGTCAAGGAAAAACTCGGTCTGCTCCTTCTTGCCTTTGGTTGATAAACAACTGAAGTCCCAAAGGACATCTTTTCCTTCTTGGGAGAAACTGAAGAATTCTAACGGTTTCTTCCTAATGATGTCACCACACCGTGGTGCATTTGTTGCATGTTCTATTGTTTGCCCATTGCAGTATAGGCAAAACGATGAAAATACAACCAACATAATCGTTTGCTTCATTAAATATATTTTTTTGTTTGAAAATTTTGAATATAAATAGTAGTAGTCAAGGGGAGATTCCCAGTGACTGTCTACAGAATTTTCTACACAATTGTAAAACCAACACACGCTTAATGATAAGTCACGTTTTCTGTAAGAAACTTTGCAGTCTTTTCTTTCAAAAGAGATTGGATCATCTTTGAAATGTAGTAGTATACTTCTCTATGAGCTTGGTTTTCTTGTCCGCCTTTACATGCAACTTGTAGCCGTAGTGAGTTTCGTTGCGTTTCCTGATCCAGTGGGCATCCGTATCCTTGTGGCACTTCTTGAGCGGCTTGTCCTTCCATAGGTCCTTACCATTCTGCACTTTATCTGCTCGTTCTCCTGACGGATGTTTCGTTGTTTGGGGCTTCTACAAAGGAGGCGTTAATGATTTTGCCCTCAATGAACGAGAGACCCTTACCGTCAAGGTATTCACGGAACTTAGAGAACAGTGTATCAACGATGTCAGCCTTGCTAAGGATGTTCTTCACGTTCCATTGAGCATCAGGTATGTATTGATGGCGAAAGCTGAATATGTTTCACATAAGGAATTTGGAACGCAGGTTTGTGCCTTCTTACTTTCTTGTGTCACGCGCTTGCCGTTGGCAAGTAGTTTATGTATATTAGGTTCATTCATCATATTAGTGGTTCTCTTACTTTCAGACAAGACAACTTTCTGTAAATTCTTATCTTTGTTAATGTCTTTATGAGTATTTCGCTGCAAAAGTAATCATTTATTTTTATAAAATATGTTCTGACTGTATATTTTTTTTAATTTTCTCTTTACAATTTCTTTTTAATGGGAATCTTATTGAATTTCCATTGCAGATGGAGCATGAGGTAGGAGGGGACGGAGTTGTACCAGATCTCCGTGATACCTTGAGCGTTGAGTGTGCGACGGGTGGAGCTGAGCTGCTGAAGGATGTCATAACCTTCCAAAGAGAGAGTACAATTTTTAGACTTTGTAAAACTCCAAGAGAGATTGGCATTCCAGATCAGATTGTTGTCATTCATGGTATGGTCATCATAACCTCGACGCTGAATGATGCGCAAGTTTGTGCTGAAACTGATGTCATGGGGCAAATTGAGACTGAGGGTAGGGCCATAGTTTAAGTCCCATGTGCTGCGGGTAGTATAGTCTTTTCGCCGGGATGTGGCATACTGCCAAGAGGGATTTGCATGAAAGCTGAGCGTGCCCCATTTACTGAAGCGCCAGGAGAGATCGAAAACATCATTCACTTTGTGGTTGCGAACAACGGAGATCATCTCATTCATCAGGTCTACCGAGTTATTAAAATCCCATGACATGTTGGTTCTTACAAACCAAGTTTCATTCTTTCCGAATTTATGCCAATAACTTAACTTGAGTTGTGTCATCCAATTGCCGTCGACATTTTCCGGGCGGTAAGTGTAGACACCCGTTGTTGCGTTATAGTTATACCCCATTGCCGTGCTATTTTCCATACGGGTATATGTGCCACTAATACCCAGTTCCCAATTGTGAGGCCAGTTGTTGTAACTAAATCCTATATTAGATTGATGTAAACATGCTGCTTTTAGATCCGGATTACCCAATGAAATGGAGAGAGGATTACTATTGTCACCAAGCGGCAGGAGGTAACTCATTTCCGGCATGGTATGATCCTGTTTGTAGCCGGTCCAGATATTGATATATCGTGATTCACCGACAGTCAGTGCCAAAGAGTATTTTATGCTGGGATCGAAACTCTTGTACCTGCGCTCTGCTTTCTCTGTTGTGCGGCTGTCTGTATAACTGTGTATACGATAATTCACAGTTGGACAGATGCTTAATTGTCCATATTTCCTCTCAGACTTACCCAGTTCTAGTTTTAAAAGAAACTGGTGGTCGTTTGTCTCTTGAACGGTCTTCCGGCTATTGTCGATATCAAGGCATATTGTACGCCAGTTGTCAACCGATGGTAAATCTCCAAGAGCAATGTCGGATGCCTTGTCGAGTGTATGCAGGTTATAGATGCCGGTATTGCCTTTGTTTCGTTCCCCATCGTATTGATACGAAAGTTTTGCCGATAGCCAAGACGCTGTTGCCGCACTCATCATATTATCAAGATAGTATGAAAGTTGACCATAGATAGAGGCGCAGGTCTGAGATGTATCGAAATATCGGTTTCTGTAATCACGTTTACCCTCTGACTGATACTGCAAATCATCATGCTGATAAAGGTCGGAATACTGATTGCTGTAGGTAGGAGTGAAGAAGATATGTACATTATTTCCAAGTAAAGGCGAAAGGAAAGATATATCGGTATACACCTTTTCTTGGAAGTTGTGCAGTCTGGTCAGACTGCTTTGTTCCAGACGGTTTGTTAGAATGGATAAAAGTCTGCTGCTACCTGGGGCTACATAGATGGAGTCGAGTGAGGCACAGCGATAACTGTCGTTGGGGTTTTGAGAGAATTGTGCAGAAAGGGAATGTGAGTTGCGTGTGGAGTGGTCATAATCTGTATTGGCAGTTACCTCAAGGATGGCCTTTTTCCCCTTCCATGATAGTTGATTTGTCCAATGGAGATGAGTTTTCTTATCTTCCATTTCATCAGAAGCGCGTTTGTACGTATCATTTGTGTTGAGAAACGTGGTTGTAGATGTCTTCGTCTCTGTGTTTGTCATCTCACGAGTTGCCTTAAGGTCTAGCTGATAGTTTAGGTCGGTCTTCTTTGCCTTCATGCTGTAGGTGAGTGCGCCGAGTGCCAACTTCGTCACTCCGTCGGGCTGATTCCAATCTAAGTCATCATCCCAACGACCATCACCGTTTGCCACCTGCGCATCGTTGATATTGTTGAAGTTGCCGATGATACCAAGTCGTGAGCGGTCACCATAGTGCAGTCCGAAGATGCGTTCATGATACTTACTATCTTTTTTGCCTACATTTGTACCGAGCGCAGGTCCTCCTGATATTTCGACGTTCGCAATCCAACCGTGGGAGTACTCCTTCTTGAGTACGACATCAAGGGTGTTAGGCTGATCTTTCTTCCGATAATGTTTATTCAGAAACGCGTCATCGTCCTCTTTCTCGTAAACCTTTACTTCTTTGACGATATAGGCAGGGAGATTCTGTAAGGCAATCGTAGGATCGCCTTTGAAAAAGTCCTTACCGTTCACCAGCAGATTGTCGAGCTTCTTGTTGTTATAGTATATCACACCGCCGCCTTTGATTTCAAGTCCCGGCATCATGGATATGAGTTTGTCGAGCATCGATCCTTGTGCCAGTTGGAAGTAATCTGCATTGTAAACCACCGTATCCCCACGATGAATCATCATAATCTTGGTGGCGGTGACGGTAACCTCAGGGAGCAATTTGCTTCTGATTTGCTGTAACAGTATCTCCTTGGCTTCCCATTCCTTTGTTCGTCTGCCATATCGTCGGGCAGGAATATTTATCTCAACTTCTTGCTTATCATATCCGGGAATATTGATTGAAACGATATATGGGCCTGGATCGGGAACCTTCATCTTGTAAACAATCTTAGAAGGAATGGAAGACTCGATATACCCATACACGATAAGGGATAACTGACGTTGCTCTGCATAAAGATCTTCGGTCATCACTGTCTTACGGAAACTGCCATCCTTACTCGTCACCACTACTTTTGCACTGTCCACCCCAATATGGGTAAAAGCGTCAGTAACCTGCCCCATGATTTGTATGGAGTCTCTGTTCTCTGCAGAAACATCTATCATACCGGGTATAAAAGAGGGTAAGATTAATACCAAGATCAATGCTAATCGATGTTTTATCATATTAAATGAGTTCATTTAAAGATATAGTACTCAATACAAAACTTTATCTGTAATAAATTTCCTTAAGTCCATTATTCTAGAATATTCTATTTTTGAAAAGTTCCTGATTAATATTTTATTCTGTTATTTTTTGATATATCCCCTTTAAAAATGGCTTTTAAAGGGGATACGAAAATTTAACGACCTCCTGTGATTGAGCAGTAATATACACATGAAATACCTTCCGAAGGATAATCTTTGCAGGAGCCACTTTGTGCTCCTCCTGCTGCTGCACCAGATGATGTCGCTTTTATTATTACATCTGTTAAATTAGCTAATCTTGGCCCTGAACAAGAACATTTGTATATGGCCAAAACAGAACCAGAACCTCCATAAATCTGCTTCATCTCAGCTGCTGTCATTAATTCTGCAGCAGACGTTTCTAATAATTTAATTTTCTTCATTTTTAAAATAATTAAATAATGCCTACTCTATTTTAGCTTTTCGGCTTTCGCTATATGCAAGGATGCTTTGTCATCTTCTTTGTAATGAGTATAGATAATATTTTATAATATTATCTATCTAATAAAGATTTAATGGAAGGAATATATAGAATAGCTCCTGATAACACTTATTTTAAATAGAATGCGAATATGAGCTTCTCTATACAATATTTTTTAGCAAAAATATTTCAACTCGCTAGCATTATAGAGGTCTGGTAATTTGTATCCATTAACAAAAAAAGTTGGTGTGTCTATGATTTCCATTGTTTCGCAGAAGTGTAACATGGCTTTCGCATTAGTTATGTTTCTTTCCGTATTCTGTTCCTTAGTGCAATGATTGTATCTGTATTTCTCAATATTTTTGTCTCTTGTTTCATACCAGTCAGAAAATGCTGATTCCATATCTGCACCCTCGTAATAAAGGCTCAAGAAAGTGTCGATAGGTGTAAATTTATACTCCTTTTGACTTGGATCAAAGGGAAATATCATCTGTAGCTTGATATTATCATTGACTGTTAGCAATTTTTGTAGTATTGGCTGGGCTGCAGCGCAATGGTGGCAATATGGATTACATACCTTTATGATATGAAAATTTCCATTCTTTTTCCCGAGAGTGATTCCAAAATCATCTGTAGAGATTGCAATTTTTCTCTCTTTTTTCAAGAGAGCATTAAAAACAGTTGGGTCATATTTTATCCTACATAGTAATCGCTTATAATATTCCTTTGTCTTTAATTGTTGAGTAAATAACCATAAGAAATACAACAATATGGAAGACAGAAACAGACATCCAGCTATACATAATAATGAACTGAATGTTAACTCTCTCACTTGTGAGTATGTATTACTAAGGAGTGCCGTAACAAAGAGCAACAGGATAATTATCTGTGTAATAAGACATAATGGACACCATTGTTTTACAATAGCTTTTTGATAGAACACTGAATAAATTACATACGGCAATGCTAACACATGAATAATAGTCACACTACAATAAACATGAATATCAAAGTTAGAAATTAGTAATGCCATTAACATTCCTAAGAAATAAGCTGTGCCTATAACACTCCATGGGATGCCCAATAGTTGTGATCCTTTAGAAGACAAAACTGCCGAGCAATTTATCTTTGTACTTCGGTGGCATAAATTAGACAAAACAGGACTATACTCATTATACCCATGTACAAGCAATAAACATCCAGTCACACAACCCGCAAAAAGAAACAAAGCATATAAGTAGCCTTGCCAAAATAAATTATTTGTGGTGATGTGATGCAATACTGAGATGACAAGGAAAATGGGTAATACCAAGATTAGTAAATTTTCAATGATCTGTTGCCTTACCTCTATTGCATGTGATAATTTGTAATTTTCTTCACCAGCATTTTCTTTCACTTCTAACAGGAGAATATAACCTGTGTAGATCTTATTAAAGTCCTTAATGCTTATTGATTCTCTTTTATGTTTTTGGGGATTATACCATTCTATATTATTCTCTTCATATTTGAAAATATATGCAAATAGTTCTTGATCTGCTTTAACTTGAACAATAAAACTGCCATCAATCTCTATGAATTTTTCTACATCGTTGCATTTAATCGCTATAGAATCTATCCCAAAATCTAATAGTGTATCATGTATTGAAAATAGACTTGGATAGTTAGGATGCTCCTTGAGTTTATTTAATACACTTTTTTTTGTAATCTTCAGATGAAGATCTCTGACTGCAAGGTAAGTTAATTCCTCAATATTATCTTTTGGATGAATTAATAAATCTATATATTTCATTGTATGTTTTTAATCTATTTACGAAACATTGTCTTTGAAAGTTCTACCTCAGATATAGTATACAAAAGTTATAACTACATCTAATTATATTATTATGAACTTTTCCGTAAATATCCTGTAATAAATCCCATATAAAATATTGATAGACAATTATTGTAGCACTTACAATACGAATACAATGTTGATAGTATACCATCTTCTCCATGATATAGTTCAATATTAAATAACTTATTCTTTTGGGGTAGTAAACAAGTTGTTATATTTTTTAAAAATCTCATAACCATTATATTTAAAGTTTCATTTTTGCAAATATATGATACAAATTGTTTATGTGTATTGTTATTATGTAAAAAATTAATGAATTTAAATAATATTCCAATAAATTTACGAAAAAATAACATTATCAGTAACTACTCAGATTCCATTCTGCGGCATGCAGTGAATTCTGAGTAGTTACAAAAAAAACTAAATTCAAATGAATAATGCAACCGCTTAGAGCAAAGATGATATATCAAATAGCGAAAAATAGCTCTCTCAGAGCGAAAAGAGAAATAAATTTTTTCCCTTTCCTTTGCACTGTGAAGACGTAGTTTCTATCATTGCATCCTCAAGCTCCCCAGCAGTCAGTTGAATTTGAAAAAGAAACATCTAACCGAGGGACAAAGATACGAAATCTCTGCCTATTTACAAAGTGGAAAGCCTCAAAAAGAGATCGTCGAAATTCTTGGATTCAATAGAAATACCATATCGCGTGAGATAACGCTTTATGCAGATGGTCGAAATGGATCGTATAAACCAGACTTGGCTATGCGTAAATATAAGAAGAGAATGAATGGAAAGATGCTCACATTTCAGGAAGTTTACGGCTTCCCTGAAACTTCAGGTGGATATACTACTGAAGTCTGATTATAGCCCAGAACAAATAGTTGGGTTCCTCAGACGCAATGAGCTGGAATACATTTATCCCAATTAAAGACTTAATGCATACAATAACGGCTGATAAAGGAAAATAATTCAGTTTTCACGAAAAAAATTGCAGATATATTAAATATTTTTATTTACTTTGCAAAACGATTCCACCTCTGAGAAAGAGGTACGAATGAGAATACGAATGGACTTATCAGACAATACTTCCCTAAAGGTAGGGATTTTGGAGACATTACATCGGAACAGGTAATGCAGGTCCAAAACATGTTGAACTCAAGACTCAGGAAAAGGTTAGGATTTCTGTCTCTTAAAGAGAAATTTAAAGAAATAATACTTTATAATTTATTTGCATCAATGAAAAATGGTTTTTCAGTTATTATGCCTACTTATAATCAGGCATTCTTCATCAGACGGGCAATTCTCAGTCTGCAATATCAGACTTATACCCAATGGGAACTTATAATAATCGATGATGGTTCTACGGATAGTACTTATGATCATATCAAAGATCTGATAGATCATACTAAGATCAAATATATCCGCTATGAACAAAATATGGGTATGGGGTATGCCATCAACCGTGGACTCGATTTAGCGCAATATGACTATATTGCCTATTTGCCATCTGATGACTACTATTATGAAAATCATCTGGAAAATTTGAAAAAGGTGTTCGGAATGGACAATAATAATATTGTATTGGCATTTTCCGGTCTGAATTTTAATGATAACGATGCATTCGAACCACGATATTATACGGAAGAGAAAACTCTGGCTAAAGGATACTGCCTGCAATTAGTGCAAACAGCCCATAAAAAAACAAGTGACAGATGGATTGAACGTAATGAACTTGTGACAGAAGATTTATACATTATGTTCTGGGTTAAGTTAGCAGATAAAGGTTGCTTTGTTCCTACTTACGAGATTACGGCGAAATGGACCTGTCATCCCCATCAAAGGTATAAGTTGATAAGTGAGACTTATAGAGGGAACATTTATAAATATAAATCCTATTATAAAGTAACAGAGAGAATTAGAATAAGAATGAGCAAACAGAAGATTATAGACGAAACGGAACTCTATAAACCTCTTAAAACGGTAAAAGTAAACAATCCTACGCTCAAGATATTGATCATTGGAGCACTCTCATATAACCCGGAGAGAATATCTGCACTTGAGGAACATGGATGTAAACTATACGGTTATTGGAAGAATAATCCCGAATACGCTTTTGAATCTGTTGGCCCATTCCCATTTGGTAATATAGAAGATATAGAGCATGACGACCAGTGGATAAAAAAAATAAAAGATATTAATCCAGACATCATATATACGGTTTTCAGCAGTACCTCTCTAAAATTCGTATATGATACCATCATGGCACTGAAGCACGCTGAGGTGAATATTCCATTTCTATGGCACCTGAAAGAAGCTCCACAGGTATGCATGAGATACGGGTTCTGGAATGAACTTATGACATTATATACGATGTCTGCAGGTAACCTTTTTACAAACATGCTCACAAAAGAATGGTTTACTCAATTTATTAAAATGAATAAACCATATATGATACTTGATCAAGATATGCCTAAAATAGATTATTTCACTGATCATTTTTCTACAAAGCTTTCAAGTAAGGATGGTGAAATACATACAGTAGTACCAGGACGTATGGTTGGACTGACACAATCAGAAATAAAGCAGCTCGCTACTCATCATATTCATGTGCACTTGTATTCAGAAAGCTACTTTAAAGAAAAACAAGAAGATAACAATTCTACGATTTTGGCGGTACCGAAATATTTTCATGTGCATTCCCATTGTCCGAATAATAAATGGACGGAGGAGTTCTCTAAATATGATGCAGGATGGCTGCATTGTTTCAACAGCAAAAATAACGGTGATATGTTACAATTATCATGGGATGACTTAAACAAACCTTCACGGATGGGTGTTTTTGCTGCTGCAGGAATACCAATGATACAACGTAATAACCATGGCAATATAGTGGCTTCTCAGAATTTGATAAGGGACAAGGGCATTGGAATCTTGTACAACAATATTGATGAACTGGAAAATACGCTAAAAGACAATGAAAAAATGAAAATATTAAAGAAAAATGTGATGGAATACAGATCTGATTTTGCTTTCGATTCACATATAGATGAATTTGTTAATTTTATTAATCAGATAATAGCACGATAATATGGACAATAAACTACTGCTGGAAATAGCAAACGCAATAATGATAAATAGCCAACTGACTAATAATGACGGCATCTATGACGGACATACCGGACATTGTGTCTTTCTGTATGTTTTTGCCCGTAAATATGGGGATAAAAGTTATGAAACTTTTGCCGAATATCTGCTGAACGATATAACGGGGCATCTGCATCCTAATCAGTCTATTGATTTTCAAACAGGGTTATCGGGTATTGCTTATGGTGTATATTACCTGATAAGAAACGGATATGTGGAGGGTGATCCTGATTATATCCTTGGGGATATAGACGAGTATATAAAGAAAAATATAGACAATACGGACAATTCAAAATCAACAAAAGTAGAGGGATATGTTTCTCCATCTTATTATATACAATATCGTAAAGACGACAGGAAAGACCTTCATATTGAAGAAAATTGTGATTGTAATGATTTAAGTAAACTTGGTCTTTTCGGATGGCTTGCATTCATTTACGGAATAAAGATTCGCTTATCATTCTCTTACACGGAAGTAAAAAACTACGCAGAAGAGATGCTGAGAAATATGGATGCAACAACAGACCTTACAATGAGGCAATTAGTTGGCATTGGAATGGGACTACTGAACGATTATTATATATTTAAAGAAAAAACAACAAAACAATGAATGATATAAATGTATGGGTTACCTATCATGACGACAAACAGATAGAAGAATATTCGCTAAAAGAAATAGGGGAATATAAGTTATTCAAGGCTAATGATACAGATGTTGAAGGCATAAACATTAACTATCTTAATAAATTTTATTCTGAGATTTGCACTCTGTATTGGGTGTATAAGAACAAGCAAAAAAGTAGAATGGTGGGATTCTGTCATTATCGGCGAATCCTAATTGACTGGTTTGATCTGGATCATGGGGAGTGCATCACATTTCCTCCTGTATATATGCCTACAACTATATATAATTTTTACAAGGAAGCTCATAATATGTTCGACATGAGTGATGCTATAGATATTATCAATGAACAGTATGGTGAGGGAAACAAATATACAAAATACCTGCTTAATGAAAGGGTGTTTATAGGAACTTGTTGTTTTATCATGAATTATGGAGATTTCGAGAAATTATGCGAGTTTCTCTTCCCTATTTTAGAAGAGTTTGACAGACGGAATAATCTTAATATGGACTTTGATAATTATATGGCCAAAGCAAAACGGGACTTCAGATATGAAAATATAGACTATCAGTGTCGAGCCGTGGCTTTCTTGTCGGAAAGATTGATCAGTTGCTATATTTATACGAATATGAATGCCATATCAATAACAAGAACAGGAAAAAAAGCCGAATAATGATGTATGATTTAGTAATAGTGGGCAGTGGATTATATGGTGCAGTTAGTGCATATCTTGCCTACCAACGTGGTTTACGATGTATTGTATTGGAACGCCGGTCTGCCATTGGTGGAAACATTAGAGACGAACAGCAGGAGGGTATTCATGTACATAAGTATGGACCCCATATATTCCATACAAACAACGAGGAAGTCTGGGATTTTGCCAACAGATTTGCAGAGTTCAATCATTTCAGATATTGTCCATTGGCAAGAAATGGAAAACGACTATATCATCTACCTTTTAATATGAATACTTTTTATGAGGTATATGGGGTAAAGACTCCCCAGGAAGCAAAAAAGGAATTGCATAAAGAACACGAAAAGGAATATTATGAGTATCCAATAAATCTTGAACAACAGGCAGTTTCGTTAGTGGGGCGTAAGCTTTACGAACTGCTGATAAAAGGTTATACAGAAAAACAATGGGGAAAGAAAGCTACGGAATTGCCTACTTTTATTATCAACAGGTTGCCGCTAAGATTTAGATATGACAACAATTACTTCAACGATAGATATCAGGGAATACCGGTAGGAGGATATTCGTCCTGGATCAAGAAAATGCTTGACGGTATAGAGGTTAAGTTAAATACAGACTTCATGCAGGCAAAAGAATATTGGGAAAATCATTCAAAACAAATTATATACACCGGGGCTATAGATGAGTTTTATGATTATAAACTTGGTGCGCTGGAATATCGCAGTTTAAGGTTTGAGGAGAAACTCTATCATACGGATGATTATCAAGGATGTGCTGCTGTGAATGAAGTATCTGAAGACATTCCATACACAAGAAGTATTGAACATAAGCATTTTGAATTTGGATGCCAGCCTGTGACAATTGTCACACGAGAGTATCCAACAGAATGGCATCAGGGTGCTGATGCTTTCTATCCTGTAAACAATGAAAGAAACAACGGACGACATCATGAATATAGGGAAATGGCATCAATAATAAATCCGAAAATCAAGTTTGGTGGACGTTTAGGTGATTACCAATATTATAATATGGATGAAGTGATTAGAAGAGCTATAGACAGATGATCAAAAGGAAAATCCCCGCTTTCATCGATGAAAGCGGGGATTTATTTTAATCTGATTAATGATTCTTTCGGAATACTAGTCGTTGAGTTTAGCCTTGATGAACTCGCGGTTCAGACGAGCGATATTAGCAATGCTCTCGTTCTTCGGGCACTCAGCCTCGCAAGCGCGGGTGTTGGTACAGTTACCGAAGCCTAGCTCATCCATCTTTGCAATCATTGCCTTAGCGCGTTTAGCAGCCTCTGGACGGCCTTGTGGAAGCAGAGCAAGCTGAGATACCTTAGAGCTTAGGAAAAGCATTGCAGAGCCGTTTTTACAAGCTGCTACGCATGCTCCACAACCGATACATGTAGCGCAATCCATTGCTTCGTCAGCATTCTGCTTCGGAATAAGGATTGCATTTGCATCCTGAGGCTGACCGGTACGAACGCCTACATAACCACCGGCCTGGATGATCTTATCGAAAGCACCACGGTCTACCATACAGTCCTTGATAACAGGGAAACCTGCAGAACGCCATGGCTCAACGGTGATAACATCACCGTCGTCGAAACGACGCATGTAAAGCTGACATGTTGTTGCACCTGTAGCGGGTCCGTGAGGATGACCGTTGATATAAAGTGAACACATACCACAGATACCTTCACGGCAGTCGTGATCGAATACAAACGGCTCCTGGCCTTCTTCGATAAGCTGCTCATTCAGGATATCCAACATTTCAAGGAAAGAAGTATCACCTGGGATATCTTTCATCTCTCTCTCGTCAAAATGGCCTCTTTCTTTTGGACCATTCTGTTTCCAATATTTGAGTGTGAAACTTATATTTTTATCCATTGTAATCTAAAATTTTAATGAGTTAGCTCTTATAATTTCTGGTCTGAACCTTGATGTACTGATAGTTCAAGTCTTCCTTCAACAGCTCTGGAGTAGCATCATCAGTGCCATTATATTTCCAGCAAGCCACGTACATGTAGTTCTCATCATCACGTTTTGCCTCTCCCTCTTCGGTCTGTGACTCTTCACGGAAGTGTCCGCCACAGCTTTCATTACGGTTGAGTGCATCGTAAGCGATAAGTTCACCCATGATCAGGAAGTCACGGAGATGGATAGCCTTGTCGAGTTCGATATTGAGTCCGTCTTTGCTTCCCGGGATGCGTACATGTGTATAGAATTCTTTGCGGAGTTGTTTGATTTTCTTCAATCCCTCTTCAAGTCCTTCCTTCGTACGGCCCATTCCTACAAAATCCCACATGACAAGACCAAGACGTTTGTGGATAGAATCAACACTTACATCACCCTTGATATTGTAGATTTTATCGATCTCAGCCTGTACAGCCTTCTCAGCCTCTTCGAACTCAGGAAGATCGATAGAGAAACGTGGAACCGTGATCTGATCGCTCAGATAGTTCTGGATTGTATAAGGTACTACGAAATATCCGTCAGCCAAACCCTGCATCAAAGCAGATGCGCCCAGACGGTTAGCTCCGTGGTCGCTGTAGTTGCATTCACCGAGAGCAAACAGACCTTTAAGAGACGTCTGTAGTTCGTAGTCAACCCAGATACCACCCATCGTATAGTGGATAGCAGGATAAATCATCATTGGGTTTTCGTAAGGGTTAACGTTTGTAATCTCCTCGTACATATCGAAGAGGTTACCATAACGCTGCTCAACAGCATCTCTTCCAAGACGGCCGATAGCCTCGCTGAAATCGAGGAATACGGCAAGGCCTGTGTTATTCACACCGAAGCCCTTATCACAACGCTCCTTAGCTGCGCGTGATGCAACGTCACGTGGAACGAGGTTACCGAATGCAGGATAACGGCGCTCCAAGTAGTAGTCGCGATCATCCTCAGGAATTTCCTTACCCTGAATCTCACCCTTCTGCAGTTTCTTAGCATCCTCGAGTTTCTTAGGAA
>Ga0302210_10000602_pt1 | contig 16066 bp, 7 predicted proteins | sample II_Fen_E3_2_FD_198793 | JGI IMG/M metagenome (GOLD analysis project Ga0302210, IMG submission 198793) | Peat permafrost microbial communities from Stordalen Mire near Abisko, Sweden - II_Fen_E3_2 | ecosystem: Environmental > Terrestrial > Soil > Wetlands > Permafrost | place: Sweden: Abisko... | reverse complement strand
TGTCTCGAAAACCAGAGAAATTATTAGGCCAGGTAGGTCAAATGAAAGAAAGCATCGACCGAAAAAACTTTATTCGATGAATTACAAGAGATTATAGCAAAACACTAACTTAACGACATTGAATTATGAATTATGAATTGATACAGAAATACACTCTTGTTTCGGTCTGGAAAACTTGCAAGGGGTAAATAGTACTAATAAAAACAAACAAATTTTTAAAAAACAAACAAATGAGAAAATTTTTCTTTCTATTGAGTTTTTGCTTGACAATGACCATTTTGTCAGCAGCGGTATCGAAAACTGTTGTATTGACTGCAGCCGGATCTTTAACTACGTCTCTTACTGCAACAGAGAAAACGACTATTACAGATCTGACCGTAACCGGTCCAATTGATGCACGTGATTTTAAATGTTTGAGAGATGAATTAACCGTACTTTCCACTTTAGATTTATCAGGTGCAAATATTGTTGCATTTACAGGTGTCGGTGGTACCTTTAGTGTTAGTTCTACTTACCTTGCCAACACGATGCCTATTTATGCATTTTCCAATTCAAGTAAGTACAATGCTACATTAACTTCTATCACTTTGCCATCAACTGTAACGGCTATGGCAACCAGTGTTTTTTATAAATGTAGCGCGTTAGTGACAGTGAATCTCCCTGCATCCTTTACTACAATTGGAGCCTCAGATTTTGGATTTTGTACTGCACTGACAACAATCAATGTTGATGCTAATAATGCTACTTATTCTAGTGCAGATGGTGTATTATATACAAAAGATGGGACGGGATTGGTTCAATTCCCAAGTGGAAAAGCTACCACATTTGTGGTTCCGGCAACTGTCGACTCATTGGCATTAAATTCATTCCTAAGCAACACTTCTTTAACAGCCATAACATTTCCTGCATCGCTTATCAGAATTGGCAATTCAGCATTATCCGGATGTACAGGATTGACTTCTGTAGATTTGTCTGCAACATCAGCTACATCAATTGGTAACAGTGCTTTTAATGGTTGCACCGGTTTAACCTCCGTACTAATTCCTCAAACTGTTACAACCATTGGAACATCAGCTTTTTCAGGATGTACAGTTTTAGGTTCAGTTATCCTACCTTCCAATTTGCTAACTATCAGTACAAGTTTATTTTCAGGTTGTAAGTTACTTAGTTCTGTGAATATTCCCTCTACAGTTACAACCATCGGGGCTAATGCATTCTTAAATTGCCTTGCATTAACTTCCATAACCATTCCAGCTTCGGTAACAGGCATTGGTGCAACTCCGTTTTCTGGAAATCCAACGAATGTAACAGTTGATCCGGGTAATTTAAATTACAGCAGTTTAAATGGTATACTTTACACGAAAGACCAAATAACTTTAATTGGAGCCCCAACAAACTATACAGGAACTTGTGCTATTCCCTCAACTGTTACAACCATTTTAGCCAGTGCCTTCAAAGGATGCACCTTATTAACTTCCATTTCAATCCCTTCAGGTTTGATCACTATTGGGGTGAGTGCTTTTAATGGTTGCACAAATTTAGAAATTGCTTCCCTTGATTTCCCTGCCACATTTACAACGCTTGGTTCAAGTGCTTTTGCGGGATGTACCAAAATTGCAAGTGTCACTATTCCCGCTTCTGTAACTACACTAGGTGGTAGTACTTTTAATGGTTGCACTGGTTTGACCGCTGTTACTATTCCAGCCACCTTTGTTTCAATGGGATATAGTGAATTTTCAAGTTGTCCTGCACTAACATCATTTACTTGTTTAAAAACAACCTGTCCAACGATAAGTTCATCATTTATTACCAACCCAGACTTGTTGACGAAATGTACACTATATGTTCCGGCTGCAGCTATATCAACATATACAAGTAGTAACTTTTGGGGAAAAGGTTCAGCAGGGACAGGAAAAGGGGTCTTTTTAACTATCACTTCAATTCCAGATGTAGTATCATCAGTCGAAAAACCTTCAGCTCAAGATTTTAAAGTTCGGATTACTTCGAATGGAATTATCGTTGAAGGAGCAGATAATGAAACAGTCAATATTTATACTGTAAACGGACAAAGAATAGCTTCGGGTAAAATCCAGGCCAACAATGTCATTTCACTTCCAAAGAACGCTATTTACTTAGTGCAGGTTGGAAATAAAACAACGAAGGTAATCTTATAATTCTATCTGAAAAATACCTGACATAATTAGTAAAGTGAGTTGATAATTCATGTAACTTTTTAGTTCACATCGAATTTTGATTATCAACTCACTTTGTTTTTTTAGTTATTCCAGAATTTAGTATCACATATCATAATTCAGCATACAACTATACAAAACATTCGAATGAAAAAATTAAACTTCCTTTTTGTTATGTGTTTAATGGCAACCATGCTATCGGCATCAGTTGTTAAGACAATAACCACTACTGCAGCGGGTTCCCTGAGCACGTTGATTTCAGTTGATGAAAGTACCACTGTTACCGATTTAATTGTCACCGGTCCCATCGATGCACAGGACTTTAAATTTATGCGTGATAACCTGACTGTTCTTGCAACTGTAGACTTATCCAATGCAAGTATTGTAGCTTATACCGGAACAAACGGGACCCAGTCAGCTGCAGCCATAGATTATCCTGCTAACACGGTACCCAATAGTGCATTTAAGATGACAGCAGGAAAGGCAAGCTTAATTTCAGTTATATTACCAAATTCCATTGTTGCATTTGCTGATAATGCCTTTTATAAGTGCACAGGGCTTACTACCATCAATATTCCATCCACAGTGACTACGATTGGTCAAATGTGTTTTATGTATTGCAGCAGGCTGGCCTCAGTAACTTTACCGCCAAACCTTGTTACTATATCAATGAGTACTTTTTATAATTGTGCTAATCTGACTTCCATGGTGATCCCATCATCAGTCTCAACCATAAACAACAGTGCATTTATTGGATGCACCGGATTAACAAACATTTTATTGCCTTCAACGGTAACGAGCATGGGAGGTTCACTTTTTTCGGGTTGTACAGGATTGAAAAGTGCCGTTATGCCTAATTCTTTAACTTCATCCGGAAATGGGACTTTCAACGGTTGCAGTTCTTTAACCACAGTGACCCTGCCATCGGCTATCACATTAATTGACCAGTCTTCATTTAGAAATTGTTCCGCATTAACTGAATTTGTCATTCCTTCTACCGTAAAAACATTAGGTGTGAGTTGCTTTTTGGGATGTACGTCATTGCTTTCCATAGAAATTCCTTCATCAGTAGTTACTACTAATCTTTCAATGTTTCAGGGATGTTCTTCATTGGCTAAAGTAATTTTTGATGAAAATACAAGTACAAGTTTTATGGGTAACCAATCGTTTCAGGATTGTCTGAGTTTAAAAGAAATCTATTTAAACCGGGCAATAGTACCTTATAGTGCAGCTTCTTTTTTTCAAAATGTAGTGGTAGGCAATGTTAAATTATATGTACCTGCAGCTTCATTGGGTTTATATCAGGCTAATACTTTCTGGAGTACCTTTCAAAGTGTTTCAGCTATCACAACAACCGCTGTGAATACTGTAAAAGGGGATGACTTTAAGGTTTACCCGACTCAATCAGGCCTGAGTGTAAATTCAATTGTTGCAAACGAATTGATTGAGGTCTATTCAACATTGGGAGTTCGTGTAGCGTCAGTCCTTTCACAAGTTGGTTCTAACACAGTTAATTTACCCAAAGGGGCTATTTATATTGTAAGAATGGGAGGAAGATCTAATAAGGTAATCCTGTAAAAAATAATATAAAGAAAAATAGTATTTCATAATTGTTTTTATAAATTATAAACCAAATCAAATAAAAAACAAATGAGAAAATTTTACTTTTTAATCATAATGTGCCTGACGGTATCCATGCTGTCGGCATCAGTTGTCAAGACAGTAACTACTACATTGGCTGGTACTCTGAGTACAATCATCACAGTTGATGAAAGCACTACTGTAACCGATTTAACTGTCACCGGCCCCATCGATGCACAGGATTTTAAATTTATGCGTGATAACCTGACATTGCTTGCTAATATAGATTTATCCAGTGCAAGTATTGTAGCTTACTCAGGAACAAACGGTCCTCTGTCAGCATCTACCGATTATCCTGCCAACACGGTACCTAACAGTGCATTTTTGATAGGCACTCAATTGGTAACCACTCCGGGTAAGGCAAGTTTAATTTCAGTTGTTTTACCAAACTCAATAGTTGCATTTGCTGATAAGGCCTTTAATAAGTGTTTAAATCTTACTACGCTCAATATCCCTTCGTCAGTGGGGATCATTGGAGCCATGTGCTTTCAGAATTGCCAAAGTCTGGCATCTGTAACATTGCCAACGAACCTGGTAATCATACAAAACAACACCTTTCAGAATTGTTATAAAATAAAGTCAATCGAGATTCCATCATCGGTAACAACAATTAATGGCAGTGCTTTCATTGGTTGCACGGGGTTAACAAGCTTTGTAATTCCTTCGACGGTAACGAGCATCGGCTCTTCCCTTTTTTCGGGTTGTACAAATATGAAAACTGTAGTTATGTCCTCAGGTCTTACCACATCAGGGATTAGCACTTTCTTAAATTGCACTTCTTTAACCTCGGTTACTTTACCATCGAATATCACATTAATAGACCAGTATTCATTTAAAAATTGTACAGCTTTAACAGCTTTTGTTATTCCATCAACCGTTAATACTTTAGGCCAGAATTGTTTTCTGGGATGTACAGCATTAGTTTCAATAGAAATTCCTTCATCAGTTACAACCATGTCACTTGGACTATTTATGGGATGTTCCTCCATAGCTACCCTGACTTTTCAGGAAAATACTGGAACTATTGCTAGTATCGGTGGAAACCAGTCATATCAGGATTGTGTTGGTTTAAAAGAAATCTATTTAAACAGGAAATTAGTACCTTCTTGCCAGGCCTCTTTCTTCCAAAATGTAGTAGTAGGCAATGTTAAACTTTACGTTCCTGTTGCGTCACTTGCTCTGTATCAGGCTGATCCTTTCTGGAAGACCTTTCAAAGTATTTCAGTCATATCGACATCAACCGGAGTAAGTACTCAACAAGAGGATGACTTCAAAGTGTACACTACTCCGTCTGGCATAGAAGTGATTTCAACCGTTGCAAATGAATTAATAGAGGTATATTCAACATTGGGAGTTCGTGTAGCAACAACCAGTACACAGGTTGGTCCAACTTATATAGTTGTTCCCAAAGGAGCAATTTATATTGTCAGGATGGGTGGAATGACCAGCAAGGTGATCTTTTAAACGGATTTCACAGCTTGGATTGAATATTAGGTATAGAAAATAAGAAAAATAAGGTTTTTAATACAAACCAGAAAAAAAACTCTATATATGATTATAAATAATTTCCAATCAGTTAATTGGTGGGTTGAGATACAAAACAGTGTTTAATTATTCAGAAACCTTATATTTAAGGCTTTAAACCTTAGTAGAGAATCAATTAGCCCTTACCCCCAACCTTATTATTTTATTTAAAAAATGTATCAACTATCAATTAATTAGTATTAAATTTCAATTTTATGCAGTCTCCGGGTGAAGGTTCTTAATACAGAAAATGAGAGAACTACAATTAATCATATAATAGGATAAAAAAAGAATGAAAGAAGAAGAAGAAAAAAGTAGCGAATGAGACAAATTTCTCATTCGCTACAAAAAACAAACCTCTTGTTTCGGTCTGGAAAACTTGCAAGAGATAGATGGAACTAACAAACAAATTATTAATACCAATTACAAAAGTATGATTTTTAACTCAGATCACAAAAAAGGTGGTGTAATCATTGCAATCTTATTCATGTTATGTACTTGTTTCGCTGTTGAAGCGGAAGAAAATGCACTGGAAACAAAGATCACAATGACGGTAACCGACTCACCTATCGATCGAATTTTCAAAGTAATCGAGCAACAGAGTAAAGTAAAATTCAGTTATGACAACCGGGAGATGTCGAAAGTTGAAAGGTTCTCTTTAAAGCTCAAAGAAGTATCGTTGCAATCAACTCTTAATATTATTGAAAAGAAAGCAAAAGTGCGGTTCAATATTAAAGGAAATTACATTGCTGTAGCTCTGTCTAATCTTACTACCGCTGCAAATTCTGAAACTGTAGTACCAATTGAAACTGAAATACAAAAGGTAAATGTTGACTATTTACAACCCGTAAATTCAGAGGGTTTCATTACGGGAATTATTGTAGAAAAGGGAAACAATGACTTTGTGATTGGTGCAAGTATACTTGTGAAAGGGATCAACACCCTTGGTACAATAACAGCTGTCGATGGAACCTTTAGCATTAAAGCAAAAAAAGGGGATATTTTACTTATATCCTCGATCGGTTTTGCCAAACAAGAAGTCCGTGTTACAGGAAACAGCCTTAAAATAAGCCTGGCACAAACATCCCTCAATCTGGGTGAAGTAGTGGTTCAGGGTCGAAAAAATAAGGCTTCAACGAATGCATCGTTAACGGAACGGAAAGCTGCATTAGTATCACAGGATGCTATCAGCCAGGAGTCCATGGAAAAATCGGCAGCTATCAGTACCACACAGGCACTCGAAAAGGTGACCGGTGTGACTGTTGCCAACGGCAAAGACATCTCCATTAGGGGCGTTGGTGACAGGAATGTAGTCGGTCAAATTAACGGGGCACGTATTGCCAATGCCAATGCTGACAACAACAGTGTTGCAGTAGATATCATACCAGCAGGTTTGCTCGAAAATATCACTGTCTATAAAAGTATCACTCCCGATAAACCTGCTGATGCTACTGCCGGTATTATCGAGCTAAGGACAAAATCGTTTCCGAATTCAAGAATGCTTACTTTCTCAGCACAAACGGGAACAAATACTACAGTAGGATTTGGTGGTGAGATCAATTCATTTATTAACTCCGACATGGGCATCTTTGGCGAAAAGCTGAAAGACAAACAACTCAGTAAAGATTTCCTTGATCTGGCGAACCAGTATCAACCTGTAACAACCCCCACAAGGACAGGTAGTACGAGCAACACCATCAAATCTTTTTTAATGGGTGCAAATTCTTCCCCGGAAAAGATAGCAGAAGCCTATCGTATCGATGGGCTTGAGAAAAGCATTGATCCGGTACTGACAACTTCTTATAAAGCAGTCAGTCCAAACTCATCTTACTCATTAAGTTATGGTGATAAATTCAAACTCGGTGATCATCAGGAACTGGGTTTTGTTGTGGGAGTGAATTACAATTACCGCACATCAGCCGTTAGAAATGGAAAATTAAACAACTACAGCATTTATGATGGAATGGGATTACGGTATCCTTATTTCATTCCCTCCAATACAACAGCCAATCATATTGTCTTAAACCAAAAACTGACCCAACGGGAAGAGTCCGGGACTGAAAACCTGAACTATGGTGGACTTATAGGTTTGGGATGGCGGTTTGCTCCGGGCAATGAAATATCGGCTAATTATCTGACTAACCGTGGATCGAACGTTGAAGCCAACAACCTGTATGGCCGTTTTACAAGTGCCGGAGCTACACGCCCGGTGATGAATCAGGTGAACGTACTTAAGCAGGAAGAAAACAAACTAGACAACTTTCAGGCTCGTGGGACAAACAAACTGATCCCTAAAATGGATTTGTCTCCTAAAGTTGACTGGTTGGGAAGTTATAGTAAGGGAGTACAAATAACTCCTGATTATCGATTCTCCAGTGTAGTAATTGACAGCAGTTACTATGATTTTGTGAAGAACTCCCCCGTTAAAAGAGTAGATTATAACAATACTACCAATTATTTCTGGCAGTTCCTGACGGGCAGCAAACCTTCAGCAGCCATTGGTGCCACCCAGTATGACCCGAATTCACGTGCATACAGGACCCTGAATGAAGAAAATATAAATGCACAGTTTAACCTTGCCATACCATTCAAAATAAATAGACAGAAGCAGGAAGTGAAAGTCGGTTACTTTTACATGCAAAAGGACAGGGACTATACTGAAACAATCCTGAATTTACCCTCCTCTCTCCAACTCTACAATGCCGGAGGTGATCTGAACAGGATGGTGGCATTGGATAATGTAGGTATTATGAATGGAATAAAGCCAAATACAGAAGGACAGGGTTTCTCTCCCGGATTTATATACGATATTGCTAAATCTTCCAATAATTACAGCGGGAGTACAAAAGTAAATGCAGCGTATATTGCGTTGGATGTGAGTATAACGCCAACCCTTAAATTGAACGGAGGAGTACGTTTTGAGAAAACTGATATTCACGCTTTACTTGACATCAATGGAATTTCATCATTAAGCTCTGATGTGAATTACGGAAATGCAATTAACACCCCACTGATATATCCAGCTTCCTTCAATCCAACTATTGGTTATAATACCGGATTCAAACCTTATTATTCTGTGAATGTAGTTTATTCGCCAACCATCAAAACAAATATCAGAGCATCTTTCAACACAACCTTAGCCCGACCGGAATTACGGGAGTTAATGCCCATCACGCAGTATGATCCTTTTCAGTTTGCTGTTGTAACCGGTAATCCTAATTTGAAGAACCAGTTTACACAATCCTCTGAAGTGCGTTGGGAATTCTTCCCTACTACCGGAGAAGTACTCGCCGCTACAGTTTATGGCAAGATAATTTACGATCAGCTTTCTCAGGCTTTTTCGGCTGATACCCTGGGTACAAAGACTACCGGGTACACTTTCAACAATGTGAAATACTTCAATGATACAGAGAAAGGGTATGTATTAGGGACAGAATTTGAAATCAGAAAACGACTGGACTTTATTTTTGCACCTCTTGAAAATATGTACTTCGGTATGAATTTGATGATTGCCTATAGTCGCATCAAAAAGAATCCTGAACGCTTACTGGCATCAAGAACAATCGACAACTATGCTTCGGCGTATGCACCTCTTGTGGGGCAGGCACCTTACTCTATCAGCAGTTACCTGGATTATACCAGTAAAAAATCCGGTTCATCCATCACTGTCAATTTCAATATTGTAGGTGAACGACTGACACAAATTGTAATGACCGGAGAGCCTGATATTTACACTTTACCTACACCTACACTGGATATAGTGGTGAGTCAACGGTTCCTGAAAAAATGGACATTCAAGGGCTATTTGAAAAATATCCTCGACCCTTACTATCGTCAGGCGTATACCACACAAGGGAATAACGGCAGTTACTTTGGAAATAATTACTATAGAAGGGAGTATAAACGGGGTTCTGAAATTCTCATTGGTTTCACGTATGACCTGTTTTAATTTACAATCCAATTTACATAAACATGAAGAAAATAAATAAATACTTCGAATGGTCGAAGACAATAAAGAAATATCTCTTACTTGCGGTTATACCCCTCTGTTTTTATTCGTGCGCACAGAATGGTTTATTGAATGATCCATTAATGCCCGAACCTTTTGTGTCTTCATCTGTATCAAATGTACGGCTGCTGAATTTTGGGTATGATGCCGATCTGATCATCAACAACCGTATGCTTACGGATGGATTTGCTCAAAAATACTATGATGTATCCGAAGAATGGGGTATTTCTACTCCAAAACTGCCCTATTTTCCTAAAGAGGCTATCTGGCGTAAGAGCGCAGGAAGTTTCAATAAAAGTTTTTCTGGTGGTAATCCTTTCCAGGTACCTGACGAACTGATTGATTCAGGTAATATACAGGTCAAAATGGCTTTTAACTGTTACAAGAACACCATTACTACAGGAAAGGACTATCCGGATGATCTTGTTGATACATGCAGTGTGTTGGTTGCCAAAAGTACGAAAGCCTACCAGGATGTATACTTTTATCTTGGCGGAAATGATAATGATACCTATGATGTGGCAGGCAAATTAAAATGCCCCGGTTTTAAATATGCAACTTCCTCCTATTCGAAGTACAGGGATGGAAAACCATTCACTATGCAAACGAAAGTTGTTGTACGGGATATTTCAAGACCCACTGATCCGACTAAATTTAAAATACGTCTTTTAAATCTGGCTTCCATGCGATCAGGAACCAACTTAAGCGGAACAGGGAAGCTTACCTTGTGTTTTGCAGATGGGACAGCCATTATTGAAAATGTCAATCCCGGCAATGTAAGTGGTTATGTTGAATTACCCTATGGTACGCTGTATCTTCGGGTGAAAAATGAATCCGGTATTTTTCTTACTGAGAAGGTTTGGATAGCTGATCCTACTATTTTGCCCGGCTACGCTGAAGTCGGTGCACCGGCAGTAAAAGATGGGTATGCGGAACCATATACCAGCGGATTATATAATATGACTTCGGTAAGTGGAGGGTATGTATCTAATTTACCCTATTCGAGTATTAAAAGCTATGAACCAGGTGAAATATATACAGTAGTAGTTTCACCCCGCCAAACCCCGACCTATATTTCTGGAATAGGAAATCCTCCAACGTATAAAAACTGTTTTGAGTTGGTTCGCGATAACGGAGTAGTAACGAACAATAACTTTGGAAGAGTTCAGGTCTACAATGTGATGCTGGGAGTTGACAATGTTTCAGTAACATTGGACGGATTGAACAATCAAACCCTAACATACGGAAAAGATCCGGGTGCCGGCAATGCAATCATTGCTGCTGTAGGAACACATACTATTAAAGTCGTGAACACATCCACAAATCAGGAGATTTTAACTAAGCAGATGGAACTGGTACAAGGTCAGTACCTGACCCTCTGGCTATATCTGGATGATGCAGGTAACCCGGCATTAATGACCAGGAACCTTGATTTGACATTCTTTGCCACCAGTATTATTCCGAATGCTGCGGGAGGAGTGATGCAAAGATTTGCCAATGACCGGTATCTGTTGAATTTAACTGCCGATGTTCCCTTTGTGAAATTTACATCTACAACAACTGCGGCTGCAAAACCAAACTCCTATCTGAATCCGGAGAACTTCAATGGGTTGAGTACTGATGTTGACCCCCAATTGTTTTATAAAGCGAAGCCGAATAACCGTTTGGTCATGATGAATCCTACTGCTTCATCTGTCCAGACTTTTTACAGTGCTTATGAAGTAGGGGTAGGAGAGTTACACATCCAGGATGATAAATTTCTGACTATGTCTTCTTTAAACGGAAATCTGTTTGCAACTTACTACAATGTGGTAAAGCCTTCAAATGTGAGTCTCAGTACCGGTTATATGGAACAAGGCATCTATACAATAGCCCTCATTGGCAGGAAAAGTGCAGCGCCCGGAACTGCGGATGCCTTGCAGTTTGTAGTTTTTAATCATACAAAATAGAAATTGAAATGAAAATAAATAAAATCAGGTTCTTCATACTGTTACTTTTAACAGCAGCATTATGCTCTTGTCAAAAGGATCCTTCAGAACCAATTGCAAATGCTGCGTATGTACGTTTTTTTAATGGAATAACTTATTATGCTGCTTTTTCTACAACGGCGTCTTCAAGCGAAGATATGGAATATTATAAAGCCACTAATTTTACGGGACAGACAGGATTAACAAACTTCTATGGATATACATCCACCTCTCTAAATGAAGTGAATATTCCGGCAAAAGCAAATGAAATTTTACCTTCACCCCTGGTAGCTATATTTATTGACCCAACACTTGATGCTAACGGACTCCCTGTAAGCGGCTTTTTATGTGGTGACTTTATAGGTGTACAGAACCGGTATTATCCTCCACAGCCTTACAATTTAGGTGATCCGGAAAAGTACATTCAGTATGATTATCCCGGACTTAGCAGGGTAGAGCGTGCCCCCGTTTTCAATCATGTTGATTTAGCCGGTTATGTGAGGGTGCCTTCGGGGAAGCATCGTGTCATGGTGGTCTATCGTCCATTATATACAGGAGCAGAAGATCCAGTCGCCATTTTGGCTGGTACCCTGGCTATTAAAAACCGTTCAGCCTACACGGATCTTTCCCAGGGGGATAAAATGTCTGTACTGAATGGTACCCAGTTGAAGGATGTGGTGATCGTAGACCAGGAAATTGATTTTTCTGCTGCTAAAGCCTATACACTTAAATTGATTGACGATTCTCCCTTTAACTTGCAACAGTTCGGAAATCTGTCGGGTTATCTTTATTCCCAACTGACAGTGCCACAAAATTACAAACTACTCAGCAGAGAGGAAAACTTCAAAGATAGTAACGGAAACGATCTTGTAAAGGACTCCTTGTATGTGCGGGTGATAAATCACACGAATGACCCTTTGATTATGCCTGATGAGTTCGATGTATACCATCGGATAGCCTGGTATACAAAAAATGACGTGAAGTGGTTTGCAAGTATGGGAAAATGGGTCGACAGGGATCGTCAGTCTTCCACTGGATCTTCTTCGTCCTACAGACGATATTCCCAATTGATAAAGGTTGCAACAGTCAGTGGCAGATTTAATCAGGGTGATGTTCCATTTATTGGCATTCCATCCATACCCATGGACTCCCTCTTGTTCCCTGATGGATCGTATATGATTAAACCAACCATTACAAACGAGGACTTCCTACCAACATCATCTGCTATCTTTTCGTCCACTTTTGGTAATGTAACATTGTATTCAAAGCATCAGATTTATTTAGTAAAAAAGGGGACTCCGCTTATTATCAATTCTACGGCTGACCTTAATCCTGCAAATAACCCAAATCTGATTGCTGCCATTGATTGCTGTCCGTTGCAAATTACCGAATACCTCAGCAACGGAAGTTATCAGACTAAAAACGTAGTCAATACCATAGAAATTAATTCCAGATACAGAACGTTTAATAGTTTTGATGCCTATAACTTTTTATCTTCTGCAAATAATATCAGGTTGACGTTTATACAAAACTTAATACGTTAAATCACAAAAATAAAAAAAATGATGAATAATAGAATTAAAATGTTGTTTTTGTGCTTAATGATGCTTATTATACCTTTTAGGATACCGGCTCAGAAACTCTCAAAAGTAGCTCCGTTAAATACAGAAAATAGTAAAAGCAAATTATACAAACCCATGGATGTTACAGGATATGACATCCCATATGGTGCTTCAATTTCAGAAATCCTGAAGAATCGGATTACTTCTCTCTCTGTTGCCGAAATCAATACAAGCAAATTCAATATTTATACCAGTGGATTTAGCGGTACCCTGACCAATAACAATAAGTTAGGAAACAATCCTGCCCTTGGGTCAGAAGTTTATAACTACAATGTGGGGGGGCTGTTTAGTTTTCCACTCATATCAAACAAGCTTGTATTGGGTGCCAGCGTAGATTATAAGTCACGTCAGGACCTGACACAAAACGGAGTAGGGTCTGATGCAACTTCAAAAATACTAACTGCTCAGGACGCTGCAGCTATTTCAGGGTTTATAAAGTCAAAGGGAATTGATGCCGGCGTATACAACGATTTGACCACCTATAATAATCAGTTAAATGCTCAGTTAAACCTGTTATATTATCTTACAACAAACCATATCATTAATATTAATGTAAAGTATGGTAACGAGGAAGGATCAGTATTGAACAGGGATGATGTTAATTTTCGTTTTGGTGACCTGTCCTACCTGGAGAAATCAAAAAGTCTGAAAGCAACTGTAGAATTGACAAGTCTGTTTAATGATATTCTTAGTAACAACTTTAAAGCAGGTTCTTTTTCAGATGAAAAGTCAAGGATGTCTTCAGGAAATCCAAATATACCTCAAATGCAAATCGAAGGACGCACACCGGGCACTATGATTTTCCTGGGATCTGACAGAGATGCAACGGTGTATGATGTAAACAGGAAGGGTATTTTTGTCGGTAACAACTTTAATATCCGGAACAAGAGAAATGACCTCACAATCGGAACTTATAACGAGTTTCTGAATGTGGATTATAATTACATGAACTCCTACAATGGACGTGTAGATTACAGAGCCTGGACAGATGGAGTGCAGGGCTCAGGAATTGAACCTTTTCTGGCAATGAATCCTTACAAGGTTCGTGGGAGCTTTAATTTCACAGACAACAGTCACGAATATCTGTTGGCACATCCATCGGCTCAGTTTCAAATGAATAATTTGTCACTCTATGTTCAGGATGAGATCAAATTAAGTTCCAGGCTAAAGATAACACCTGCTCTTCGGTTAGAATGGACTATGATTCCGAATAAGCCCGATTTAACTTCTAAATTAAAGACTGTGATTTCGGATAATAATATGTATGGACAATATGCAACGTATCAATATACACCAGTATCGCATATCAATAACGATTATCTGAATAAACCTTCCATTTCGCCACGTGCAGCCATTGAATGGGATGCCCCTGTGGGTAACAGTTCTTTAATAATAAAAGGTTTGACAGGTTTGTTTATAACTCCCCTTCCGTTGGGAATCATTGCAGATGCCTTTATCAATAGCGGCAAAGTAGTTGGAAATTACGATCAGAACATTTCCAACAGTACCTTCCAATCCCTGGATAAACTTTACAGTCCGGGAAATAATGGAATCGTTAATTTTGCACAACTGAACGGACAGACCGTTAATAACCCTCTTACGGGAACAACACAGGTAAATTTGATTGACAACAACTTCCAATTGCCTACAAACTGGAGCAACTCATTTTCTGCCGACTTCAATAACAACGAAGGATTCAGGATGAAGTTTTCAGCGATGTGTTCTTTCGTAATGACAGGTATGATCATTCAGCAAATCAATACGAAGGATGATCCGACTTATTACAGTTCTGATATTCTTACCCGTGTTCAACCTATCTATTCGGGTAGCAAGATTGACAGCCGTTTCTCAAGCATTTATCTATTGACGAACCAAAATGCAGGAAAGGGTTACAATTATAGTCTCTCACTGGAAACAGGGTATGATTTAAATAAACAGCTTTCACTGGAGGGTACTTATCGTTTTGGCGAAGCAAAAGATTTGATGACCTTCAGCCGTTCAAGCATGGAAGGAAACTGGCAGTATAATCCTTCTCTAATTCCAAATGCCCCAAAACTTGCCTATGGTAACGATGATATTCGTCACAGGTTTAGTGCTTCTGTAAACTATAAACTCAATTCAAAAATTGGTAAAACCAATTTTAAACTCAGCTTTTTAGGAAATAGTGGTCTGGCATATACCTATGGTCTGACAAACTACTCATTGCAGAATAGTGGTCAGTATATAAACCTGATTTACACACCAAAAACAGGTGAAACAAAAGATTTCTTTTTGAATGCCGAACAGGCAAATGCTTTTGACAGGATGGTGAACAATGACAGCTATCTGAGCACACGTAGAGGAAATTATACTGAACGCAATGCCTGCAGAACTCCATGGAGTACTCAACTGGATATGGGAATTTCTCACACTGTGACCATCCATAAACAGTCAATTGTGATTGCCCTTGACATTGCCAATATTTCAAACATTATCAATCCGGCCTGGGGCGTTCAATACTTTGTTCCCGGAACATTTGGTGCAACAGCCAACCCGGGTTTAAATCCCGTTATGAATAGTCAGAACAAGCAAATGACCCAAAACGGGAATCCTGTTTATGAGTATATAGAGGGTGCTAAACCTTACAGCATTAATTATTTCACTTCCCGATGCCGTCCGCAACTGGCAATTAAATACACATTCTAAAACAAAGAAGTATGAAAAAGTATATAAAAACAGCATTCTATGCAAAAGCAATTGGCACAATTGGGTGCACTATATTTTGCCTTTTGCTGAACTCATGCTATAATGAAGAAATCATCACCGATGTGACTTCCCAACCGAAGGTTTCAACAGATGGATTGCCGGTGGTCAACAACATTAGTCCGCTTCAAATCATGACAGATGACACGGTAACCATTCAGGGTGTCAATTTTGGGAAAGACATTCCTTCTGTTGAAGTTATCTTTACTGATTCTGCAAGCAAAGTCATCACATCATCGGGTATGATATACAGCGTTGACAGTGCTTTCATAAAAGTCAAGGCACCTCAGATCACCGGAACAGGATTTATTACTGTAAAAGTGAATGGTAAAACTGCAATCAGCAATCAGTACTATACTCAAAGTCAAT
>Ga0302210_10000601_pt1 | contig 16104 bp, 13 predicted proteins | sample II_Fen_E3_2_FD_198793 | JGI IMG/M metagenome (GOLD analysis project Ga0302210, IMG submission 198793) | Peat permafrost microbial communities from Stordalen Mire near Abisko, Sweden - II_Fen_E3_2 | ecosystem: Environmental > Terrestrial > Soil > Wetlands > Permafrost | place: Sweden: Abisko... | reverse complement strand
CTATGTATGATAGAGGATGACACCGCAGGTGTCAATCAGCTAGCATACATATTTCGGGGGGTGTCCTTTAACCGACGAACGTGTCCCTATAGCTCCATTTTCTTACCGTCTGGCTAATTCCAAAATGCCCTGATCTTATACATTGAAGCGGAACAAAATAACATCGCCGTCTTTTACAACATATTCTTTGCCTTCGATTCCAACAAGCCCTTTTTCCTTAGCGGCAGAATAGGTCGTGCAGTCAAGCAGATCTTGGTAATTGACAACTTCAGCACGGATAAATCCTCTTTCAAAATCGCTGTGAATTTTCCCAGCGGCGCCTGGTGCTTTGGTGCCTTTGGTGATTGTCCAAGCACGAGTTTCATCTGCACCGGCGGTTAAGTAACTGATTAATCCAAGTATGTTGTAACTTGCAGCAATTAACTTATCGAGGCCAGAGGAAGAAAGTCCGAGATCTTCTAAAAACATCTTCTTTTCATCATCGTCAAGTTCTGAGATTTCTTGCTCAATTTGAGCACATATAACAAATACTTCACAATTTTCTGTAGCGGCATAATTTCTTACTTTAGCAACATAATCGTTACTTTCACCATTGTCAGCAAGATCATCTTCGGAAACGTTAGCAGCGAATATGACAGGCTTAGCGGTAAGAAGATTCAAAGAAGCAATTAGTTCGGCTTCATCTTTATCCTCGGCTTCGAAGTTCTTGGCAAGTTTTCCATCTTCAAGGAAAGCTTTGAGGCTTTTGAGTGTTTCACATTCTTTTGCGATGTCCTTATTGTTATTCGCAGATTTGAGTGATTTTGACAATCGTCTTTCTAGAATCTCAAGATCAGAGAAAATCAGTTCAAAGTTAATTGTTTCAATGTCACGAAGTGGATCAATTGAACCATCGACATGAATGATATTCGTATCTTCAAAACACCTTACAACATGGACAATTGCATCAACCTCACGGATGGTGGCAAGAAACTGATTGCCAAGTCCTTCACCCTTTGATGCACCTTTTACAAGACCGGCTATATCAACAAATTCAATAACGGCCGGCGTGAGTTTAACTGAATTATAAAGAGCTGCTAATTTATTTAAACGGTCATCTGGAACGAATACGATACCTACATTAGGATCGATTGTACAGAATGGATAGTTAGCTGATTCAGCACCAGCTTTTGTTAAAGAGTTAAATAATGTACTTTTTCCTACGTTTGGTAAACCAACAATGCCTAATTTCATTTTTTAGTTCCTTTCTAAAAGCAAAATTCATATCCTAGTTTAGCATATTTTGAGAGAAAATAAAAGTACGAAAACTGGTATATTTTATTTGATTTTTTTACCATTTCAATGTACAATATGTAGATGGCTGGGGATTCTTAGAGGGATATGTCAAGAATACTAAATAATTTATAGATAGGAAGGTACATGTATGAGTAACACAACAATTAGATTCCCTAATTTAGGCATTGAGGTGCATCCAGGGAAATCAATAGAAGTTTTTGGAGTTGAGCTAGCTTTTTATGGTATGATTATAGGTTTGGCAATGATGGTTGGAGTATTTATTGCATACCGTGAAGCCAAGAGAACGAATCAAAATGTTGATGATTATTTGGACTTTACAATTTGGGCGTTAATCATGGCAATTGTTGGGGCCAGACTATATTATGTAATATTTGAATGGGATTATTATGGCCAGCATTTATTGCAGATAGTAACAGGTATTAGAGATGGCGGATTAGCTATCTATGGTGGTATTATAGCATCACTTATCACTTTGTTTATATTTACGAAGGTGAAGAAACTTAATTTTTGGTTGATGGCAGACACAGCAGTTTTAGGACTTGTAGTTGGCCAGATTATTGGTCGCTGGGGTAACTTTTTTAATAGAGAAGCATTTGGTGGATATACAAATTCAATATTTGCAATGCAGATTCCAGTCAATGAAGCGAATGGCGTTACAAAAGACTTATTGATGAATTCATACTTATATAATGGACAATCATTTATTCAGGTTCATCCTACATTCCTTTATGAAGGAATATGGAATCTTGGCGTATTTATTTTATTGATGGCATATAGAAAACATAAAAAGTTCAACGGTGAAGTATTCGCATTGTACTTAATTGGATATGGTGTGGGAAGAGCTTGGATTGAAGGCCTTAGAACAGATCAATTGATTTTACCATTTTTTAAGGTGCCTGTTTCACAAGTACTTTCAATTATTGTTGCGGTGGGAGCAATTGTATTTATTGTTTTTAATCGTATACAACTAACAAGAAAGTCAATAGCAGTTGTTTCAATGGCTACTGGAAACAAAATAGAAGGAACTGAAGAAACAGATGATGATGATGATGAAGTAGAAGAATCAGAAAAAGTAGAGGATTCAGAAGATAAAATAGAGTTAACAAAGTCAGATGATCTAGAAAATTATGATATTGAAGCGAAAAAGTAATCATAGCATATATAATTAATAACATCTAAAATAATAATTAAATCTTAAAAAGCAATATGTAGAGGATGATTTATATCTACACACTATATATTGATTCAGTAAAGCGAAACCAGGAAATATCTGGATTTCGCTTTATTTTTTTGTAAAAAACACTTGAACTTTTCATATAAATAATATAGAATGTACATAAAGTGGCGCAGAGTGGTAGCAAATGGTGAAAAGTGGTGGATTATTATCATTTTAGGATTTGTTAGCGTAATACTTAGACAGGAGTTTACGATATGTTCATGGGAGAATACAACCATACAATTGATGCAAAGGGACGACTTATTGTTCCTGCAAAGTTCAGAGAAGTTCTTGGTGACGAATTTGTTGTTACTAAGGGTTTAGATGGCTGTTTGTTTGTGTATCCTAATCAAGAGTGGCAGACCTTTGAAGAAAAATTAAGAACATTACCACTTACTAATAAAAATGCTAGACAATTTACACGTTTCTTCTTAGCAGGAGCAGCTTCTTGTGAAGTTGATAAGCAAGGAAGAATATTACTTCCTGCGGTACTTCGTGAATTTGCAGAATTAGAGAAAGATGTTGTTTTGGTCGGCGTTGCAAGCAGAATAGAAATTTGGAGCAGACAACGTTGGGAACAATGTTTAAATACATATGACGGCGACATGGATGAAGTGGCAGAAAACATGGAAAGCCTAGGTTTTAGCCTTTAGAACCATACCCTGCGTAGCAGGGATGATTCTATGAGCAAGTTCTTATAAGATTAGAACGGGTAATTTTAAAAACGAATTAGTAGAAAGGCGATGGCTTATGGAAGAATTTAGTCACAAATCAGTTTTATTAGATGAAACAATTAAAAATCTGAATATTAAGCCAGACGGAATATATGTGGATGGAACACTGGGCGGCGGTGGTCATTCATATGAAATAGCAAGTCAACTATCAGCGAAAGGAAGACTTATTGGTATTGATCAGGATGCAGATGCAATTACGGCAGCGACTGAAAGACTCAAGCCATTTGCTGATAGAGTTACAATTGTTAGAAATAATTATACCAATATTGATGAAGTCTTGAAAAAACTTGGAATTGATAAAGTGGATGGCATTATTCTTGATCTTGGTGTTTCATCCTATCAGATAGATACGGCTGAGAGAGGATTCACATACAGAGTTGATGCACCTTTGGATATGAGAATGGATCAAAGACAAGATACAACTGCAAAAGATATTATTAACAACTATAGTGAATTTGAATTGTATAGAGTCATAAGAGATTATGGTGAAGATAAATTTGCAAAAAACATTGCAAAACATATAGCAGCGGCGAGATTGATTAAAGAGATTGAAACTACTTTTGAGTTAACAGAAATCATTAAAGCGGCCATTCCAATGAGAATTAGAGCAGTGGGTGGACATCCTGCTAAAAAGACATTTCAGGCAATTAGAATAGAATTGAATAAAGAGTTAGAAGTTTTAACGGATTCTATTGATAAGATGATTGATTTGCTCAATGATGAAGGACGAATTTGTATTATTACATTCCATTCGTTAGAAGACAGAATCGTTAAAATCAGATTTAGAAATAACGAAAATAGATGTACATGCCCTCCCAATTTCCCGATGTGTGTGTGTGGTAATAAAACCAAGGGGAAAGTGATTACAAGAAAACCAATTCTTCCATCGGAAGAGGAACTACAAGAAAACAATCGCTCCAAGAGCGCAAAGTTGAGAGTGTTCCAAAAAATTGTAAATTAAATATAATTATGAATTTAAGAAGTCAAAATAGAAATATTAAGAAGATATAAAAATAAAATCAAGGAGGATTTAATATGTCACAGAATAACTACAGAAAAAACAATTTGAAAAGTGATGCATATATATATGGCAATACTGTAAAAAAACTTTCTGTTGCCATGCCTGTAACAAAGCCACAAAAACGTGACAAAACGGATGACGAGCAGGAAAAGAGAGCGCAAAGACAACATCATAAAGAGATGCAAAGAGTACATAAAATCAATTTTTTATATACAGTTGCAGTGGTTGGAGTTTTGACATTTATATTCACAGTATGTATCCAATATCTTCAGTTACAAGCGTCCGTCAAGAGCAATTCTTCAGCTGTATCAAGTATGGAATCACAGTTAAGTAAATTAACAGATCAAAATGATATGACTGAACTTGAAGCCAATGGTAGTATTAATTACGAATCAATCAAAAATATTGCAATCAATGAATTGGGAATGAAATATCCAAGTAAAAATCAAGTTGTTGAATATGATGCAAAAGATAGTGAATTCGTAGAACAGTATTCTAATATACCTGCAGTAAAATAGAACGGTCGGGTTGGAGAAATGAGCTATGACTAATAACAGAATAAATAGATCAAATGAAACGAGAAATACTAGAAGACAAAAGAAAAGAAAATCAAAGACAGTACTTCGGAAAATTAAAAAAAAGATTGCGATTGTCTTTTTTTTAGTGGGATTATTGTTTTTTGCGCTAGCGACCAAGATATTTTTGATTAATCATGAGGATGGTGATAAATACTCGAAGCAAGTTTTAGATCATCAACAGTATACCTCAACAGTTCTTCCATATAAAAGAGGACAAATAATTGATCGCAATGGAACAATTTTAGCGTATAGTGAAAAAGTATACAATCTTATTCTTGATCCAAAAATAATTCTTTCAGATGATCAATATAAAGAGCCTACTTTAAACGCACTAATCAAATGCTTTGACTTGAAAATTGAGGATTTAGAAAATATTATTGCTACAAAACCGGATAGTCATTATGAAAAATTACTGAAAAATTTAACCGGGGATCAAATTGCAGCTTTTAAAGAATTAATTGCTGACACTGAAAAAAATCCTAATATTAAAGGTGCTTGGTTTGAAGATAGCTATGTTAGAAAATATCCATTTTCATCATTAGCATGTGATGCACTCGGTTTTGCAACGCCATCAACTGGTGGTGAAATAGGACTTGAAAGTTATTATAATGAGAATTTATCAGGCACGGATGGCGTAACATATGGTTATGTCGATGAAAATCTAGATATTGAAAAGACGACAAAAGATCCAATTGACGGAGATAATATTATTACAACAATAGATTTCTCAGTACAAAGTATAATTGAAAAACATCTAAAAGCATTTAATACAACTTATGGTTCTAAAAATTCGGCTATTATAGTTATGAATCCTAATAATGGTGAAATATTAGGGATGGCAAGCTATCCTGTATTTGACTTAAACAATCCAAGGGATTTGACTGGACAATATACTGCAGATCAGCTTGCTAAAATGTCGGATCAGGATACCAATACTGCACTCTATTCGCTTTGGAGTAATTTTAGTGTTTCTAATATATTTGAACCAGGTTCAACATTTAAGCCATTTACTGTAACAGCAGCGCTTGAACAAAATGCAATTACGACAAGTGATACTTTTATTTGTAAAGGTTATCAAGAAGTAACTGCGACAAATTCAATAAAATGTTGGCTTACTAGCGGACATGGAACCGAAACACTTGAACAAACCTTAATGAACTCCTGTAACCCAGCTATGATGCAGATTGCAGCAAAATTAGGCGCGGCATCTTTTTCAGATTATCAAGCAAGATTCGGATTTGGTCAAAAAACAGGAATTGATTTACCTAGTGAAGAAGCAGGTATTGTAAAACCAGCCGATATGTCTGCAGTAGATTTAGCATCTAATGCATTTGGACAGAACTTTGATGTTAATATGGTACAAATGGTGGCTGGATTTTCATCATTAATTAATGGTGGAAATTATTATCTTCCACACATTGTGAAAAGAGTCGAAAAAAATAATGGACAGGTAGTTAAATCAATCGATTCAACTTTAGTAAGACAGACAATTACAAAATCAACTTCAGATACAATTAAGCAATACTTAAAAGCGACTGTAGATGAGGGTACTGCAAAGAAAGCCAAGATACAAGGTTATTCAATTGGAGGTAAAACAGGTACAGCTGAAAAATATCCTCGTGGAAATGATAAATATGTTATTTCATTTATGGGATTTGCACCTGCAGAAAATCCAAAGTTTATTATATATGTAGTGATAGATGAACCTAGTGTTTCAAAAGCCGAGATAGGAAGCTCCGCACCGGTTGTAACCTTGTCGAATCAAGTCCTTGCGGATTTGCTACCATATATGAATGTATTCAATGATACAGATGATGCACCTGTAGATGCAAATAATGGACCTGTAGAAGCTTATAGTTCATCACCATTAAATTAATTAATTTCATAACCCCGAATGAATCGTAATACAATGTATTAATGAATTATTTGGGGTTTCAATATGTTTTCAAATAAAACGAGACATAGAAAAAAAATATTGGTTACAGCATTAACAATCTTGTTGGTATTAGTGATTTTAATGGGAAAACTCGGTTATATTATGATTTTTCAGTCAGAATACTATTTGGAAAGAGCAGACTTGCTGCACGAAAGAGAAAGAAGTATTAAAGCCTCAAGAGGTAATATACTTGATTCGAATGGAGTCGTACTTGCATCAAATAAAACGGTATGTACAATTTCAGTCATTTATAGTCAGATAGAAGATCCAGAAAAAATAATAACAGTTTTGTCAAGTGAACTGGGAATTAGTGAAGATGACATTCGAAAACGAGTAGAAAAAGTAACTTCAATTGAGCGTATTAAAACGAATGTCGATAAAACAATTGGAGATAAGATTAGAGATTATGACTTGGCTGGAGTTAAGATAGATGAAGATTATAAGAGATATTATCCCTTTGATACCTTAGCATCTAAGGTTTTAGGATTTACAGGAAGTGACAACCAAGGAATTGTAGGTTTGGAGGTTAAATACGAGAATTATCTGGCCGGTCAAAATGGAAAGATTCTTACACTTACAGATGCAAGTGGAGTAGAACTAAATGGAGCAGAAGAGAGCAGATTAGAGCCGGTTGCAGGTAAAGATATATATACGAGTATTGATTATAATGTTCAACTATATGCACAGCAGCTCGCAACAAAGGCTTTAGAGGAAAAACAGGCCAAGAGTGTTTCAATCATCGTAATGAATCCTAAAAACGGTGAAATAGTGGCAATGGTAAATGCTCCAGAATATAATTTAAATGATCCTTATACATTAAATTATGATCCCGTAGACAATGTTACTGGTGATGCATATCAAGATTTACTGAATAAAATGTGGCGTAATTTCTGCATAAATGATACATACGAACCAGGTTCGACATTTAAAATGATAACAGGTACAGCAGCGCTAGAAACTGGGGCTGTGTCACTCGATTCGACATATACATGCACGGGTTCTACTACTGTTGAAGATAGAAGAATTCGATGTGCGAAAACAACAGGACATGGAGCACAAACTTTTGCACAGACAGTAATGAATTCATGTAATCCGGCATTTGTTGAATGGGGGCTTAGAACAGGGGTAGATAATTTTTACCTGTATTTAAGCAAATTAGGGATTACTAGTAAAACCGGTGTGGATTTACCTGGTGAGGCCTCATCTATTCTTCATAAAAAAGAAAATGTTGGTCCGGTTGAACTTGCTACGATGTCATTTGGGCAATCCTTTCAAATCACACCATTACAGTTACTCAGAGCAACTAGTGCAATTATTAATGGTGGAACACTTATTACACCACATTTTGCGGTGAAGGCAGTTGATTCAACGGGTAATAATGTAGAAGTATTTCATTATCCAACAATTGAAAATGCAATTGAAAAATCTACCAGTGATACGATGAAAACAATTCTAAAACAAGTGGTTGAGCAAGGTGGCGGAATTAATGCCTATATGGAAAATTATTCAATCGGTGGAAAAACGGCTACATCGGAGAAACTACCTAGAGGAAATGGAAAATATATTTCTTCATTTATTGGATTTGTACCGGCCGAGGATCCGCAGCTAGTAGCAATGTGCATTATCGACGAACCTGTGGGTATTTATTATGGAGGGACAATTGCAGCTCCCGTTATTAAGCAGTTATTTGAAAACATTCTTCCATATTTGAACATACCAACTAGATAAATATAATCATATCTTGAAATTTAAAGTGATTGATAGTAGAATGAAATGATTATTGGAATGGGGGAGCTTCTGAAATATATGGGTTGAAGAATATTGAGTGTTGTTGAATTATTTACGGGAGGTGTGGTGTGAATATTAATTTATAATTATACTTTTCCTTGCCTTTCCTTCAAACAGCATGGGGCGCTGTTTTCAGCCGGTCTGCGGGAAAGCATAATTATAAATTAATATTCACCGTTCACTTTGTTGAAAAAAATTAAAACAAAGATCAATATTCTGAGGTATGTGGATGAAGAAGTTTTGATATTCAAATAATGATTTAAAAAGCGGAAAAGTGGAAAAAGCCTAAGAAGTCTAAGAAGCGTAAGATGCAGGAAAACGTAAAAATGCGAAAAAATGAAAAAAATAGATTGGCGTGAATTGCTGGTTTGTGATATTAGTGAAATGGAAAGGAATATTTATAAAATGGAACTTAAAGATAAGAAAGTAATGGTTGTAGGTACTGGTATTAGTGGCGTTGGGGCTGCTAAGCTTTTAAATAATATTGGCGCAAGAGTGGTTTTGTATGATGGAAATGAAAAACTTACTGAATCAGATGTTTTATATAAGTTAGAGGGATCCAAAGCAGAAATTATAATTGGAGAACTTGAAGAATGTGTAGTGAAGTCTATTGATTTGGTTGTTATTAGTCCAGGCGTACCAATTGATAGTGATATTGTACTTCGATTTGAGAAGGCTAATATCCCAGTTTGGGGCGAAATAGAGTTAGCCTATAACTATGACAAAGGTAGAATTATTGCAATAACAGGAACAAATGGAAAAACGACGACTACGGCATTGGTTGGTCAGATTATAAAAGCATATAACAAAGAAACATTTGTAGTTGGAAATATTGGTAATTCCTATACCGGAGAAGTCCTCAAAACAAGTAAAAATTCGATTACGGTTGCTGAAATAAGTAGTTTTCAATTAGAGACAACACACAAATTCAAGCCAGCTATAAGCGCTATTTTAAATATTACGCCAGATCATTTAAACAGGCATAAAACAATGGAGAATTATGCATTTACGAAGGAAAATATTGCAATCAATCAAACGAAGAATGAAATTTGCATTTTAAACTATGATGATCCAATTCTTAGAGAATATGCGAAGACCACAACAGCAAAGCCAATTTATTTCAGTCGATTAGAAATACCGGAAATTGGATCATTTATGGATGGTGATATCATTAAATATACAGATGGTAAGACGATTGAAACAATATGCGATGTTAACAACATGAAGCTCATAGGTGCTCATAATTATGAAAATGTGATGGCAGCAGTAGCAATCGCAAAAGCAGCACAGATTCCAACAGATATAATTGTCACAGAAATTCTCAAGTTTAATGCTGTTGAGCATAGAATTGAATATGTAGCAACTAAAAATGGCGTAATGTATTACAATGATTCAAAGGGAACAAACCCAGAAGCCGCAGTTAAAGCAATTGAGGCGATGACAAGACCTACAATACTGATTGGTGGCGGTTATGACAAAAAATCACAATTTGATTTATATGTGAAAGCATTTGAAGGCAAAGTGAAATTGCTTGTTTTAATCGGACAAACAAGAGAATTGATTGCAGAAACAGCAAGAAAATATGGATTCAATAATATTATAATGGCAGACTCGTTACAGGAAGTTATTAAGATTTGTACTGAGCATGCAGTGGCAGGTGACGCAGTTTTATTATCCCCTGCGTGTGCAAGTTGGGGAATGTTTGATAATTTTGAGCAACGTGGTGACCTCTTTAAGGAGTATGTTAATTTGATTTGAGGGAGGCCATCGGGAGGTAGTGAGGGAATATTTGTTAGGATGCATTGCACCTTGCCTTTCCTTCAAGCAGCTATGCTGCTATCAGCCGGTCAGCGGTGAAATGTATCCTAACAAATATTCACGGATACGGTTTGGGATGGGACTCGCTCAAATCAAATTGACATACGGGGCTGAAGGGAAAAGGGAATATTTGTTAGGATGCATTGCACCTTGCCTTTCCTTCAAGCAGCTATGCTGCTTTCAGCCGGTCAGCGGTGAAATGTATCCTAACAAATATTCACGGATACGGTTTTGGATGGGACTCGCTCAAATCAAATTGACATACGGGGCTGAAGGGAAAAGGGAATATTTGTTAGGATGCATTGCACCTTGCCTTTCCTTCAAGCAGCTATGCTGCTTTCAGCCGGTCAGCGGTGAAATGTATCCTAACAAATATTCACGGATACGTTATTGGATGGGACTCACTGAAATCGAATTGACATACGGGGCTGAAGGGAAAAGGGAATATTTGTTAGGATGCATTGCACCTTGCCTTTCCTTCAAGCAGCTACGCTGCTATCAGCCGGTCAGCGGTGAAATGTATCCTAACAAATATTCACGGATATGTTATTGGATGGGACTTGACTGAAATCGAAATGATATAGGCTGATGGTAAAAACAGAAAATATAAATGGTTTGAGAAATTAGATAGGAGGGTTATATGGGGCAGAGACAGAAAAAAATTAGAAGCTTCGATTATAGTTTGTTATTTATTATTGTGTTTTTGTTGGGGTTTGGGTTGGTTATGATCTACAGCACAAGCTCATATAATGCTCAGATTAAGTTTAATGATGCAGAATTTTATTTTAAAAAGCAGATTAAGGCAGTTATAATTGGTGTTATTTTGATGTATGTGGCATATAGATTTGATTATCATTGGCTGAAAAAATTGGCACTTCCTATTTTTTTGATGGCGATAACATTTATTTTACTGATTATTCCATTTGGGTATTCGGCTAATGGAGCGAAAAGATGGCTAGGTGTAGGTTCATTAAGCTTTCAGCCAGCAGAATTTGCTAAGCTTGCATTGATTATTTTTGCGACCACGTTAGTATGTGGTATCGGAAAAAATATGAAAAAGTTTCGAAGTGTTGTTTTAGTTTGGGTTGCAGCTGGTATTTTGGCAGGGATGATTTTAGGCATAACAAATAATATGAGTAGTGCTATCATTATTATGGGAATTGCAGTGGTTATGACATTTGTCGCATATCCTGGTTATAAGATATTTTCGATGTTAGCGGCTCTAGGTGTATCTGCGGTTGTAGTTTTTTATTCATGGCTAACTACTAATATACATGGTGCTTCTGGTAATTTTCGATTTAACCGTTTGTTAGTGTGGTTAGATCCTGAGAAATACGCAAGTGGAACGGGTTTTCAGACTGTTCAGGCACTGTATGCAATTGGTTCGGGTGGATTGTTTGGTAAAGGGCTTGGAAAGAGTCTACAAAAGCTAGGGTTTATTCCGGAAGCCCAAAATGATATGATATTTTCCGTTGTTTGTGAGGAACTAGGATTGTTTGGAGCCCTCTGTATTATCATAATATTTGCGCTTATGCTTTGGCGCTTTGTTTACATAGCTACGAATGCACCTGATTTGTTTGGCTCATTAATTACGATGGGTGTATTTGCACATATTGCAATTCAAGTAATTTTAAATATAGCCGTTGTTACTAATTTAATCCCGAATACAGGTATTTCACTACCGTTTATAAGTTATGGAGGCACGTCGGTCGCCTTCTTGCTTGTAGAGATGGGAATTGTATTGAATGTATCGAGTAAAATCAAAATTCAATAGTAGTAACTTACATGAGCTGCCTGAATATAATGGTATATATAGCATCCGTGGAGGCTTTTACTGTGGACGGTATAATCATTAAGGGTGGACTCAAATTACAAGGCGAAATATCCATTCAAGGTTCAAAAAATTCAGTGCTTCCAATCATGGCGGCATCAATTTTAAATAGTGGAATTACAGTGATTAGTAATTGCCCACGAATTTCTGATGTTTGGGATATGACCGAATTATTAAAAGATATTGGCTGTATAGTTGAGTTTGAAGACAATACTTTGATTATCGATTCAAAAGATGTATACAAGACTGAAATTGATAATGCATTAGCAGAAAAAATACGAGCATCCGTTGTTTTGTTAGGGCCATTACTTGCCCGATTTGGTCATGCTAAGATGAGCAGGCCCGGAGGATGTAATATAGGATCAAGGCCAATTGATATTCATCTTGCTGCATTTGAAAAGATGAATGCAGTATGTCTTGAAAGAGATAATAAAGTTTATGTTGAATCCACTAAATTAACTGGTGCAAATATTTCTTTAGCCTATCCTAGTGTTGGTGCAACAGAAAATATTATTTTAGCTGCGGTGTTCGCAGAAGGAACAACTGAAATACATAATGCGGCAACGGAACCAGAAGTTGTTGAATTGTGTCAATGTTTGGTTGGAATGGGTTCGCGAATTTTGGGGATTGGATCTGATAATTTAAAAATTATTGGGGTAGAATCCTTACGAGATATCGAATACCAGATTAGACCAGATAGAATTGTTATGGGAACTTATCTATGTGCGTGCATGTCTGCTGGCGGTGAGATTTCTTTGAAGAACTGTAGTATTTCAGATGGAGTTGGATACGTTGATGTTTTATGTGGAATGGGCGCAATGTTAAGATGTGAAAATGATTCTATAATAATTAAGTCAGACAGAAGAATTCAAGCAATCAACTATATTCAAACGAATCCATATCCTGGATTCCCAACAGATATGCAGTCTATTTTTATGAGTGTACTCAGCAAAGCAGAAGGAACAAGTATAATTGAAGAAACAATATTTAATAAAAGACTTGAATTGGCTTCGCAACTAAAAAAAATGGGAGCGAATGTCGATGTCTTAAAGAATAAGGCAATCATCACAGGTGTTGATTATATGAAAGGTACTACTGTAACTGCAAAAGATTTACGCGGGGGAGCCGCACTTGTTATTGCAGGATTAGGAGCCGAAGGTATCACTACAATTGAAGATCCTTTTTATATTAAAAGGGGATATGTAGATATCTGCAGCGATTTGAAAAAACTAGGAGCAGATATAAAATGGGAAAAAGCAAACCAAGAAAAAGAAAAGGTCATTTTAAAATAATCGTATTTTTAATTGTTGCTTTTGTTATTATATTCTTATCATTAACAGTGGATTTTGTATTTAAGGTTAAGAATATAGAATATACTGGGAGCCAACACTACAATAACGAAGAACTTACGAAGAGTATATTTAATGGAAAGAGCCCGAATGCTCTTTTGTATTTTTTGTTTGAAAAGAATAATCAAAGTGTGATCCCATTTATACAAAAGTATGATGTGGAAATTGGCTGGCCTAATAAAATGATTGTTACGGTATATGAAAAACCTATTATTGGATATGTGAATTATATGGGGTGCGATATGTACTTTGATAAAGATGGCGTTATTGTTGAAAGCTCAACAAAAACGCTATCAGGAATACCTCAAGTGACAGGCCTTAGCTTTAAGTCTATTGTACTTAATTCTAAATTAGAAGTAAGTAATCATTCAGTATTTTCACAAATATTAGAATTGACCCAAACATTTCACAAATATGAGATAATAGTTGATAAGATATACTTTGACAGTAATAATGAAGTTACATTGTATATAAGCGATGTGAAAGTGCTACTTGGAAATTGTGATAAATTGGTAGACAAGCTAAATGAATTGAAACAAATGTCACCTCAACTAGTAGGGAAAAAGGGTATATTACATTTAGAAAACTATACTACGGATACCCCTTCTATTATATTTGACAAAGAAAAATAAAAAATAGGTTGAAATTTTCCTTAAATAATTATATTATAAGGTATGAAAGTCAAATTACGAAAGTAATATGAAGGAGGCAATATTTTGTTAGAAATTAAGACTAATGAATCTGGTTCATCAGCAAAAATAATAGTGATTGGCGTAGGCGGAGCTGGTAACAATGCAGTTAACCGAATGATAGATGAAAATATAAGTGGTGTTGAGTTTATTGGAATCAACACAGATAGACAAGCATTGCAATTATGCAAGGCACCTACAACCTTACAGATTGGCGAGAAGCTCACGAAAGGTCTTGGAGCCGGTGCTCAACCAGACGTTGGTGAGAAAGCTGCTGAAGAGAATATAGATGAACTTACGCAGGCTATTAAGGGAGCGGATATGGTGTTCGTTACTTGTGGTATGGGTGGTGGAACTGGGACTGGGGCTGCACCTGTAGTTGCTAAGATTTCAAAAGACCTTGGTATTCTTACAGTTGGCGTTGTAACTAAGCCATTTAAGTTTGAAGCTAGAACTCGTATGTCTAATGCAGTTGCTGGTATTGAAAGATTAAAAGAGAGTGTGGATACTCTTATTGTTATTCCGAATGATAAGTTATTAGAAATTGTAGATAGAAGAACAACAATGCCGGATGCACTTAAAAAGGCAGATGAAGTATTGCAGCAAGGCGTGCAGGGCATTACAGATTTGATTAATGTACCAGGACTTATTAACCTTGATTTTGCAGATATTAAGACTGTAATGATGAACAAAGGTGTTGCTCATATCGGTATAGGTACAACAACCGGCGATGATAAAGCAATCGAAGCGGTTAAGAAAGCGGTTACTAGCCCACTTCTTGAGACAACAATTCAAGGCGCAACTCATGTTATTATCAATATTTCTGGTGATATCAGTCTCATGGAAGCGAATGAAGCAGCAAGCTATGTTCAAGAGCTCGCAGGAGAAGATGCTAATATTATATTTGGCGCTATGTATGATGAAGAATGTGTAGATACCTGTACAATCACAGTAATTGCAACCGGGCTTGAAGATAAGAACACTCAAGTAAACAGTGCAATGGCAGGATTTAGCCAGAAGATACAACAACCATTTAAACCATCTGTTAAGCCTGAATACACATATAATCAGCAAGCAGGACAAGCCAATTCACATTATTCATCAGCACCACTTCCTGGGTTATCACAACCATTGCCTCTTCACAGTAATGTCGAAGAAAAGGGAATTAAGATTCCTACATTTCTCCAGAAAAATAAGAGATAATTAATAATTAATATTGAAGTTATAGGAGCATCTAGTTAAACTAGATGCTCTTTTTATTTGTTTATAATATATTTTGTAGAAACTTGTCTTTATAAAAAATTAAAACAACTACTGATTTTGACAAAATATTCACTACCAAATTCGTATAATGAACTTATTCAAATCGAAGGAGGTGAAGTTAGAATTGTAATATATTTGGATGTATTGTTTTTGGTAAATTTGTTTATGGATAGCCTCATATTAATCCTAGTTAGTAAGTTTCTAAAGTATACTGCCACTTATTTTAGAATAATAGCTGCCGCCACTTTAGGTGCGATTTGGGCTTGCATTGCAATAGCCATACCAATACACTATATATTTTTAAGAAATATATGTACATATATTCTTATCAGCTTCGTAATGATAAGAATATGTGCAAAGAAGTGTGATTTAAAGGATATGATTAAAGGTGTAGTAACTTTGTATCTAGTAACATTCACGGTTGGAGGAATGTGCCACATGATATATTACTATACAAACGCTGGATATTACATAAATACGGTTATATTAAATGACAAATTGCTAGTTGCAGCAATCGTAATGGCTGGAATCCTTTTGATGGCTATATCACGATATTTAGATCAATTTATAGCATATAATTCAAAA
>Ga0302210_10000599_pt1 | contig 16134 bp, 8 predicted proteins | sample II_Fen_E3_2_FD_198793 | JGI IMG/M metagenome (GOLD analysis project Ga0302210, IMG submission 198793) | Peat permafrost microbial communities from Stordalen Mire near Abisko, Sweden - II_Fen_E3_2 | ecosystem: Environmental > Terrestrial > Soil > Wetlands > Permafrost | place: Sweden: Abisko... | reverse complement strand
AAAAATGTCACAGATAACTTTTCTTGTGAAATTATAAATAATCAGGTTACAGCATCTTGCCCTGATTCTTGCATTTTTGCTCTTGGATCTTTGTTCCTGGCTCTTGGTTCTTTGATCTTGGTTCTTTGCTCTTGGTTCCTGGCTCTTTGCTCTTGGTTCTTGGTTCTTTGATCTTGGCTCTTGGTTCTTGGTTCTTTGCTCTTGGTTCCTGGTTCTTTGCTCTTTGTTCTTTGATCTTTGCTCTTGGTTCTTGGTTCTTGGCTCTTGATTCTTTGCTCTTGGTTCTTGGCTCTTTGTTCTTTGATCTTTGATCTTGGTTCTTGGCTCTTTGTTCTTTGATCTTGGCTCTTGGCTCTTGATTCTTTGCTCTTGGTTCCTGGCTCTTTGATCTTTGATCTTTGATCTTTGATCTTTGATCTTGGTTCTTTGATCTTGGTTCTTGGTTCTTGGCTCTTGGTTCTTTGATCTTGGCTCTTGGCTCTTGGTTCCTGGCTCTTTGATCTTTGATCTTTGATCTTGGCACTATCCCATGATCCATTTAGCCTTTACAGGCATCAATAGGTATATACCTGCAGTAAACAGCCAGGCAAATCCAAATGTCAGACTGGTAGCTACAGTTATTTGAAGGGGAATGGGAACCTGTATCAGATTAACAATCATAAAACTCGGTCCTACCAGGAAGTAATGAACCATATAGATGCCAAAACCATATTTAGTAAGGTGGGCAAATGTATTCACCCAAAACAGATTTGTAATTTTGATCTTCTGTACCAACAGGAAAACCGCAATGGTCATCAATACCACATTCGGGGTACAGTACAAAAAGAATAATTCAATCTGCTCTTCTGTCGATTTTGGATCAGCAACCATACGCCCAAAGCCTGTATAGGTAATGGCGTAACCGATTGAAAACAAAACACCGCTGATAAGTACTGTTTTTGAAATACTCCACGAGTTTCCTTTGGATAAATAATGTCCCAGCAGCAGGTATCCGTTGAATCCTGCAAAATAGTAGAACATATCGAACCGGCCGTTCCATGGACAGGCACCAAAAAGATACCTGGATACATATTCGGAAACATACGGCATAAAGAGTGTAATTCCCCATAGATACAGGTAAAGTCTTTTCTGTTTATCTGTTGCATCCTTTATCCAGGCAGAGAAGACAGGCATAAACAGATAGAGTCCTATCAGCAAGTAAATGTACCACATGTGGGTACAAAAGGGGGTGAAATTGAACGGGATCATAAGAATATTCTTCAGACTATCTACCAAAGCCTGTGAAGGTGCCGTCCCGGCATATACAAAGAAACTGGTGATCACGGATGGATTGAGGCCTAAGACACCTGTAAACCAGGGAAACAAATCGTAGAGTACCGACCATATCAGAAAAGGAAATAAGACTCTCAAGATCCTTTTTTTATAAAACGGGCCTATTTCCTGTTTAACAGGTAGCAATAACATACCGGTAAGCATAACAAACAATGGAACGCACGGACGAAGTACAGAACCGTAGATGGTACCCCAGAAATTGTATTCAGGGTTAAGGCGGGCTGCCGCGGAAATATTGAAAGGATCGGTACAATGTACACTGATCACCATAAACATGGCGATAAAACGAAGAACATCCGCCCAAACTATGTGTTCGCGGCTTTGAGGTGAATAAGGATTCATAGAATATAATTTATTTTTATAATAACCCGATAATAGCATGTTGCATTTTTAACTGCCTTGTGGAACGGAATTTGATTGTCGTGGCGTGTAATTACTGATTGAATTATTCTATAACCTGCAGATAAAGGATTGTGGTGGTTACTTTTTTTACCTCCTATGAAACATGTACGTTTAAGTTATTTGAATTCCATAAATTTCAAGTCGAAAATTCAGATTTACTGAAAAGAAGGACTCGGTTTTTTTGTCCTGCGAGCAATGAAAATGTCAACGTGGCCAGAGTAAGAAGTTTATTTCTCATGGAGTATTTTGATTTTGTTGTGCAAATTAAATCATTTTTTTAAGATTTCCATTGTAATAAATGACCAATAAAGAACAACGAATGACCGTATGTTCTTCTTAGTCTACTCCCACTGTGCAGATAATGTCGCCCTCCCACTTCCTGATCTATCAATAGCTTTATCTAAAGATGTAGGAGTGCTACTAAAAGGTGAAGGAAACCGTTGCAGTTAGAATAGCGTACTCTTTTAGTCCCACTCCCAATGTGCTTGAACAATGGTTTTGCAGACACAACCAAGTGGGAGGGCGACTTTGCATTGGATGTCGCCCTCCCACTTCCTGATCTATCAAACAGCTTTATCTAAAAATGTGGGAGTGCGACTAAAAGTTGAAGGAAACCTCAACAGTTAGAATAACTTTCACTTTTATCGGGAATTACATTGTTTATCTTCTTAATAGGATTGGATCCCATTCTAATATTTATCTTAGTATACTCTTAGTTTACTTACGGATATATCTTAGATGTATTACCTTATTAATAAGTTAATATATCTAAAATATAATTCAAATAAAACGATAAGTAACTAATAATAATATATAAAACAGGAAGTGAAGGGTAGTAAAAGGGCTGACAAATCAATACAAACATATCTGATACAATCACTTGGATAATAATTTACTTTAATAAGAAGTAATGTAATAAAAAACATACTCATACAAAGCGAAGTAATTCAAATTCTCTGAGATTGTGATTCCGCGATATTTGGGCTTTATCATTTCACGGAATCTAAAACAAGGGTTCATTATCAATCAGGAATGTAATTTATCCTAATTATCTCTTTCAGGGTACAATCCTTAATAATTATCCGGATCCAATTTTGTGCAGAGCTACCTGTTAAAATCAGAGCGCAATACTTAATATATTGAGCATATATCAGAAAATTGGTTCAATTTTGATATTTTATGGATTGTAATTGTCCTTGGTTTTCCTCGACTCAGAGTAATTTTACAGAGAAATGTCAAATCAATATTTTTAAGAAGTTGGATAGAGTTTTTATTTTTTAAAAAAAATCTATCCTACTATTTCATGTTGTCTAATTCTAATCACAATAAAATTCATTTAATAGATGAGAACCTTTAAATCATTTCCACTCCTGTTTATCCTCATGTGTCTTTCATCACAGTTTACAAATGCTCAGGGTTGGAAGATGGGGAAAGCTCCCTTAATGACTTCCTTTTCATCAAAAATTGACACTTCCAATGTACTTGGGGAATACCCACGTCCTCAAATGGTCCGGGAAAAATGGATGAACCTGAACGGAATCTGGCAATTTCAACAGGGATCTGGATTTACACAGGCAGTACCAACCGGTAAACTTTCACAAAAGATACTGGTTCCGTTTCCTGTAGAATCAGCCATATCGGGTATCATGAAGCATTATGACAACCTGTGGTACCGTCGTTCGTTTACTATTCCGGCAGCCTGGGCAGGTCAGAAAGTGCTTATTCACTTTGGTGCGGTTGATTATAAATCCGAAGTTTACATTAATGGCCAAAGTTTAGGCGTTCATTCAGGCGGATACGACCCCTTTACTTACGACATCACTTCCAGCCTGACCCCATCTGGTCCTCAGGATATTACTGTAAAAGTAAACGATCCCACCAATGCCGGCGGCCAGCCACGCGGAAAACAAACGTTAACCCCGGGAGGGATCATGTATACTCCCTGTTCAGGAATCTGGCAGACTGTTTGGCTCGAGCCTGTACCTCAGACTTCACTTTCAGAAATTAAAATCGTACCCGACCTGGATAAATCGTCTGTAGTCATTAACGCTTCCACATTGGGAGATGCTACAAACCTGACAGTCAAAATTGAAGTAAAGGATGGGTTGAAAACAGTAGCCCAACTCACAGGGTCTGCCAATTCCAATCTATCCATTCCGGTTGTCAACCCTAAATTATGGTCACCAAACTCACCCTTCCTATACGACCTGAAAATTACATTGCTCAACGGTACTACTCCGGTTGATTCATTGGGCAGTTATTTCGGTATGCGAAAAATAGCCATGAAACAGGTTGGAAATGTTCAAAAACTCTTTCTCAACAACGAATCACTCTTTCAATTCGGTCCGCTCGATCAGGGATACTGGCCGGATGGCAATTATACCGCTCCAACCGATGAGGCAATACTGTTCGACATTCAAAGCATGAAAGAGTTGGGGTATAACATGGTGCGCAAACATATCAAGGTAGAACCCTACCGGTGGTATTACTATGCTGACAAACTCGGATTATTGGTCTGGCAGGATATGCCTTCGTCCAATTCATATACCAATTCGCCACAAACCATTGATAAACTACAATTCGAGAAAGAACTGACAACAATGGTAAAAACTCACTGGAACAGCCCGAGTATTATCATGTGGGTGATATTCAACGAAGAACAGGGTCAGCATGACACGGAAGCCTTGGTTGCCGAAGTAATGAATCTGGATTCAACACGTATGGTAAATGAAAACAGCGGTGTTGTTTATAAAAACGTTGGACATATCCGTGATTTACATAACTATCCTCAACCGGCATGTCCAGTCAGTACGACAAAAGTTCTGGCTTGCGGTGAATACGGAAGTCTCGGGCTGGATATACCGGGTCACTCATGGGGAATTGGTTTGAGCGGGATCATGACAAAAGACACTGCCGAATTTATGAGTTATTATAAAAATTACGCAGAAAAACTTATTCAGCTAAAATCGGACAACGGACTCAGTGCTGCTGTTTTTACACAGATTACTGACGTAGAAGTTGAAATCAACGGCATCTATACCTACGATCGTGAAGTTTGCAAATTTGACAAAGCGAAACTGGCAGCCATCAATAAAGGGGTCATTGAAAATAACCTTATTATAAATTATGTACTTCCAAGTTCACGCGATGCCGCCCGGACGTGGAAAATAACAACCTCACAGCCTGCTACGGGCTGGCACAACACCTCTTTTGTCGATTCAAACTGGACATCAGCAATGGGTGGATTCGGTTCAGCAGGAACAACCGGTGGTACCATTCGGACAAACTGGGCATCTTCCGACATATGGATGCGTCAGAAGTTTGATATGGGAAATTTATCTGCCTCAGACATCGATAAACTTGAGTTGTCAATATTTCACGATGAAAATTGCGAAATATATTTCAACGGAGTTTTAGCTGCTACCTTTACGGGTTACAATTCTACTTATGAATTTTTACCGATCACTGCAGCGGGTAAAAACGCATTGATCCCAAATGGTTCGAATGTCATTGCCATTCATTGTCATCAAACAGGAGGCGGACAATACATTGATGCCGGCATTTTATTGCGGGGTTATGAAGTACCGGTTAATACTTCAGTAGCTACTATCCGGTCGGCTGGCAATTGCAGAATCTGTCCTAACCCGGCAAAAAATGAATTAACGGTATTAAGAGATAATCCAAAGACTGCATTAGCAGGGATTTATAACGTCCAGGGTCGTGAGATGCTCAAATTAAACAAATTCGATTCTAAGATCAATATTTCTTCGCTTCAGCCGGGGATGTATTTTATCAGAACTGAAACTGAAAATATTATTCAGAGTATTTCATTTATTAAAAATTAGATTCAAAAATATATAGTTAACAATATCAAATTCAGTAATTTTTTATTTATGAGAAGATCTTTAAAATTGTGTTTTTATGTAACTACTTTGTTTTTATTCGTATCTGTTTTACAGGCTCAAAGCTGGAAAATGGGAAAAGCGAAATTAATGACTCCTTACGCTACAACGGTAGATACCGCAAATGTTCTGGGGGAATATCCACGACCACAAATGGTACGTGAAAAATGGATGAACCTGAATGGTATCTGGCAGTTCCAACCCGGATTAAGCATCACCGAATCACTTCCTAAAGGCAGGCTTTCGAGTAAAATTTTAGTACCGTTTCCTGTTGAGTCAGCGTTATCAGGAATCATGAAACATTATGATAAAATGTGGTATCGCCGTGCATTCACCGTTCCTGCCAATTGGACCGGAGAACGTCTGCTTGTTCATTTTGGAGCGGTAGATTACGAATGTGAGGTTTTTGTCAACAAACAATCTGTTGGAGTACATAAAGGAGGATACGATCCTTTCAGTTTTGATATTACTTCTAAACTGAAAAGTCGTGGGCAACAGGAAATCACAGTACGTGTTTTCGACCCTACTGATGCCAGCGGACAACCACGCGGAAAACAAACATTGACTCCCGAAGGCATCATGTACACTCCATCATCCGGAATCTGGCAGACGGTATGGCTTGAACCAATGCCACAGACTTCGATATCAGATATAAAGCTGGTTCCAAACATAGACAATTCTACATTAACGCTTAAAGCAATTACTTCGGGAAAAGCCACTGCGCAAACAATATCGGTAGAAGTAAAAGATGGTGCAAAAACAGTGGCTACCTTCACCGGAAAAACTAATACAGATTTAGTAATCCCCATTGCAAAAGCTAAATTATGGTCACCGACTTCACCGTTTTTGTACGATTTAAAAATCACCCTAAAAAGCGGAAATAAAATACTGGATACCATGAAAAGTTACTTTGGTATGCGTAAAATATCAATGGCTCAGGTAGGTGATTTCAAAAAAATGATGTTAAACAATGAGTTCCTTTTCCAATTGGGACCATTGGATCAGGGATTTTGGCCGGACGGACTTTATACAGCTCCAACCGATTTAGCAATAAAAAATGATTTATTGAAAACCAAGGAATTTGGTTTTAATATGATCCGCAAGCATATAAAGGTGGAACCTTATCGTTGGTATTACTGGGCCGACAAATTAGGAATACTGGTTTGGCAGGATATGCCTTCGCCAAATTCATACACCAATCACCCACAACCGATCGATGAAACAGCATTTAAATCGGAGATGGAAACAATGATTAAGACCCACTGGAACAGTCCGTGTATCATATCATGGGTTGTTTTTAATGAAGGACAGGCTCAACACAACACTAAAGAGTTAGTGACTGATGTCATGTCGCTTGATACAACAAGAATTGTAAATCAGGCCAGTGGCGGAGGATATCATGATGTAGGTCAGGTACTGGATGCACACAGTTACCCACCTCCTGCCTGCCCAACCAGTACATCTCAGATTTTGGTTTGTGGCGAATATGGAGGCATCGGGTATACAATTCCAAATCATATCTGGAAAACCGGCCCAACCTATGTAATGATAAAAGATGAGAATGAACTGCTGGGCATGTATGAAAAATTTACAGAAGAATTAATGCAGTTTAAAACCAATAATGGCCTTAGCGCTGCTGTCTATACTGAACTAACGGATGTAGAAGCTGAGTTGAACGGATTAATGACCTATGACAGGAAGGTTATAAAAGCCGACATAAAGAAATTTTATGAAATCAACCAGCGGGCTATCTATAAAAACTCGTACCTGACGGAAGTGCTGCCAACTTCATTAGTGAATGGTAACCTTTGGAAATATACAACTACAAAACCAACAGACGACTGGAATTCAATGACATTCAGTGATGCGAAGTGGACATCAGCAGCCGGTGGTTTTGGGAGTAACGGCACTCCGGGTGGCAACATCCGCACTTCATGGACTTCATCTGACATATGGATGCGTCAGGATTTCAAACTGGGTAATTTAACTCCGGATTTATTTGATAGTCTGATACTTTTGGTGCACCACGATGAAAACTGCGAGATTTATCTGAATGGAGTTTTAGCAAGCACATTAAGTGGATATACTTCGGGGTATGTATCTTCTCATATAAATGATCAGGCAAAAAAGGCATTAAAACCGAATGCTTCAAACACAATTTCAATACATTGCCATCAAATTGAAGGCGGTCAATATATAGACGCAGGGATATCTTTTAAAAGCTATGAAAAAAAAATGGCACCTTTATCAGTCCAGTAATTAACGGCATCTGATAGTGATACTGACAAATCGATAGTGAAATGAAGATCATCCAATCTTTCAAACATTAAAAATTCTGTACCTGGTAACGGTAATTGTTGCGTTCCTTCAAAACGGGACTAAATAAACATTATCTTTATCAAAATTTACAACAATAAATAAACACAAACACCATAATTATCTGAAAGCATGAGAAAATTTTCTAAATTAAGTATTTTAGTAATGGGTTTTTGCTTATCCATTTCTGTTCTGCACGCAGCCGACTGGAAAATGAAGACAGCAAATTTAATGACTCAATACGCAGCAAAAATCGATACAGCCAATGTACTGGGCGAATATCCACGTCCCCAAATGACCAGGGAAAACTGGATGAACCTGAATGGTATCTGGCAATTTCAATCAAGTTCTGACGCCGCTGAGACCATTCCGACAGACACATTATCCGACAAAATATTAGTTCCGTTCCCTGTTGAATCAGCGATATCGGGTATCATGACCCATTATGACCGTATGTGGTATCGCCGGACTTTTACGGTTCCTGCAGCCTGGGCTGGACAACGTATTCTTGTTCATTTCGGGGCAGTGGATTACGAATCGGAAGTTTATGTAAACAATCATAGTCTTGGCATTCATAAAGGAGGGTACGATTCATTTACATATGATATTACCCCAAATCTAACCGGTACAGGATTACAGGAAATCACTGTACGGGTTTTCGATCCTACCGATGCCGGGGGACAGCCTCGTGGAAAGCAAACACTATATCCGGGTGGCATCATGTATACTCCCACTTCAGGAATCTGGCAAACAGTATGGCTGGAACCTGTACCTCAAACATCGATATCAGAAATTAAACTGGTTCCGAATGTCGATAATTCGACGTTGAAACTCAGGGCAATTACCAGTGGAACCGGTACCAGCTTAACCATTACCGGAGAAGTAAAAGATGGGGCAACCACTGTTGCTACATTTACCGGGAATGCAAATACCGATTTAACTATTTCAGTACCAAATCCGAAACTATGGTCACCGAATTCACCTTTTCTTTATGATCTGAAAATATCACTGAAAAGTGGAACTGAAAGTATTGATTCATTGAAAAGTTATTTCGGTATGCGTAAAATATCGATGGCAACCGTTGGTTCTTTTAAAAAGATGATGCTGAACAACGAATTTCTATTCCAGATGGGACCTTTGGATCAGGGTTTCTGGCCGGACGGACTTTACACTGCACCAACTGATGAAGCAATAATAAATGATCTGACGAAAGCCAAACAATTAGGGTTCAATATGATCCGCAAGCATATTAAAGTTGAACCACAACGTTGGTACTATTGGGCAGATAAATTGGGTCTTTTAATCTGGCAGGATATGCCGTCTCCAAATTCATATACCCCAAAACCACAGCCCACTGATGTACCTGAATTCAAGTCCGAAATGGAACAAATGATCAAGACACACTGGAACAGTCCGAGTATCATTATGTGGGTCGTTTTCAATGAAGGACAGGCTCAGCATGATACACCTGCTCTGGTTTCCGATGTTAAGTCACTTGACCCTTCGAGACTTGTAAATCAGGCGAGTGGTAATAATTGGGAAGGTGTTGGCCATATACTTGATGCCCATAGCTATCCACAACCTGCATGTCCTTCCAGTTCTTCACAAATTTTAGTTTGTGGTGAATACGGAGGTATTGGTTTAAAAGTACTAAATCACATGTGGAATACAGGTGAAACATATGTTACGGTAAACAATGCCAGCGAATTAGCCAATATGTACAGTTCATTTGCTGACATGTTGATTCAATTCAAATCGAATAATGGATTAAGTGCAGCAGTTTATACCGAACTTACGGATGTAGAAACTGAGCTTAATGGACTGTTGACTTATGACCGGGCAAATGTAAAAGGAAGTCTATCCAGATTTTTCAATATCAATCAGGGTATCATTAATAATTATGCATACATGACAGAAGTGTTGCCTACTTCACAGGTAACACCAAGAAACTGGAAATACACAACGACATTGCCTACAACAAACTGGTATACGAATTCATTCAACGATACAAACTGGTTAACAGGCGGTGCAGGTTTCGGCACAGCGGGAACTCCGGGTGGCAATATAACTACCAACTGGGATACAAATGATATATGGATGCGTCAAAATTTTGATCTTGGAACTTTATCGGCTACTGACCTGGATAGTTTAGTGTTGAATGTTCATCATGATGAAGCTTGTGAAATATACCTGAACGGAATTTTGGCAAGTACATTAACCGGATACACTTCCAACTATGGTGTTTTCCCGATCAATGATGCTGCAAAAAATGCATTAATTACAAATGGAGTCAATAAAATATCGATCCATTGCAATCAAACTTATGGTGGTCAGTATATCGATGCAGGGCTTTCATTATTAAGTTATAAAGCAAAACCGGTGTATACAGATGTAAAAAACGTAACTGTTCAAAACAATTGTAGAATTTACCCGAATCCGGCTAGCAGCAAATTATCTGTTATCAGAAAAAATGCACAGACTGAATTAATTGGTGTTTATAACCTTGTTGGAAGTGAAGTTATGAAACTAAACAAGTCGGCTGATCAGGTAGATATCTCTAATTTACAATCAGGAATGTATTTTATCAAGACACAAACCAATCATGAAGTTGAAACGATATCCTTCATTAAGAAGTAAGATCCAAATCACAGAAACTACTTTGTCTGAATTTTAAGGAAATCCGGCGTGTAAATAGTATATTAATTTTGATATACATTTACACGCTATTTTCATTTTTCCCTGATTCCAGGTCGTAATAACAGAACCCGAAAATAAAAAGATAACCGCAAGATTACAAATTGAACTCTGATAAGCCGGAATGTGTGACAATAAACAATTATAAAAAAGACCAGAATAGAGGCTGTGTAAAAACGAATATTGTTGAATAATTATCTAACTAATTGAATGTTAAGTTGTTTATCAAATAAAGTAAATAAGGTTGGACTTTGTGGGTAATCGGTTTTCTACTAAGATTTAATACTTGAAAATAGGTTTTTAAGTATAAAACATTATTACTATTTGTCAACCTCAGAAGAAATGAATCCTCTCTATTTTTAAACCTTATTCCTTTAATTCAATGTTGAGTTTCAATTTGATCATATTTATTTTTAATATTTTATTTTTTACACAACCTCATTAGACTCAACAGGACTCAACTCCAACAAGCGGAATATGAGACAGGAAACAATATAATAAAAGGGCACAATTGACAACTATCTAACGGGATTTCAGTTTTTCAATTCCACAATTAAAGAAAGTATTATTTTAATTCCGTACTATTGCGTTAAATGAATTTTCCTAGTGATCCCTATTGTGTACTCATGTGTTCTAAAGTGGTTACTGAATTTCTTTTGTATTCCCTATTGTGTACTAATATGTTCTAATGTGGTTAATGAATTTCTTTTGTATTCCCTATTGTGTACTAATGTGCTCTAATGTGGTTAATGAATTTCTTTTGTCTTTATTCTTTTGTCTTTGCTCTTTTATCTTTATTCTTTTGTCTTTTGTCTTTGCTCTTTGCTCTTTTGTCTTTGCTCTTTTGTCTTTGTTCCAATAAAATTATTCACCTTATTTTGAATTCCATGAAAAAAATTAAAATTCAAAAACTTTCATTTCAATTTATCCTATCTCTTTCGTTGGGCATGTGTATCCTGCCGTTATTAATCCGGGCACAGAACACGAATTACATTACCAATAAGTCACCACTACTGGAAGTGCCTTTTACGGCTCTTCCGATTGGTACGGTAAAAGCAGATGGTTGGTTGCTGCAACAACTTCAGTTACAAAAAGACGGATTGACCGGTAGTGCTGAAACCTTATATAGCGGTTCCGACGAATTAGGTGCGGGAAGTGACTGGCTGGGCGGTTCAGGCAACAGCTGGGAAAAGGCACCTTATTACACCAAAGGGATGGTAGCGTTGGCCTATACCCTGGGAGATGCCGCCCTGATCACAAAAGTGTCAAAATGGATCAACTGGTCCATCGACCACCAACAGGTGAATGGATTTTTCGGACCTCCTAATAATACTGACTGGTGGCCCCGCATGCCTATGCTATATGCCATTCGCGATTTTTATGAAGCCACCAATGATACCCGGGTAATTCCATTTTTCACAAAATACTTCACCTACCAAAACAGCAAAATTGACAGCCAACCACTTAGCAGTTGGGGGCAGTCGAGAGTCGGTGACAATATAGAAATTGTTTTCTGGCTATATAATCGTACCGGGGATGCATTTCTGCTTACCCTGGCCGATAAATTAAAGAAACAGGCATACGACTGGACTGACATTTTTACTAATAACAGGTTCTTTTCTTTTCAGACAGACTTTCAGCCAAAGCATAATGTCAATGTTCCACAAGCTATGAAAATGCCTGCCATATATTACCAGAAATCACAGACGACTGCCGATAAAGATGCTTACACTCACGGTTATGAACATTTAATGCGCGATCATGGGCAACCTGAAGGCATGCAGTCAGGGAATGAAATGATTGGCGGTAAATCTGCAATGACCGGCCTTGAGATGTGTTCTATCGTTGAACAAATGCAGAGTTGCGAGACAGCCCAAATGATACTTGGAGATGCCACCATCGGCGACCAGTTGGAAAAGGTGGCTTTCAATGCACTGCCAGGTGGTATGGCAAAAGATATTAAGGGATCACAATACTATACCCAGGCCAATCAGGTTAAGAGTAAAAACGGAAATAACAGTTTCGGACAGGAATACGATAATGGATTATTACCCGGTCCTATGTCAGGATATCCATGCTGTCGTTTTAACATGCACATGGGCTGGCCTTATTTTGTAAAAACCATGTGGGCTGCTACGAACGATAACGGACTGGCTGCTATGGCCTACGGTCCGAGTCACCTGACTGCTAAAGTAGGCAACGGAGTAGACGTGACCATTGTGGAAGCCACCGATTACCCGTTTTCCGAACAATTAAACTTTACCATCACCACCGGCACTGATGTTGCTTTCCCGTTAAAATTGCGACTGCCGGCGTGGTGTACGACTCCTCAGGTAGAAGTAAACGGTGTTGTACAACCCGGAACTGAAAACGGGGGATTTTATTCCATCAACCGTACCTGGAGCAACAATGATGTAGTCGTATTGAAACTGCCCATGACGATTCAACTGAATAATGAAGTGAACAATGCCGTGAGCGTACAACGCGGTCCACTGGTCTATTCCCTTAAAATCAGTGAACAATGGACATCCCGTACCGATTACGGGAATGGCTTCAAGGAATATGAAGTAGTACCTCTTTCGAGCTGGAATTACGGTCTGGTAGTGGATAAAACTAATCCTGCTGCATCCATTCTGGTCAACAAAGGAACGATGCCTGTCAATCCGTTTATTCAGGGCACTACTCCGGTTACTTTGACGGCCAGTGCAAAAAAGATTCCGGCATGGGGATACGCCTTTAACGGTAATTTAGCCCTCGATCCTCCTTACGGACCTACTGATACCTCCGAAGCCACCGAACAGGTTACTCTGGTACCTTTTGGAGCAGAGAGCCTGCGTGCAACCTGCCTGCCAATTGTAGGAACACCGGATTTCGCAACCACCACCTTTCAGGATGACTTTTCAACCGGCAATCAAATCGGTTGGGTGAATTACAACGGAAGCTTTATGGTGGATAACGGTGAGTATTTTGCAACCAACACCGAGGGATATTCAGGATCTAAATCGGTTCAATCATCAACATTATTCTCCGATTTCACTTACAATGCGAAGGTTAAGGTAAGCGGCAGCGGTGATGGAGGGTTACTCTTCAGGGCAAGCAAACTCTCGTTGGGAGCCGATGAATACAACGGGTATTATTTCGGTATCAGTGCAGGGGGTCAAAATGTAGTACTGGGTAAAGCCAATGGTAGCTGGTCTTCTCTGAAAACTGCATCTATGGCTATTGTGGCTAACACCTGGTATCAGGTCAGAGTCGTTGCAAAAGGTACGAATTTTAAAATCTATGTAAATGATATGACCACGCCGAAGATAAATTTCACCGATGCTTCATTTGCAACAGGCGCCATAGGAGTTCGTTGTTACAATGCCATCACCCGTTGGGACAATCTTTCGGTAACAAGTTCTTTAGTTAGCGGAGTTAAGGATGTGAAGACTTCCGATAACATTCACATTTACCCCAATCCGGCAAAGAATTATCTTGATGTTTCGTTTGGAAATGAACTAGCAAGTACATATATCGTGGATGTGATCGGTACGAACGGTGCTTTATTGCAAACAAAAACCCGTAACAACAATGAAGCATTAATCCAGATGGATACAAAAAATCTGGTGCCTGCCATCTATGTGCTAAACGTACATTCTAAAACCGATTCATTCCAATACCGGTTTGTGAAAGAATAGTTTTTTTAAACTTACAAATGGAAGACCTCCGGATTTATGATCTGGAGGTTTTTTTATAGCTACGAATTAAATTTAGTTTTAATGATTTGATATCCGTTCGTATTTAATAATCATAAAATAAGATAACGGTTTATTTGTTTGTCGAATTAGCAATTCCACTTTATTTTAGGATAAAAATTTACAACCATAAATATCTGATTAATTGAAATTTTATATTTCATTCCCTATTCTAGGTAAACAGATATAACCATTTCACCAAAGTTTAAAATTTCGAAAGTTTGGATAGTGGGGGCTAAATGAAATCAATCTTTCTGTAATAATTAAGACTATCAAAATCACTTTTTTACTGTTTCGCAAAATGATCAATCTTTCATGAGGATTGAAAACAGAATGTCTTAGTTTCAAATAATCTTAAATTACAACCTTCCTGGTCATCCCTTTCTTACCATCCGATATTTTTACAAGATACATTCCCCGGACCAGGGGTATCGACTATAACCACCGGCTTTAAATTGGTTGATCAGATTTCCTGTAAGGGTATAAACGGTGATATCCAATGTATTTCCACTGTTATTATTCACAACGAGTTTTCCGTCGGCAGTACCAAAGGTTACTTCGGAATTAAGTTCACTGATATCCGTAGCAGCAATGGTAAAGGTCTTTCCGCCTGCAAAAGTTCCACCTACGAAATCAGCATCGATAGCCTGGACTGCCCACTGATAGGTACCGGCAGGTAAACCGGTAAGTACCCATTTCTTGTTTGTAAAAACATTCCCCGGTTCGGCAATTCTTCTCCAGCCACTGTTCGTGCCATAGATCACTGCCATGGTATTATACAGCCATTTACCGGTTATCGTGTTTCTCAATGATAAATTGTAGGTGAGTGATGCCTGAGGCGTTTTGTCATCCATTGCAGCGGTCCAACTAAAAGAAACCGTATTTTCATCTCCCTGGTTCGAAACAAGCTGATTGAGAGTGCCCCTGAGCAGAAGGTTTAGCATTCGTAGCTACCGATTGGTTGATATAATAGCCACAAATATTCCGGTTGTATTTCCCCGCCTGATTTGCCTGGGATCCATTAAATCCGGTGATCAGTAAATCAATTTTGGCATCGATGTTCAGATCGGCAGTTTCGATACTGCTTTCGGATACCCCCGGAAAGTCCGTTTTGCTTAGTGTGCTCTCCGAAAAGGTGAAATCAGTTGCACTTGTACCCGTGAACAACATAGTAGCCTGACGGGCTTTAGAAGCGCTCCATCCGGTAAGAATGATATCCAGCTTGCCATCATTATCCCAGTCAACAATACGTGCACCATCACCCACGCTGATCTGACAATAGTCGTTGAATACCGTATAGGGTTCAAGCACTCCGTGGTTATTTCTATACAGCCTGTATATATCTGAACTTGCTTCGCCATTCGCACCGCCATCACCATTCAGTAGTAAGTCGAGCCACCCATCACCATCCACATCACCTCAAACGGAGGATCCGTATCCTTTTTGATTAAGGTCAGGCTGATCCATGGCATTAAACTTTCCGGCACCGTTGTTTAAGAGTATAGCTGAATAAGGGTAAGCATCCCAAATCCGCCGTATTTCATTTAATTTAGAATTGCCTGACCTTTGCCATAAAAAAGTTATGTTCAGTTTGAATGAAGGCAATCGTTTTGTAGTTTGTTTAAATGGCGTAGATTTACGCAAGGGATTAGACGGTTTATGCGGATTGATCCGGTACCTGTCTCTAAGTCCTACCAACGGAGATGTGTATGTGTTTCTGAACAAGAGCCGCACCACCATGAAGTTGCTAC
>Ga0302210_10000597_pt1 | contig 16159 bp, 12 predicted proteins | sample II_Fen_E3_2_FD_198793 | JGI IMG/M metagenome (GOLD analysis project Ga0302210, IMG submission 198793) | Peat permafrost microbial communities from Stordalen Mire near Abisko, Sweden - II_Fen_E3_2 | ecosystem: Environmental > Terrestrial > Soil > Wetlands > Permafrost | place: Sweden: Abisko... | reverse complement strand
AGTCTACTTCTTTTACATTTCCCAAAAAACTGCTTGATGCCCATGATCCCAGTGTCAATCCACCGGTGGTGAAGGATACAAACGGTTGAATGTTTGGACTCCCTAATGAGGGATTACCCAAAACAGTACGATCCTGTGGAACTCCACGCCAAACATAAGAACTTACGATGTCAGCTCCTGTGGCAAATTGTGCTTTTACGTTCATTGTTCCTAAAACTGCAATCATACAGATTGCTAAAATTTTAATTTTTCTCATACTTTTAAAATTTAAAAAATTATTGATAATAAATAATTGAATTCGGACTTAAATTTGAGTTGAAAGTCTTTTCTTGAATATCCTACGTTTTTCTGTCGGTATATTTTTCCTGACTTTCAAAATGTTTTTGTATTACTAAAACTAACATCATTATTTCAATAGATACAAGTATTGTCTTTCTTTATGTATCTAATACGTTGCAAAAATAATCACAATGATAGTATTATGCAACTAATACTATCATTAAGATAGAAATATATTTGCTACTGTTACAATATGGTAGTGATATACATAAATTACTTACATTATATACCGGTATGTGTAATATAAGTTTCAAATTGATAGTGGTAATGGGTATTCTGATGTGGGTTTGTCAAATAAGAGATCGTTAGATTCTTGATTTTATATCCCTTTTTTGGTTATGAGCAGATGGTTTTAGCCAATTATGAACAAAATATGACCAATATCGTCGGAAATTATAAAAAGATTGTTGTCAATTGTATACTATTGGCTTATTTGTAGCTTGAAAGGAAAATGGGAACGTATGATCTGTGCTGGTGATCATTTCAGGAAGTGGTATTCGTGTTCTTGAGGGAAGTTATATCCCGGGTGAGAAACGGTTCAATCGGGTACGATTTCTATTTGACCAATAAACTCTTATTTTCAGGTTTAGCAGTCACCCGGGGTATAGATAAAGAAAGGCACGCCCGGGAGATCCGGGGCGTGCCTTAAACTGATGCTTTCAACGTACTGAATTCTTTTATATGTACAGCCTTTTCATTGCTTCAACTGTATTCTCACGACTTCCGAACGCTGAGAACCGTACATATCCTTCGCCACTGGCACCAAAGCCTGCTCCGGGAGTGGTTACTATATTCTTCTCTTTCAACAGGTAATCAAAATACTGCCAGCTGGTCATGCCTGCCGGTGCCTTAGCCCATACATAAGGAGCATTCACGCCTCCAAAGATTGTATATCCTGCTTTTAACAGTCCTTCGCGTATAATTCGTGCATTCTCGGTATAAAAATCAATCAATGCTTTCACCTGCTTCTTGCCTTCGGGACTATAAGTTGCTTCTGCTGCCCGCTGAACCACATACGAGGTACCGTTGAACTTGGTACATTGCCTGCGGTTCCACAACTTATTGATCGATATAGGATCTCCGTTATCCGAATAGCCCATCAATTCTTTAGGAACCACCGTATACCCGCAACGGGTACCGGTAAAGCCGGCAGTCTTCGAGAAACTACGGAATTCAATGGCTACTTCTTTTGCCCCCTCAATCTCATAAATGCTGTGAGGAACATTCTCTTCGGTTATAAATGCTTCATAGGCTGCATCAAATAATATGATAGCCTTGGTCTCTTTGGCATAATCCACCCAGACGGCCAGTTGTTCTTTGGTCAGGGTAGTCCCTGTGGGGTTGTTGGGATAACATAAATAAATCAGGTCCACTACATCGGACGGTAATTCGGGAACAAAGCCGTTCTTTGCATTACAGGGCAGGTATACCAGGTTGGTCCATTCCCCGGTTTTCGTAGGCTCACCCGCTCTGCTTGCCATGGCATTGGTGTCCACATACACCGGATAACTGGGATCGGTAATGGCCACCCGGTTGTTGATACTGAAAATATCCCCGATATTTCCCGTGTCACTCTTGGCTCCATCGCTCACAAACACTTCATCCACCTCAATCTGAATGCCCTTTGCTTTAAAATCGTGTTGAACAATGGCTTCTCTGAGGAAGGCATAGCCCTGTTCCGGGCCATATCCCCTGAAAGTACTTTCGCTTCGTTGTTCCTCTGCCGCTTTTATCATGGCATCCACCGATGCATCGGGTAGGGGTAGGCTTACATCGCCAATCCCCATACGGATAACTGGTGCGGTTGGATTTTCTTCCTTATGTTGGGTTACACGTTTCGCTATTTCTGAGAATAAATACGTTGCCGGAATCTTAATGAAATTTTCGTTTATCTGTGCCATATCTTTGTTGTTAATCGTTTGAAAGGTTTGGGGTTTGAAAGGTTTGGAATTTATTGAATGTCGTTTTTTACTGTTCTGAAGAGAATTCAGTGTTTGTGTTCTTAGATTTTTTGACAGCTTAAATTTAATGGTAAGTTCTAAACCAACCTTTCAAACTTCAAACCTCTCAAACTCTTCAAACTTGTATTAAAGGCTTCCTTCAAATACAGTAGTTGCTCCTCCGGTCAGGTAGACATGGTTGTCGGCTTCGTTCCATTCAATCTGAAGTTCGCCACCCAGTAATTCAACCGTTGTCTTTCGGGCGGAATGGCCGTTCAGGATTCCTGCCACCACCGTTGCACAGGCACCGGTGCCACATGCCATGGTCTCGCCGGAGCCTCTTTCCCAGACCCGCATTTTTAATTTGTCGGGTGAGAGGACTTCCACAAACTCCACATTTGTGCGACGTGGAAAGATCGGAGCATTCTCGATCAGGGAGCCTATTGCCGGTAAATCGAGTGTCTCAATGCCGGCGGTGAAGATCACTGCATGCGGATTACCCATCGATACACAGGTGATAGCATATTCAATCCCGGGACCGAATGTTACCGTTTCGTTTATAACCGGTGATTTCTCCAGGGTGGTTGGGATCAGGGCTGATTCCAGGATCGGTTCCCCCATATCCACTGTCACACTTTCCACGAGTTTATCATCTCCTAAAAAAAGTTCCAGTTTCTTAATGCCTGCCAGGGTCTCCAGGGTTAGGCTGGTTTTTGTGGTCAATCCTTTGTCATACACATATTTCCCAATGCAACGGGAAGCATTTCCACACATCTCGGCTTCCGAACCATCGGCATTCAGCATTTGCATCCTGAAATCGGAGGTAGTGGAAGGCAATATCAGCACCAGGCCGTCCGAACCAATGCCCTTGTGCCTGTCGCTGTACAGGATGGCAAATTCAGCCGCGTTTTCAATATCTTCTTCAAAGCCGTTCACGTAAATATAATCGTTGCCGATACCGTGCATTTTTGTAAATTTCATTTCTATTCGTATTATTTTGAATTGTCATCCAATCGATAAGTATTGCAAAATTACTCAGTATGTCATAAATTCTATTGAAAACCGGGTAATCGTTTTAGATTTTTATCTTTTGGTTATAAACTGATTGCTATTTGTCTGTTTTAATTTTAATATATTTGTATACACAGTGTAAATATATTATAATGATATTTACGGTTGTAAATTTAACAAATAATCTTAAATGGGTATGCATTTTCGTACTCTTGTTTTAATGAATTGAATCTGTGTTTGTTAAACCTGAAGAATGTTCCAGGGTCCACTATTCAGTTGTTCCTCAGGCATCACACAAATACACCCGTATGTATAGGTACGGGTGCACTTGAATTCTGTTACCGGGAAGTTTTATTTCCCTTGTGTCTGTGCGTCATTGATCATTTTTTCACTGGCGTACATGTATACTTCTACGCGGCGGTTGGCTGCCCTTCCCACTGCTGTTTTGTTGTCTGCCACCGGTTCGGAGTAGTTTTTACCGGTGATTTCTTTAAACTGGGTACCTGCTACATGTTGTGTAGCCAGGTAGCTGGCAACAGCCTGTGCACGATCCTGCGATAGTCTCTGGTTTAAATCCAACGATCCCTGGTTATCGGTATGTCCCAGAATGGTGATGTCCATGGTCGGGTTAGACACCAGGATCCTGGCGAATTTGGTCAATGCAGCCTTCGAACTGGGATTCAGGGTGCTTTTACCGGTCTGGAATAAGATTCCCGAATCGAAAGTAACCCGTAAAGCTTTCAGGTTATTGGCATCCCGCATGCTGTCCACCCGGGCACCTTCAATGGCAGCAGCCTGTGCAGCAGCTTTATCCATCTTTTTCCCGATAATGATACCCGTTGTTGCACCTACGGCTGTACCTATTCCCGCTCCGATGATCGCGCTGGTTGGACTTTTACCGATTAAAGCCCCGATTCCGGCTCCCAGTGCTGCTCCGGCGCCCCCACCAAATAATCCACCTTTTGTGGTGTTACTCATGGTGCTGCAACCGCTAAAACCCATCGAAATGCAAAGTGTTATGGCTACTAATGCGTTCGTTTTCTTCATAATTCAAGTCTTTTTTATTGGTTTATATGTTTGTTGAACCTCGCTCCGGAACTTCCTGCATACTTGCTCCAGTGAGTTGCGAAGCGCTTGATTGTTTGGTAATACTGTAAACAGTAGACCGGTAAAAAAGTTAATCAATTAAACAATATTTTGAGAGATTAAATAAATATATTTGTTTGTTTGCATTTGTATTTATTTCCCGGATCTCCGGTTTATTCAGAAATACTTCTTTTTCAGACTTTTTTCTACCTCTGCTCCCTTTTAGTTTTAGTACTCCCGTTATTCCCTTTTTATACTGTCTTCCCCTCAGGTGGTTGTCATCCTATCGTCATCATAACGCTGATGTCCCATAGATGACCCATAGATGTCCCATAGATGTCCCATAGATATCCCATAGATATCCCATATCATTAATAGGTTATAATATCTATAAGATATTTAAATTACAAGTAAGACTGGTTTGTATTAATACCCTGAATTCGTGTTGATATCTATATCCTATCCCCGATAGAAACTTGTCTCTGAATTAGTCCCCCGGTTGTATAAGTGTGTTTGCATTTTTAAATTGTAGGTATGAAAAGGCAAGAGGTAATTTGAAACAAAGGATGCCGGATGGGTCCACGAACCAAGGCTTATTTATAAGAAATTCCAGACCCGGATCAATGCGAATGATCTATACAGAATTAAACTGTACTTACCTGTTCGCACCTTGGCTGAGAGGAAAAATGATACCGGTACCTGGAAAATCAATCCCGTATGTTCCTGAATCAGAAAATGAAACATGTTTATTATCTTGTTGTATATCAGTAGATAATATGTCGAGTTAAGCTCAGTTACCAGGCTTTGGATTCCATTTTCAAACAAGCAGGCAATCGGTTTATACAACTGCGATCCGATGTTCGCGGGAGGTCATGAGGTGATTCCTCCGGAAATGACCCTGTGAAGGGTCAGGTAGGCGAAAGAACGAATAAAATGGAGATCCTGCTTTTGAATCAGAACCAGATGCAAAAGACCCCGGTTCATTAGGCATCGACAGGTACTCTGTACGGGTGTTTAACTTAAAATTATAATGTAGAGGGTAGTGAAACTACGACTTTTTTGGACAGGTTTTATCCTTTGTTAATTTCATGTTGCAAGTTTTATTGTTTACCTTTGCAAACTCACTTTTACTGACATCAACACTTATCTTAAGATTATTTATATATGATAATTTTTCAAGAATTTACTAGACTCTAGTTGTTTGTTGTTAACATAAATTTTGTGATAAGTCCACTCTTTAATTAATAATTAACAGACTCACGATGAAAAATCAAAATAATTCAGACCCTACTGAATTACGTAGAAAAGCGGAAGAACAACTTGTAAGGAAACTTTTTAAAACCGATCACCCTCTGTTGGAAAACGAAATACTGAAACTCAATCACGAATTATCTGTGCATCAAATAGAGTTGGAAATGCAAAACGAGGAACTTGCATTCCAACTTGAAGAAAAGGATAAACTTACTTCGGAATTAATCGTTGCGAACAAAGAATTAATGATGATGAATGCCGAAAAGACGGCACAGGCAGCTCAATTAACTCTTGCCAATGAAGAGCTCATCAGGCAAAATGAAGAAAATGAGAAAAGAACCCTGGAATTACTGAAAAAATCGGATCAACTGGAACTGTATAACAGCTATTTTATAGGACGGGAAATAAAAATGGTAGAGCTTAAAAAGGAAATAAATGAACTCCTGAACAAGGATGGTCAGGAAGATAAATATTTGATTTAGAATTGAAATGTCCTCAAGGAGCAGCTGATTTGCCAGGAAGCCTGTATGTAGGTGACTGCAGCCGGGTGTCATGCCTGGTATTTTATCCGGGACTCGGGTTTAGTAGCAGAGATGTTGAACTCAAAGAACCTGAACTGCGATGAGTCAGAGAGCACCTTGTTCCATAAAGTAGCCCGGTTAAAAGAAAGACTAAGTTGTCAATCTTTTTAACCGGGCTGCCAGTATCTGGATGAAGGTGGAATTAAAAAACAGTTATGTAGTAATTTGGTTCCTCTGTAATTTCAGCAACCAATTCGGTATAAAGTACTTTTCCTGTTTCGTCGATGGCTACTACCGAACGAGCCATTAAACCCTGCAAGGGGCCATCTGTCAGCAGTACGCCATAGTCGTTGGCAAATGAATTATACCTGAAATCGGAAGCTGTAATCACATTTTCCAATCCTTCGGCACCGCAAAAACGGCTTTGGGCAAATGGTAAATCTTTCGAGATACAGAGTACCACTACATTTTCTTTTTCGGAGACCCATTTGTTGAATTTACGAACAGAGGTAGCACAGGTGCCTGTATCCAAACTTGGAAAGATATTCAGCAATACCCGTTTTCCCTTGTAATCGCTTAAATGAATTTCCTGAAGACTTGCATTTACCAATGTGAACCCGGGTGCCTGTGAACCAATTTCTGGTAATTTACCAATTGAATGAACGTCGGTTCCTTTAAATTTTACTGTTGACATAAACTTATTTTATTATTTAGTTTAAAAATATATATGTTAATAATATAATAACGCCTTGGTACGGTTATTTGTTTTATATTTGCGAATAATTAATCAAAAAGAGTGTATACATGCCTGATTCCAAATATTTCTTACTCCTGGTTTGCAGTGGTTTTTTGTTTTTTACTTCCTGTAAAGATACGAAAGAATATAAGGTAGACAGTTCGTTTACTGAATATCTTCAGCGTTTTGAGGCCGAAGGGGCAACACGTGGTCATAATTTCGATCCGGAGACTAATGGTTTGATTATTGAATTCGCCAATCTAAAGGATAATACGGCCGGACTGACCCATTATGAAAAACCGATACGCATTGAAATTGATAAAACTTACTGGAATGATATATCCGGCAGTGCCGGAGCCGACCTGATGAAGGAAAATCTGATTTTTCATGAGTTGGGTCATGGATTACTAAATCGGGATCATTTGAACAGTACCCTGTTCAACGGAGACTGGAAATCGATCATGTGCGGGGGCACCAAGGTGAACGACCGCTCGTGGAACATCAACTACCGGGGCGTGAGGCGGGCTTATTATCTCGATGAACTATTCAATGAAAGTACGCTGGCACCTGCTTTTGGGAGCCTGGTAAACCCGATAGACACCACCGGATACAGTTCGTTTGTGCAATTGAGTTTTGATACTCCTTCCCAGTCGGGATGGACCCTGGGTGACAGTACGAATTATACCATCAGCCAGGGTAGTGGCCGGTTAAGTTTTAAGTCGAAAGTGAATGAAGTGTACCTGGTGTTTATGAAATTAAAAACCCCCGTATCCATACTCACAGATTTTTCGTACGAACTGACCCTGAATTTCCCGGTAGGGGACTTGACAAAACAATATGGGGTGGTTTTTGGTCCGGTGCTTGCAGGATCATCGGGAAACAACGACCCTATTGAATACTTTACCATCAATAACAACCAGCAGATGTACATGGGTAACCGCTCCTGGTACAGCTATTTTACCGAATTAACCGAAAGGTCGGTTCTTGCAGGCGGAAACAATAAATTAAAAGTGTTTAAGAACGGACAGACTTTGTATTATTATATCAACGGTGTGTACTGTTACAGTTCGGAAATAGTAGCGGCAAGTACTTTAAATGAATTTGGTTTTATGGTTCCTGCTTTGGGAACCGTGTGGCTTGACAATCTTCGCATCTCCACCAAAGGAAGTGCCAGTGTATCAGCCAAGGCAAGTTCGAGCATGTCCTTTGAATACAAAATACAGAAAACTGACCAATTCAATATTCCTAACATTAAAAATCAATAAACTAATCGGCTAACGCCCATGTTAGTTCTCATTTTAATTTATAAACCATGTCTAAATTTGTAATATATCAGGTCCTTCCACGTCTGTTTGGAAACCTGACAACCACTAACAAACACAATGGCACCCTGAAGGAAAACGGGTGTGGAAAATTCAACAGCTTTACGGCTAAAGCACTGTCAGAAATAAAGTCATTGGGAGTTACCCATGTATGGTATACCGGAGTCATTGAACATGCTACCCAAACAGACTATACAGCCTATGGGATAGCCAAGGACCACGATGCCATTGTAAAGGGTATGGCGGGTTCGGGGTATGCTATCAAAGATTATTATGATGTGGATCCCGACCTGGCTGAGGATGTGGAAAACAGGATGAACGAATTCAAGGAGTTGATAAAGCGAACCCATAAAGCGAATCTGAAAGTAATTATTGACTTTGTACCAAACCATGTAGCCCGTGAGTATCATTCGGATGTAAAACCGGCAGGCATTGTTGATTTAGGTCAACGCGATAATCCGAACTGGGCTTTCTCTCCGTTAAATAACTTCTATTACCTGCCGAATGAAGCCTTTACACCCAAGCTGGATGTGCAGGGATATACCGAGTTTCCCGCAAAAGTGACAGGAAATGATGCTTTTACAGCTTCACCTACGAAGAATGATTGGTACGAAACAGTGAAATTGAACTATGGGATTAATTATACGGAAGGGCATCAAAAACAATTCGACCCCATTCCTGATACCTGGTACAAGATGCGGGATATCCTGCTATATTGGGCTTCCATGAATATCGATGGCTTTAGATGCGATATGGCTGAAATGGTACCCGTAGAATTCTGGGGCTGGGCAGTGTCGCAGGTGAAATTCCAATATCCGGATATCCTGTTTATCGCCGAAGTCTATAATCCTGCCGAATACAGGAATTATCTTTGTAATGGTAAATTCGATTACCTGTACGATAAAGTGGGCATGTACGAAATGCTACGCGACGTGACCAGCCGTAACTTCCCGGTACGGGAAATTACCAATACCTGGCAATCGTTGGGCGACATTAAAAACCAAATGCTTAATTTTCTGGAGAACCATGATGAACAACGTATCGGTTCCGGATTCTTCTCCGGGAACGGAATGTACGCACAGCCTGCCATGATTGTTGCAGCTACCCTTACCCAGGCACCGGTGATGATCTATTCAGGTCAGGAACTGGGAGAACAGGGCATGGATAGCGAGGGATTCAGCGGATTGGATGGACGTACTTCCATTTTTGACTACTGGGGTGTAAAATCGATCCAATCCTGGGTAAACGGGGGTAAATTTGATGACACTAACCTGTCTCCGGAACAGAAGGAATTGCGTGCGTTCTATCAGAAACTATTGAATATAACGATTTCTGAAAAGGCTATTACCGAAGGCCTGATGTATGACCTGGAGTTTGCTAATTTTGATAATCCTAAATTCAATACCCACGAGCAATATGCTTATTTCAGGAAATACAAGGACGAAGTATTGCTCTTTGTACTGAATTTCGACGATAAATTTCTGAATACTGAGGTTCTTTTTCCATTGGAGGCTTTCCAATACCTGGAAATGAAAGAGGGGCAAAATTATAAAGTCACCAACCTGCTGGATGCATCTGAGAAATTCCCCTTGCTTACCCTGAGTTCCACAGAACCTTTTATAACCTATATGGCTCCCTGGAAAGGAATGATTTTAAAACTAAAAAAGGCGTAGGACAATAAAGCGACATCGGTGGATGCTTACCTGTAGTATTACATGCCTGAAATGTTGTCAAAAGTTGCTGATTCAGTAACTTTGGCAACATTTTTGTATAGATAATTATGCTGTTTTGATCACATGCAGGATTCATATGCTATTTGCTTTATGGATCTTGTCTGTTGTCAGTTCATTGTGAATTCAGAAATTTTGTTTTATCACTATGCAATCCGGTTATGAAAACACTATTTAAGTATGCAGCATTTATTGCGGTGGCTTTGCAGGCATCTTGCTCAGCATTTAGAACGACACCCGAAACGATTCGTGAAATGACTCAAAAAGTCCAGGCAAAGGACTTTACTGTGGAAGTGAATTATGCTAACCCCATGCGTTGGAAACCAATGTACCTGAATCCTGATTATGATTTACGCATTAAGAATGATTCAGCTTTTGCGTACCTGCCTTATTTCGGAGTGGCCTATTCGGCACCCTATGGTGGGGGTGAAGGGGGGATCAGGTTTGCGGAACCTATGAAGGATTATTCCATAGTGCCAACCAGAAAAAAGGATGGCTGGGATATCCGCTTCAAGATAAAGGGTAAAGAAGATGGATACGAAATCTATATGAACGTTTTCAATAACGGAAGTACTACAATCAGCATCAGTTCTGTCAACCGGGATGCCATCAACTTTACCGGGGAAGTGAAAAAGGAGTAGATCTTTCGTTGTACTAACCTTTCAGTGTACAAACCTTTCGTCGTCCGAAGGACACGAAAGCGTTTGCAGTTCTGTCTCCAGATGCTTTGTGTGTTTTTTAAGTTAGAAGTTTGAACGTATGAAGTTTAATACTTAAAAAGTTGCGCTAAAAGGTCAGATGCGAAACTTATAGATTGTCGTAAAAATAACCGTATTTAGATGAAGTATCAACATTTTCCACCTTCCGGTTTTAATACTCTACTTTTTCATTCATATAACTTTCAACTTGATTTATCCACTGGTAATACAGCAAAAATAATTAAAGAAATAATTCTTTAATCTCATTGCCAATTGAAAAAAAAAACCGATATTTACAGTCGATTTCAGGAGGTGTTTACCAGGTTTTATCTGCCTGAAAATGAATTTGTATTTGAATTTATCAACCTTGAAAACCAACAAGAATTATAAAGCAAACTATCAAATAAATTATGAAAGAAATTAAATTCAGTCTTGTTTACCGTGACATGTGGCAATCGTCCGGTAAATACGTGCCACGTAAAGATCAATTGGCAAAAATTGCCCCGGTAATCATTGAGATGGGTTGTTTTGCTCGTGTGGAAACTAATGGTGGTGCCTCCGAACAGGTAAACCTGCTGTATGGTGAAAATCCGAATGATGCAGTACGTACATTTACAAAACCATTCAATGATGCGGGCATTCAGACTCACATGCTTGATCGTGGCTTGAACGGGTTGCGTATGAATCCGGTTCCGGCTGACGTGCGTGAATTGATGTATAAAGTCAAAAAAGCACAGGGAGTGGATATTACCCGTATTTTCTGCGGCTTGAATGATGTGTCGAATATCATTCCGTCCATCCATTATGCGAAAGCAGCCGGTATGATAGCCCAGGCAACCATGTGTATTACCTATTCGGAAATACATACGGCGGAGTATTATATTGATATGTCTGAGAAATTGATTGAAGCAGGTGCAGATGAAATTTGCCTGAAAGATATGGCCGGTATTGGACGTCCTGTCATGCTGGGTAAAATTGTAAAAGCGATTAAGACTGCCCATCCCCATATTATTGTTCAGTACCATGGACATTCAGGTCCTGGTTTCTCAGTAGCTTCCATGTTAGAAGTAGCTAAAGCCGGAGTGGATTACCTGGATGTTGCCATGGAACCACTGTCGTGGGGGATGGTTCACCCGGATGTGATTACTATTCAGGCTATGTTGAAAGATGCCGGATTCAAAGTTCCTGAGATTAATATGACTGCTTATATGGAAGCCCGCCGGTTGACACAAAGCTTCGTGGATGATTTCTTGGGTTACTTCATTGATGATCGTAACAAATTCATGACTTCATTGCTTGTCGGTTGCGGATTACCGGGTGGTATGATGGGATCGCTTATGGCTGACCTGAAAGGCGTTCATGCTGGTATTAACTCATACCTGAAAAACGTGAACAAAAAAGAACTGACAACGGATGAATTGTTGATCATGTTATTTGATGAAGTAAAATATATTTGGCCTAAATTGGGTAACCCACCTTTGGTGACTCCATTCAGCCAGTATGTAAAAAATATAGCCTTGATGAATGTAATGTTCCTGGTTAAAGGACAGCCTCGTTGGAGCATGATTGATAAAAATAGCTGGGATATGATTTTAGGCAAGGCCGGTAAACTCCCTGGAACATTGGCACCGGAAATCATCGCCCTGGCAGAAAAGAATAAGTTTGTGTTCTTTGAAGGCAATCCACAGGAAAATTATCCAAATGAACTCCCCCGTTTTATTGAAGAAATGAAAACACTCGGATGGGATAGGGGCAAGGATGATGAAGAATTATTCGAATTTGCCATGCACGAAAAACAATACCGTGATTTTAGATCGGGTGATGCTAAAAAACGTTTTGAAGGAGAGCTTGAAGCTGCCATTAAGGAAAAATTTGCAACAAGTACCATCGAATTGCCTGATTTGCGGGCTTTGAAATACCCAAATGCAGAGCCAGTAGTTTCAAATGCTACCGGACGCGTGATCTGGGAACTTGACTTCAATGAAGTATCGGTAGAACCGGTTCATGGGAAAGAAATCAAAGAATTCGAGACTCTTTGTACCATTCAAACCAATTATGGCCTTGAGCATATCGGAAGTTTCTGTGATGGTCGGATTGTTGGTGTTGAGAAGAAACAAGGCGAAATTGTACGCAAAGGTGAAGTGTTAGCCTATATCGAAAAGAAATAATTCCAACCCCTTTTAGGGATATTGATTTGTATACTTAAACAGAGACGTTGCTTGCAACGTCTCTGTTTGTTTGTGGGTAAAAGAGAGATTCTTAGAAATTAATCGTGCATTGTGAGTAAAAGTCGTTTATAATTGCTATTTTTGTGACCAAATGATGCCATTTGTACAGGATAAATGGAATTATTCTATCAATCTGACTTTTTATATTACTTGACATTCATTATTTATGATTAAAGACTTATTCATTAAAAAGACATTGGCTCAGCTGGAAGAGCAAGCCGACAGTAAGCACAATACGCTAAAACGACATTTGGGGGCATTAAACCTGACCCTGTTGGGAGTAGGCTGCGTTATTGGTGCCGGAATTTTCGTGCTTACAGGTACAGCTGCTGCATTACATGCCGGTCCTGCTATTGCCTTATCGTTTATTATTTCTGCCTTTGGCTGTTTGCTGGCAGGACTGTGTTATGCCGAGTTTGCTTCCATGATTCCGGTATCGGGAAGTGCCTATACCTATGGATATGCTACCATGGGAGAATTTGTAGCCTGGATTATCGGATGGGATTTAATACTGGAATATCTTTTTGGATCGGCAACTGTCGCTGTGGGTTGGTCAGGTTATGTGACAAGCTTTCTGGCTGATTTTGGACTGGTCCTGCCGACCTCCATGTGTCAGAGCCCTTTTGTCTTTGATTCTACCGGTTGGCATACCTCAGGAGCGATTATTAATTTTCCGGCTATTTTTATTGTGGCATTAATGACTACCTTGTTAGTTGTTGGAATAAAAGAATCAGCTAAATTCAACAATATCATCGTCCTTGTGAAAGTAGTGGTTATTCTGCTTTTTATTGGATTTGGAATTTCACATATCCATGTTGCAAACTGGACACCGTTTATTCCTCCAAATACAGGCGAATGGGGCCATTTTGGGGGTTCGGGAATACTAACCGGTGCAGCAGTCGTTTTCTTTGCTTATATCGGATTTGATGCAGTATCAACCACTTCGCAGGAAGCAATTAATCCAAAACGGGATGTGCCTATCGGTATACTTGCTTCGTTACTGATATGTACAATTCTGTATATTGCAGTGAGTCTAGTTCTTACCGGAATAGTAAGCTATAAGGAATTAAATGTATCGGCCCCTATCGCCTTGGCAATTGATACTGCGGGTCCCAGTTTAATGTGGTTAAGACCCATAATCAAAATAGGGGCTATTGCAGGGTTGAGTTCCGTAGTGCTCGTATTGTTGTTGGGTCAATCGCGTGTGTTTTTCTCCATGGCAAGCGATGGACTGTTATGGAAAAGCTTTGCAAAGACACATCCTAAATTTAAAACCCCCCACATAACTACTATAGTAACCGGGAGTTTTGCAGCATTCTTTGCCGGACTTTTCCCAATTGGTTTGTTGGGTGAATTAGTATCCATTGGTACTTTGCTTGCCTTTGTCATTGTTTGTGTTGGAATTATTATCCTTCGAAAATCTGAACCGGATGCAGTTCGGGGATTTAAAACTCCCTGGGTGCCTGTTGTCCCGGTATTAGGAGCCCTGGTATGTTTCTTCATTATGTCTTCATTGCCATTGGATACCTGGATCCGTCTTTTCGGGTGGATGGCTATCGGTTTTGTGATTTATTTCACATATGGTATAAAACATAGCCATGCCAGGCAGAATAGAAAGAATAATCCTAAATTATAACCGATTGCCAAACAGGTTTATCCTAAAAAAGCCCCGCAATTGCGGGGCTTTTTTAGGATAAACCTGATCATTCAGGTAAATGTTTTTTACGGTTTAATAATTACTGACTAGCTTAAACGTTGGCTAACCGAAGCAACCATTCTGTATCCTTTGCCATGAATGTTGATAATCATAACGTCAGGATCACCGCTAAGTAATTTACGCAATTTGCAGATATACACGTCCATACTTCTAGCATTGTAATAACTGTCGTCTTTCCAGATCGTTTTCAGTGTGTACTTGCGATCTAAAAAACTGTTCGTATTCGATGCGAACAAAATAAGTAAATGCATTTCCTTTTTAGTAAGTTTCTTAGGCTCTCCTTTAAATGTAAGCATCCGTTTTTGAACATCTACTTCATAACCGCCAATTGTATAAAAAGGCACCTGCAGAAGATTGTAAAGCACATCATCGTCTTCGACTGATGTGATTTTGTCGTTTTCATTTTCCATTTTTCGTAATTTTTTGAGTTTGTATAGTGATAGTGATAGTGAATATAGTTTCTATTTTAATTGTTTTCCTGTCAATACTTCTTTGATTCGTTTAACCTGAAAGTATGAACGTAAACTTTAAATGAATGCTTCCGTTTTACGCTTTGATTTATATATATTGCGTTAGTTTTATGATTCCTTTGATTAATATTTGTTCCAAAGATATATATTATTTTATTTTATTGCACTATTTTATTACAAAATTTATTTACAACTTCTTGTTTTATTGAATGGTATTATTTTAATATAACTATTTTAGTAAATAAAAGTTGAAATTATATATCCAAGCCCTAATTTTTCTTTGGCCTTACTTTAGTAAGATTAAATTAACGAGGATGCCGGCTCTTAAAAATCATGATTTGAGGAATCAAAACCCAAAGTAAACTGGCATTATTGACCCGAATATCTCTAAAAAAAGGTAATTTTGTAATTCAATAAACAAACGTGATGCAAATATAAAAATAATTATTTACATTGTTAAGCCTTTTGGCTCTTTTTTTTTAATGAAATTTTCAGTAAATTATGAAGACCCTCTCTGTATGTGTTATTGACACTATTTATTAGAAGTTTAAGAGATAATTTATATGAATAAAATGGGATGATAAATATTATTAAAAAAAACGTAGTTTTAAATGAACCAGATGCCTTTTAAAGTGTTTTTTACTATAATGTTAAACCTTTAATTAAAACAAACTATGAAGCACACTATTTTAGGAGCAGGTGGTTCAATCGGGAATGCTCTGACATACGAGTTACTAAAATCAAAGGAGAGTGTTAGGTTGGTTTCCCGAAGCGGCTATGGTATTTTAGGGGCAGAGTCGGTAAAAGCTGATCTTTCTTCGTATGAAGAAACCTTGAAAAGTGTAAAAGGCTCGGATATTGTTTATTTGGTTGCCGGATTATCGTATGATCGAAATGTCTGGATCGAATTATGGCCTAAAATCATGAAGAATGTGATTGATGCCTGTAAGAATTGTGGCTCAAAGTTGATTTTCTTTGATAATGTCTACATGTATGGTCGCGTAGAAGGCAAAATGACGGAAGAAACCCCTTATTTTCCTCACAGTATAAAAGGTGAAATCAGGGCTACGGTAGCAAATCTGTTGCATACTGAAATGAGGCATAATAATC
>Ga0302210_10000595_pt1 | contig 16198 bp, 11 predicted proteins | sample II_Fen_E3_2_FD_198793 | JGI IMG/M metagenome (GOLD analysis project Ga0302210, IMG submission 198793) | Peat permafrost microbial communities from Stordalen Mire near Abisko, Sweden - II_Fen_E3_2 | ecosystem: Environmental > Terrestrial > Soil > Wetlands > Permafrost | place: Sweden: Abisko... | reverse complement strand
GTACCTGTCGCTTGCGGGGGCGTAGTTGTGCATCCTGGTGATATTTTAGTTGGTGATGAAGACGGTGTTGTTGTCATTAACCCCAGTGATGCTGAATTTTTACTTGAACAAGCTAAAGCTAAGTTCCATATGGAACGTAAAGTGATGGAAGACATAGTAAATTTGGCATGGGATCGTAAGTGGATTGAAGAAACTCTTGAAAAACAAGGGGTTGCTGTTATACAAGAAAAAAGGAATTTTCTTCGTGCGGAGGTCAATATGCCTGTGACAATTAAAATGAATGGATCAGGACAATATATTGAGGCGATCGTGAAAAACATGAATGCTGAGGGCGTATTGCTGAAAAGTGAGCAACCATTAGAACTTAATTCATTAATTTGCTTGTATTTACCAAAAAAGTTGGGGGATATTGATGTAGCGGCATCCGTTATATGGAAACAGGACAATAATTTTGGCTGTAGTTTTTTGGATACACCAGAGGATGTACAGGAAATTTTAAACATTGTTACAAATTTTTATTTACGATAAATCAAGCAATAAGGATGTGGTGAAATGAATTGGGATAGCCTTCCAATATTAGTTGTTTTAGTATTATCTGTTATTGGTAATAATCATACAGTAGCTATAGCAGCATTGGTGCTGTTGTTGGTTCAAAAATTAGGGTTTGTAACATGGCTTCCTATCATAGAGAGTTATGGCATGAATCTGGGCATCATCATTTTGACCCTCGCGGTTCTAAGCCCATTAGCACAGGGCCGCATATCTACTGCCGAGGTAGTGGGGATCTTCAAAGCTCCGGCTGGTATAATTGCAATTATTATTGGAATAATGGTAGCTTGGATAGCCGGGCATGGAGTTGTCTTTATGAAAGAAGCTCCTGAAACAACAACGGCATTGATTGTTGGTACTATTGTAGGTGTTTGTTTCTTTCGTGGATTGCCTGTAGGCCCTCTTATTGCTGGGGGTATGGTAGCTCTTATAGTAAATTTAATGGATTTGCTTAAACGTTAGATGGGGTATTTTATCATTTGTTGATTGATCTGAAAATATATATAGAATTCAGCTTTTTGATTTATGCGTGCAGTTTTAAGTTTGTTCCAGATTACTATAAAACGAATGCCGCTACCAACTGACTTGTTGTCCAGGTAACGGCATTTTTGACGCTTACAGTGTGACGATAGTTTATGGTAATTCACAAATCTATTTATTTGAGCGTGTCAAAGATAGAGGGTTTTGAAAACTAATATAGAACTTCCTAATTTAACAAAGAGTTTTTTGTCTTTTTGAAGGGCCCATAAAGTTTCATCTTATATTTTATATTGAATCTTGATGTAATGTATAACTGCAAGACTGTTGTTGGATAAGAGATTATTCTGTAACATTTGTTTTTATAGTATGAAAGTTTTTCATAAAAATTATACAAGGAGAGATGTAAAATGAATTGGTTTAGCAATCTCAAGGTTAGGCAGAAATTATATTTTTTGATCACAGTTTTCAGCATAGCAGTTATTGGCATAGGGGCTTTGGGCTATGTGAATTTAAAAAAAAGCAGTCAAAGTATCGACACTTTGTATATGGTTAACATAAAAAAAATAGAATTGGCATATGATTGTCGTTTAGCTCAGAGAAGAATTCAGGCTGACCTGTTTGCGTTGATGGTTACGACGGATGATAATGAAAATAGAAAATTGTCAAATGATATTGTGCAATTAAAGAAAAACTTTGATGATAGTATTGTGCAATTTGAGCACCTGCCACTTACGCAACAGCAGAAAACGGAGGCGGAATCTGTAAAGGCTATTGTGACACAGTATCGAGCATCAAATGCAGATGTTCTTGCTTTAGCTGCACAAAATAAAAATGAAGAAGCATATAAAGTATTTGAGTCAAAATCTGCACCATTAGGAGATCAACTTTTTGATCTTCTTATAAAGATTTCGAATGAAGCGAATCAAGATGCCGAACAGATGACCCAAACAGCAAAGGATGATGTTACGAGTTCTAGCATGTTATCAATTGTTATTACAATGGTTGCATTGTTAATTGGATGGGGAGTCGGCGTGCTGATTATAAAACAAATTACGATGCGTTTGAGTGATTCAGTGAAATTTTTAGGCGATATTGCTTCAGGAGATTTTTCGCAGGATGTGACAGAGCATAGCATGAAAGATAAAAGTGAATTTGGGGTATTATCACAAGCTGTTGATCGAATGAATCGAAATATTCGAGCCTTAATTAAACAATTATTGAATACATCTGAACAATTGGCGGCAGCATCACAGGAATTAACTGCTAGTGCAGAACAATCAGCGCAAGCTTCGAATCAAGTGGCAGAGTCAATTACAGAAGTCGCAAAAGGTGCTGAAAAACAATTAGAAATGGCTATTACGACAAATCATATTGTAGAAGAGATGGCCAAGGGAATTCAACAGGTGACTGAAAATACCGTTGAAGTGGCTCGGTCGACAGATAAGACATCGACGGCTGCGATCGAAGGTGGTAAGGCTATTGAAAAAACTGTTTTACAGATGGGAACCATTGAAAAACGAACAGATGATACGGCTGACGTAATTGGTGAATTAGAAGGGAAATCGAAACAAATTGATAACATCGTCGGGTTGATTTCAAATATTGCTGCTCAAACAAATTTACTGGCTTTAAATGCGGCTATTGAAGCAGCTAGAGCTGGTGATGCTGGCAGGGGATTTTCAGTGGTAGCGGAAGAAGTCAGAAAACTGGCTGAACAATCAGCACATGCAACAAAAGACATTACGGAACTCATTGTTGATGTGCAAGCCAAGACAAAAACTGCTGTTGAGTTTATGAATGAAAGTAAACGTGAAGTAAAAATGGGATCAGAACTTGTTGATTTGGCTGGTAAGAATTTTAATGAAATATTGACAATGATTAAGATTGTAGCGGATGAAATTAATGAAATATCAGCAGCGACCGAAGAACTGACGAGTGGAACTGAAGATGTTGTTAGTGCGGCAAATAGTATCAGCGGAGAAACGAAAAAAACAGCGGAAGCTACACAGAGTGTTTCAGCGGCAACGGAAGAACAATCGGCATCTATGCAGGAAATAGCATCAGCAAGTACACATTTGTCAAAAATGGCAGCAGATTTACAAAATGAAATACAAAAGTTCAAGGTTTAAAAGCATTTGTTTTTACAGAAAAGAGACTACGGAAAGAGAGCTAGTCTCTTTTTTGTTCAAATATAGCACTTAACTGCTATAAATTAAAAGAATGTTATGATTTGTCACGAATATAAAAATAGCTTTTGGGGGAAAGGCGAATTGGTATGCAAAAAAAATACAATATTAAGTTCCTAACTCTAGTATGGTTAGGCTTACTCAGTATAATGGTATTTCATATTACTTGGGCACAATCAATAGAGTCTCCAGGACAACAATTTATCAATATTGTGGATCAAATGGATGTAGAACATAATTGGTTACCTAAAGAAGGAATAGATTGGAAAACTGGAAAGTTTGATCCTAATGAAAGGGCCATGTCAAGTCATTGTAGTGGGTTTGTTGCAGCAGTTTGCAATAATTTTAATATATACATATTACGACCACCTGATCATCCACAAGAATATTTGGCAAATGCACAGTTTGATTGGTTAAGGGATCATGGAGCTACGTATGGCTGGATGCTGGTTAATACTCCAGATAAAGCACAACAATTAGCGAATCAAGGACTATTAGTGGTCGTAACTTATAAAAATCCCCAGTATCATAAAGCTGGTCATATAGCAATAGTAAGGCCTTATGAAAAAAACGAGGAATTAATCCATGAGGAAGGGCCACAAATTATCCAGTCTGGTATGCAGAATTATAGCTCTACTTCGCTTAAAATAGGTTTCAAACACCATCCCGATGCATGGGTCAGTGATACGGATTACCAAGTTCAGTTCTATGCACATAAAATTCCAGAGTAACACATCTCTTTTCATAGTTGCCTATTTCATGCATTTATATGACAAAGAACCCAAAAAAAGCCGCAATCCATAGTAGATTACGGCTCTTTTTGGGTTCTTTGTATAAGGTGAAATTTCTACTTTAAATGGCCGGTCCAAATCTAGTTTAATCCCCTTTTTTAGCATTAAATTGTGAGCGATTAAACATATCCGCTATTAATTTTTTAGCCTTGCTATCTGGATGCAAACCGTCTGTAGACCATTTTACTGGCATAATACCGTCACTATCAATAAAGAAAGGTGCAATATCAATACATGGTAGGTTCTGTACAATATATTGGTTCACTTTGTTTCGTTCAATCGACCAAGAGGGCGCTGATCTTTCTTGAAAGATCAGATTAATCCGTTCTGGGTTAATAGGTGGTAATGTCAAAAAAACAGGGGTAATATTATTTTCCAGGCATTTATTGTAAATTCCCATCAAATCCTGAATGACATTCTCTGCTTTGGCACCAGCTCGAATACTGTTGATTCCGGTTAATATCAGCAAAGTCTGCGGTGAAAAAGGCAAGACATCTCTGTCAAAACGTTCTAGACTGAGTGCGGAAGTATCGCCGCTTCGAGCTAAATTTATAGCAGAACCTGCTAAATAAGCATGTAAACTGTAACAAAGATCAGCAGGTGTTCCCGAAACAGCTCCCCCCCCGTGCATAATGCTGTCTCCGTAAACACCTATTGCAAACTGTCCTGGAACTGCTTCAAGGGTAAATTCCTCCAAGTCTGAAGGCAGGCCAATTGGTTGTTCGTTTTCATTAAAAGCTTGTACTCGCCAAGCAAAATTTCCTACTCGCGAAACTTCGTCGTACCATTCGTCGGTCAAACCTCCGTCCAACTGATGACTGCTCAACAATTGGTAACGCTTTTCTGACTCGAGGGGAGCCGCTTTATCTACAGAAAAAATTTCAACTTTGTATTTTTCAGCACCAAACACAGGTACCCAGGAATATGCCGGATATAAAATTGGCGTCACTTTTGACCATTTTGCGACAGTTACCGGTTGGAATTTATCAAAATCCTCCGGATACGCAATCTGTATTTCAGTTATATTACTCCATTTGTCAATGGGCTGTCGATCATAATTAAGTGGACGCACACGATAAAATAAAGTTTTTCCTTGCCATTGGCTAAGATCCGGCTGATAACCAGCAACATACACACTCGTGCTATGAAAAACAATATTTTTTGCTGAAAAATTTTTATCTAGTGCTATATCCAATTCATAAATTACAGCATCAGGGTATATTGTCCACTGTAAAACAGGGTAAGTGGAAACCTGAACGGAGACTTTTTTCACACTGTCCTTCATCATCGTCGATTCATTTGCAACAGCACCTTGATAATTGCCAAACGTAATCATAAGTATCAATAATAACATGCTTGTTATTTTACGAATTGTCACAAGGAAGCCCTCCCATTTTCAAAATTAGTCGATAGGTAAACATTTACGATAGATTCATCATTAAGTTTCTTAAAATCCATGATGTCCCCGAAGTACTTTTAAATAGTTTATTTGGTTAAACCTCCACCATTCCCCCTAATAAAGCTGCTAAAGAATAGGCCCTAACTGGCTTGCAGTTAGAGCCTATTACGGAAAAGTGTACGTTATTGACACAAAATAGATAGTACTCTAATGCGGGTACTTCATGACGGTTTCTGTCCCTAAGTGGAAAGTGGGTGTCATTCCCTGTGGAAAATAGTATTTCCCACACGTAGTATATCCCATATAGAAAAAAATATCAACTATAAATGATAAGAATTTCCAGTTGCAGCGGGAAAAGTGCAGGAAGTAAAATTGTTTTCTAGAACATATTATATATCTTAAATTATTCACGGATATATAGGGCGTATTTATTAAATTATAGCCCCTGAAAATTCAGTATTTCTAAAATAGAAATACATCTTATTGATAAATAAAGTGAGTGGTGAACAAGTTATTTCGAATACAGCATTACATAGAAGTTGCATTAAATATTTCACATGGAAATTATTGGGATCTATAGGGTTAGTGTTCTTATGAAGAAGTAAATGATATCCTAGATTCCATTGCTGACAGACTGATAAAATAGATGCAATTTCTTTAATGCATTCAAATAGATGGTTCAAATAAAAGTTCTTGGTTAAGAGGTGCTGACATCATTAATTGTAGCTACTAAAGTGGCGTTGGTGGTAAATACTTTGTAACGAATCAAAGAAATAAGTGAGTCTAAGAGTTATCAATATCATACATGAATTAGAGGGGGATTTTTATTTATGGAAAAAAAACTAGCAAAGCCTAATCGTGTTGTAGGGACATCAATGGCAAGTAAATCTAGTGTGAAATTGGATTCTGCAGAGCAAATGAATCTTAAACGGGACCTAGCGAAACGTAGGGCTCAGGATAAAGTGCGGGCGAGAACAGTAGCCAAGCAGCAACAACTTGCTGAACGTGTAGCAACTGCTACCGAGCAGATGGCAGCAGGCGTTGAACAAGCTAGTAATGCTTCAGCAGAATTAGCGGGTACGATGGAACAACTAGCAGCTGGGGCTGAGGAAGCTGCATCATCGGCTGAAGAATGCCGGGCAGCAGTTAATCAGATTGAAAAAGCAAGTATTGTGGCAAATGATCAAACAAAAGAGTCATTGAATAAGGTGAATATTGCTACAACACTTGTGAAAACGACAAGTGCTGATGTAGAGCAGTTGATTGATGGTGTCAAAAAAGCAGCTGATATTAATATTCAGTCGGGCAAACTAGTCGCAGATCTGGAAAGTCAAGCTGTAGAAGTTGGCAATATTGTAGAAGCTGTGGTGCGTATTGCTGATCAAACTAACCTGTTGGCACTAAATGCTGCTATTGAGGCCGCTAGAGCGGGTGAACATGGCCGCGGATTTGCCGTCGTTGCTGATGAAGTGCGTAACCTAGCAGAAATATCCGAAAAATCAGCTCGTGATATTCGCGCATTGGTCGGTGAAATTCAAGATAATGTCAAGATTGTTGTGAAAGATGTAGGCGTTGCTGGAAATGCAGCTAATGAGGAAGTGGAAAAAGCTAAAAAAATCACCGCTGATCTGGTGAAAATTGAAAATGATATGGGTATTGTACAAGCTGGGATTGCAGAGGTATCACAAAATGCCCAAACAGCTGCTAATGGAAGTCGGGAATTTTTAGGTGTTACCCAGCAAGTAGCTGCCGCCAGTGAAGAACAAGGGGCTGCCACCGAAGAAATTTCGTCCACGATTGAGGAACAGAATAAAGCGTTTAATGAAATGAGTACCGCTGCTAATGATTTGTCGGATTCGGCGGAACAACTCAAGGTATCTACGGATGCGCAGAAGTCATCAGAAGAATTAGCAGCAGCAGCCGAGCAATTATCAGCTAATGTAGAAGAAGCCAGTACGGCTGCTAGACAAATTATGCAGACTATGGAACAGATCGGCGAAGGAGCTAGACTGCAGGCTGAATTGACGACGACAGGGGCTACTTTATCTGAGCGTTTGGCATCAGCAGCTCTCCAAATGAAAATTCGCGCCCAGGAATCGGAAGCTACAGTAACTGGTTTACAGGCCATACTGCTGACGAATAAACAGGAAGTGGATAGCCTTATTAGTGGTATTTCTAAAGCTGCGGAGGCTAGCTCTAAATCAGCACAAAATATTAAGCGATTGGAAGATACGACGAGGCGTATTGATAAAATTGTGGATGCTATTGTTAATGTTACAATTCAAACTAATATGTTGGCTGTTAATGGCTCTATCGAAGCAGCACGGGCGGGTGAGTTTGGACGAGGATTTTCAGTAGTAGCTAGTGACATTCGTACACTAGCGAATGAATCAGCCGATAATGCAGATAAGATTAAAGATCTGGTACGTAATATCCAAAATCAAATTCAACAAGTAACGAACGATATTGAGTTATCGGCCAAAACAGCTACGCAAGAAGTGGAAAATGCCAAAAAATCGACCCATAATTTGAATGTAATTGAAGAGGCTATGGGTCAAATTATAACGGTTGTTCAGGAAGTTTTTGCCAGTTCGGAAGAGTCATTAATAGCCCTTGAACAAGCAAAACGTGGTATCGAGCAAATTTCAGCGGCTGCTCAGGAAGCAGATAAAGCCAATACAGAAACTACCTTCGCAGCACAGGAACAAGCAAAGGGGATGCAAGAATTGGCGGAGGCCATTGAAGAAATTTCTGGACTAGCAGATGAGCTTCAAAATATGTAGTCTAGCTGGAAAGAGAAAGGAGGATAAACAAACAATGGCTGAAACAATTGAAATAAAGCAGGATGATTTGTCAGAACGGCAGTTGGTAACTTTTTATCTAGGCAATGATGAGTTCGGCGTAGATATTATGCATGTGCGAGAAATTATTCGTCTAACAGCAGTGACTCATATACCCCAAGCTCCTAGTTATGTAGAGGGTGTATGCAACTTACGCGGCAATATTTTACCGATTATTGATGGGCGAGCTCGGCTAGGTATGCCGCATCGCCAAAGTGATGGTAGTACCCGCGTACTTGTACTTGATGTAAGTGGTACCGTAACAGGAATGCTAGTGGATCGAGTATCGGAAGTGCTACGGGTCAGCTCCACGGCTATTGAAGTCCCACCAGCAGTGATTCAGGATATAGATGGTGATTTTCTCAATGGGTTGGTCAAACTCGATGATGGCAAACGTATTATTATGGCATTAAATATCAATAGCATTGTTACCATTAAGCAAATTGAGGATATCAAACAAGAGGCATTATCAATAGCGACGAGAAAAGAGGATGGTATTCTTAAAGCAAAAATTGAGGAAGATCAACTGGTGACTTTTTTACTAGGGCAGGAAGAATATGCTTTTGATATTATGCACGTCAAAGAAATTATTAGAGTGCAGCAAATTACGGCAGTGCCGAATGTAGCAGATTATATTGAAGGGGTAGTAAATATTCGGAAATTGTTGTTGCCAATTATCAATATGCGGCTGTTTTTTGGTCTTGAAAATATTCCAATTAATGACCAGGCACGTATTATTATTGTAGATTTGGGCCAGCTGTCGGTGGGCTTTCGTGTAGATAAAGTTTCTGAAGTCTTATCAATAGCCCGCAATGTAATCGAGCCACCACCACTTGTCTTTAATGATGAGGAAGCGGGGCAAATTCGCGGTGTAGCTAAACTTAATAATGGAAAACGCCTGCTCATGTGTCTTAATGCGACGAAGTTGTTGCCTGCGGAAGTGATGCAAAAATTTTCTGGTGAAGCAATCGTTGAAGCTGGTATGGATATAAAGCAAGACAACAAGGCTATTGCAGAAGAACAATTAGTGACTTTTAAACTAGAAAATGAAGAATTTGGTATCAAAATTACCGAGGTACAGGAAATAAACCGCATGACAGACATTACGCATATGCCGAAAGCACCTTTATATATTGATGGGTTGGTAAATCTTCGCGGGAATATCATTCCAGTACTGAATCTTAGGCGCCGTTTTGGCTTAACTGAAAAGCAACGTGATGATGCGACACGCATTATTATAGTAGATGTAGGGAATAATAAAACAGGGGTGATGGTAGATGCTGTTTCGGAAGTGTTACGCTTTGAAAGCAGTTTAGTGGAGGAAACTCCACAGATTGTATCAGAACATCTAGATGCCAAATATATTAGCGGGGTTGGTAAATTAAATGATGGCAAGAGGATGATCATGATTATTGATCTTGTCCAAGTCTTAAAAATAGGGGCTTAAGAAAATAAATTAGGGAATCACAAAGATATAAAGAAACAAATAGAAGGTGATTTATGAACACCATAAAGGTATTGATAATAGATGATTCAGCTATGATGCGTAAGGCTGTTCGACACATTCTAGAAACCGATATCGACATTGAAGTGGTTGGTATGGCGAGGGATGGCGAAGATGCCTTGCGAAAAGATCGTGAATATTGCCCTGATGTTGTGACAATGGATATAAATATGCCACTTATGGATGGTATTACCTGTATGCTCTATCTGTTTGAGCAGCATCCTGAGGTTAGAGTCATTATGGTAAGTTCATTAACCCAAGACGGTGCAATGACTACGTTTGAAGCTTTGGAATTAGGTGCGTTTGATTATGTTGCCAAACCCTCTGGTACGGTATCAGCGAACTTGCATATTGTTGGTAAAGAATTAATTGCCAAGATTAAGGCGTCAGTTACTCAGAAAAGACGTTGTTCTTCGGTATTTAGTCAAGTTCAAAGTAGAAAGGCTGCTAAGAAAGAAACTGTACGTTCGATGTCTACAATAAATAGACAAGAAACTCAAAAAGTGGTTGTTATTGGTGTATCTACAGGGGGGCCAGGAACATTAATGGATATTTTACCAAACATTCCTGCTGATTTAGATGCTGCCATCGTGGTGGTTCAGCATATGCCTCCATTGTTTACGGCTTCTTTTGCTAAAAGGTTGGATCAAAATTGCCAAATACCTTTTAAGGAAGCTGAACAGGGCGATATATTGCGTAAAGGCCAGGGGATGGTGGCGCCGGGGGGAATACATCTAACGGTACGAAAAAATATCAACCAGAGTGAACATTGGGTTAGGCTAACAACGTCACCGGAAAACACCTTGTTTACGCCTTCCGTCGACGTAACGATGCATTCGATTTTAGAAAGTTTTGGAAAGCGTACGGTTGGCGTATTGCTAACTGGTATGGGGGCGGATGGTGCAGACGCGATGGTGGCCATTCGCAAAGCCGGTGGTATCACTATAGCCGAGTCTGAATCTACGGCTGTTGTTTTTGGCATGCCACGGGAAGCTATTGAACGAGGTGGTGCTGAAATTGTGGCACCATCCTATAGCATAGCAAAAGAGATCGTCAAAGCAATTAACCGAATATGAGGCGGTTGTGTAGAGAATATAATACAGTTAAATGAGCCGATTGCTAGGGCAAAGTGTGGACGTTGCAATCGACTGAGGTAATAAAGGTACAATTGTTACTATTAGGGTTAGGCTGCCAAGATGATAGTTTCAAGGGGGTGATAAATAGTGGATGAAACGCAATTAGAGCATCAGTTGTCAGATATTTTTTTTATTGAGTCAGGAGAAATGTTAAGTGAAGCTTCTTTGGCGCTACTTAGGGCGGAAGAGGGTGGAGGTTCTCAAGCGTCGATTAATCAAGTTTTTCGAGCTATTCATAGTATCAAAGGTGGAGCGCAGTCTTTAGGATTTGAGAAATTGTCTGAAGTGGCTCACCGTATGGAAACCTTTTTGGTACCCTTGCGGCAAGTGTGCACGATAGACGGGCAGTCAGTTAGCTTGATCTTAGAGGCTATGGATGTGATCGAAATGCAATTGAAGGATTATCGGGAGGGCAGGTTGCCGGCTGATTGTGGACAATTGTTAATGAAACTAGATGGGGTTACAGCGCTAACGGAAAGTGTTGAAACGATTCCTAAGGAGAATGCAGACAGTCAAAAAATAGCATTGAATGAGGGCTCCCGTTTGTTATACGTATCGTTCACTGTTGATACCACCGCACCGATGCCAGGTGTCACAGCCGTTATCTTGTTAGAACAGCTACGACACTCTGGAAGATTTTTGTATGCTCACCCCAAAATGGATGATCTAGCTATGGCAGTAGCAGGAGAATATTTTAATCAGACCGTCATTTTTCAAACCAATATGTGTAATGCCGATATTAAGCAAGAGGCTTATAATGTGATGGACATACAAAATGTTAAGGTAGCGGATATTGATAATGATATTTTTTCAAATACAGCTATGCCGACTAACGGAGAAATTGATAGGTTTAATACAGTGGTGAGTAAAATACATGAAGCGCTTTGTTGTAAACAAGGAGAGAAAGCTTATTTAGACAAGCTGGTAAAAGAAATTGTTGGCTGGGGACGGCAGAGTCGTGGCGCAGCAGGCTGGTTTCCTGGGGGGATTTTTGCGTGGCAACGAATTACCTCCTTATTGTCCGATAGGGTAGCACTAACTGAGAATAGTGAGCTTAGTGACGAAACTATATCAGCTAGGATCAGAACATTACAGGTCGTGTGGGAATCTGCCTATAATGCTTTATGCAACCATACCTATTTTTATAGTGTACCTATTCGTAATCTTTTAGATGGGCATGAACAGCGTGTCATTGAACAATTGGAAACCAGTGGAGTTGATGTTCGCGTTGTGAACATTGATTTGACTCAGCTAATGACGCTGGAAGTGTCATATCTTCGAACATTGGTTGATTTTAGGGATAAGCTAGCCCAAAAAGGTTGGTCTGTTAAGCTTATTTCAGAGGGGGATTATACACGTCGCCATCTTAATGTGCTGGAAGCTTTGTCGGGGTTGGTTGGTGCGTTTGAGTTGTACTCGAGTAGTTATCATGCAGTTATATCTTTAGTGGAAATGGGGCGGGGAGGAGCGGATGGATATGTATCCAAACATTAAAATATTAATTGTTGATGATGAGCAAGCTGTGATACTTGTTTTAGAAGAGTTTCTTCAGGCGGAAGGGTATGAGGTGTATTCAACAACATCATCGATTGATGCATTAGAAATGATAAAAGAACAAAAGTACCATATTGTGTTGTCTGATATTGAAATGCCAAAAATGGATGGAATTGAATTTTTGATACAAATTAAAAAGTATGATGCCCTAATGCAAGTCATCATGATGACCGATGACTCGACAATGGATAAAACAATGAGATGTTTGGAAGGCGGAGCAAATGATTATGTTTTGAAGCCTTTTAACAATTTAGCACAATTGGCTGAACTTATTAAATTATCTGAAGGGAAACTCCATCGGTGGTGGGATGCTATGCGTGAAAATTTAGCATAGAGTCAGTTATTTCAAACATTGTCGTATTGTTGCCAGTACTTGTGCTGAGGCATTCGGGAATAAGCGGGGGTTTCGGAGTGTGCCTACTCTAAATGCTCAACTAATATCTACGCAGGGCAATATAAAATATTGTTAGAAGATACATAGGGGGGCTGATAAATGACACTTACGCCTGAATTATATCAGCGATTCGTTGATTTAATTTATAAAAAAACCGGAATTTGGTTTGAATCAACGAAACGTTATTTTGTTGATAAGCGCCTGGATGAACGTATTACAGAACTGGGTTTGAAGGATTATCGCGAATATTATCAGCTGTTAAAGTTCTCTGTCGAGCAGACTGAAATGCAACAGCTCATTAACCGGTTAACAATTAATGAAACGTATTTTTTTCGCGATTTTCCTCAATTGCAGGGCTTTGCGGAGGATGTGCTACTGCAAATGGTTAAGGAGAAGATTAAAGCAGGCGATAAAAGAATACGGCTGTGGAGTGCGGGATGCTCAACTGGTGAAGAACCCTATACATTAGCTATCATTTTACTGGAAATGCTACCTGAGCCTGATCAATGGACAATTGAGATAATGGCAAGCGATATTAATACCAGGGTACTGGATTTTGCCCGTAAGGGCTTTTATAATAGTCGTTCAATTAAAGATGTGCCCATGGAATATTTGGCACGATATTTTATTCAACGGTTTGAGACATATATTTTAAACACGAAGATACGGAATATGGTTACGTTTAAAACCATTAATTTGGTTGAAGAACAAGATATGAAGATTCAGGCAAATTATGACTTGATTTTTTGTCGTAATGTACTTATTTATTTTGATACAGAATCAAGACTTCGTGTCCTCAAGCGTTTTTATCGATCCTTACGGAGGGATGGGTATATTTATTTAGGACATTCGGAGTCTGTCACGAGAATTACCGATTCTTTTAAGATGAAACGTATTGGCAGTACAATTGCCTATTATAAACCGTAAGTGGGGAACGGTTTATAATAGGCAATGATGTCCACATTTATGAGCTGATAAATATATGAATCAGCCCGCTGATCCAAAAATCGAGTACAGTGTATCAGAAAATTTCGGGAGGAACTGGTGAAAAGGAGGTATGAAGTCGTGCGGTACCAATTTACAGTAGATAATATAAAAATGCTCCAAGTGTTTATAGTTAAAAGCCTCGAAAGCTTGCAGAATGTTGAAAATGAAGTACGGTATATAGGGACAACTACCAATCCGAGTACATCGCTTGACAATCTCGTTGGTCAAGTACATAGTATCAAGGGTCTATCATCCTTTTTGGGTCTCAGCGAAATTACGAGGCTAAGTTATCAGATTGAAGCTGTGTTGGCTGCGATGCGGGAAGACAATATTCAGGCAGAGGGAGAAGAAACAGGGTTACTAATGAAGGCTGTCCATGCTTTGGTTGAGATGATTACGCAATTGAGTGAAGAATGTGCTAGCCTAGTCCACGGCGAAGGACTGGAGATAGAACTATGCTTTACGCATGAGGTGGATGGACTAATACAAGCTATGCAGTTATTATTGCAGGGGCGGGAAGAGAATATACCATCTAAGCGACAACCAGAACAGCTTTTCGCACAGATAGAGGGGCAGATCAGTGTGCCGCCCCTTCTAATGCGGGCTGGTGAAGAATTGTCCGCTGCGGAGTCTATCCCTTTTTTATTGACGGGTGCAGCGGTCGGTTTAATGGAAGATTTTTTGTTGGAAGCTGAGGAACACAGCAGTATTATTACGGAACAGTTACTTATAAAGTTAGATAGTAATCCAGAGGATGCAGAATCCTTCGCTGATTTATTTCGGAGAGTGCACACACTTAAAGGCAATACAGGACTGCTCATGAGTGTACCTATAGATGAAGCTTTGCGAAGCTTTTTAAAAGATTTACTACAGATCTTTCAAGAGCTGGAAAGCTTGCTAGGTCAGTTGCGGGATGCTAAAATGCCTATTCCTAGTGCAATCATTAATTTGTGTTTTGCGGCAATGGATGCACTAATGAGACTCATAAGCATGTTACATAATGGTGTTGTCACTGATGATGGTACGTTGGAAAATTTAGCAACTGCTATCATGAACATCAAGACTTGTGGGTTAGCGGATACCCATTGTCAGTCTAGCGTGATGGAGGCAATTGCCAAGCCATTGGATGTTAAGAAGGTATTTAAAAATACAGAAACTACATCAAGTGGACATTCGATCAGGGTGAGTGGGGATAAACTTGATCGCTTGATGAATGCAATTGGGGAGCTCTCTATTACCAAAAATATGTTTAGTCAGATTGCTCGTAAATTAAACATGGAGCATAATCTGCCTCAGCTATCGCGAGAAGTTAAGGATGCGGGGCAGTTTGTTAACCGTATTTCGGCCGAACTAGAAAATGCTATCATGGCAATGCGGATGACAGAGGTAAGGATTGTCTTTCAGAAATATCCCCGGATTCTTCGGGATATTGCCTTGCAGACAGGGAAAAAGATTTCCTTGGTTATGGAGGGGGAAGATACGGAACTTGATAAAAATATTATTGAGCAGATTGGTGATCCCCTATTACACTTAGTACGCAATTCCGGTGATCATGGGATTGAGACGGAAGAAGAACGGCGCGCCGCCGGTAAAGATCCCCAGGGTACTGTTTGGCTTAGGGCTTACAACAGGAGTAATTATGTCATTATTGAGGTTGAAGATGATGGGCGTGGAATGAATCCTGATAAGTTAAGGCAGAAAGCGCTGGAAAAGGGCTTTATTACACAACAGGAAGCGTTGCAGATGTCTGATGAGCAGGCTTTACAATTGATATTTTTGCCGGGGTTCAGTATGGCAAAATGTGTCACTGAAATTTCTGGACGTGGTGTAGGGATGGATGTGGTACGCAGTAATATTACAGCATTACAGGGGTCAATAAAGATTAATAGTCAGCTTGGCAAGGGGAGTAAAATCACGATGCAGTTACCATTGACTCTGTTAGTCTCACGTGGATTGGTTGTGGAAGTGCAGCAACAGGCCTTAGTCATACCACTGGACAATGTACTCGAGACAGCCAAGGTATCTGCTGATAAGTTGCTAAAAAGGCGAGGTCGGCGTATTCTCTATCATCGAGGCGAAGTATTGGGTGTTGTTTCACTGGCAGAAATACTAAAAATGCCCCGCGGGGAACTGTCAGATTATATGCCAGTTGTCATCCTTACGGACGGTCAGACCAAAGTTGGAATGATTGTTGATCGATTACTCAATGAACAAGATGTTTTGGTAAAACCGCTACCGGCGTATTTGTCAGGAATTAGCGGAATGGGCGGGGCGACAATTATGGGGGATGGTAAGGTGGCACTCGTACTTAATCCAGTAGAATTAATGCAATTAGTCGCTAGATAAAGTGTATATTTTGTTGCCTGCGTAGGCAACTT
>Ga0302210_10000591_pt1 | contig 16274 bp, 13 predicted proteins | sample II_Fen_E3_2_FD_198793 | JGI IMG/M metagenome (GOLD analysis project Ga0302210, IMG submission 198793) | Peat permafrost microbial communities from Stordalen Mire near Abisko, Sweden - II_Fen_E3_2 | ecosystem: Environmental > Terrestrial > Soil > Wetlands > Permafrost | place: Sweden: Abisko... | reverse complement strand
GAAACATTGGGTTACAATAAAACGTTGTCAGGATCCATTGTGGCTGATTTGTTTGTGTCAACCACCGGTACCGATGCTGATTTTGTGGTGAAAGTAATTGATGTATTCCCCGATACTGCACAGAATAGTCCGGCTACAAAACCAAATATCCGGTTAAGTGAATTCCAGGAATTAATCCGGGCCGATGTCATCCGGGCTAAATTCAGGAATAGCCTCACTAATCCGGAGCCTTTAATCCCAGGCCAGGTTACAGAGGTAAAGTTTGAATTGAGGGATGTTGCCCATACATTTTTAAAAGGGCATAAAATACAGGTACAAGTACAAAGTTCCTGGTTTCCGTTGGTCGATCGTAATCCTCAACAATTTATAGATATCTATCATGCTAAAGAATCTGATTATGTGAAAGCAACCCACCGAATTTATACCTCAGGCGAGTATCAATCACATTTGGTTGTAAAAGTGATACAATAATTAAGAGTAAATATTGATTTAGAAGAGTAATGATAACTCAATTTTCTATATCTTTAGTAGCTGACAATAATTAACAACGTAAAAACAATAGATTCCTTTATATACAGGAGGTTTCGTAAAATCAACAAATGAGTACATTATTCAGAAAAAAGACTATCCTTTCACTTTTAAACGAAGCATCAGAAACTGGCAATGGCACATTAAAACGTAGATTAGGCCCTTTTGGATTAATTTCAATCGGTGTTGGAGTAATTATCGGTGCCGGGCTTTTCTCATTAACCGGAATCGCTGCAGCTAACAATACTGGTCCTGCAATCATATTATCATTTATTTTGGCTGCTATATGTTGCAGTTTCAATGCATTATGCTATGCAGAGTTTGCTTCTATGGTCCCAGTAGCCGGAAGCGCTTATACTTATTCGTATGCTAGTTTGGGTGAGCTTTTTGCCTGGATTATTGGCTGGGATTTGATTTTGGAATATTCAGTAGGTGCAGCCACTGTTGCAATAAGCTGGTCACAATATCTAGTGAAATTTCTTGGCTATTTTGAGATTCATCTACCTCCACAATTATTACTTTCACCTTTTGAAAGTATAAAAACTATGGATGGTTCGGTAATACATGGTATCATCAATTTACCTGCCATTCTGATTGTGATCCTGATAACGGTAGTAATTATCCGGGGTATTAAAACCTCTTCCATTGTTACATCGGTTTTAGTGGTTGTGAAGGTCAGTATTGTGCTAGTATTTATAGCTGTTGGATGGAATTATATCAACCCTTCAAATTATCATCCTTTCATTCCTCAGAATACAGGAACATTTGGAGAGTTTGGAATAAGTGGTATTTTCAGGGGTGCAGGAGTAATATTCTTTGTATTTATTGGTTTTGATATTGTGGCTACCATGGCACAGGAAACAAAAAATCCAAAACGCAATATGCCAATAGGCATTATTGGGTCGTTGGTTGTCTGTACCATTCTGTTTATTCTTTTCGCTTATGTCATGACCGGGTTGGCAAACTTCTCTGAATTTAAAAATAGTGCTGCTCCTGTTGCCATTGCCATTGCTAAAACTCCCTATAAGTGGCTTGTCCAATTAATTATTTTCGCCATACTTATCGGATATATATCTGTTATCCTTGTCGATTTAATGGGGCAATCCCGTGTTTTCTTTACAATGAGCAAGGACGGCTTGTTACCTAAAATGTTCTCTGTTCTTCATCCAAAATTTCAGACTCCTTATAAATCAAACATCCTTCTTTGTGTTTTTATCTGTTTGTTTGCCGGATTTGTCCCAATCCGGGTTGTGGGCGAGATGACAAGTATAGGTACCCTGTTGGCTTTTGTGCTGGTTTGCCTGGGTGTCCTGATTTTACGGAAAACCCAACCCAATGCCCCGAGATCTTTTAAAACCCCTTTTGTTCCGGTTGTTCCTATTCTGGGAATTTTAACAAGTGTAGTTCTTATGCTTGCCTTGCCTTTGGATACCTGGATACGTCTGATTGTCTGGCTTGTAATAGGTTTAATTCTGTATTTTACTTATGGAAGGAAAAAAAGTAAGTTGGATAATCCACAAGACTAAGTCCTGGGAACAATTCTTTGTTCCATTTTACATGATTCGTTTGTTCCTTTCCCAATCCCCAAAAAACTCATCCCTGCCATAGGTCCAGTAGATGAAAATTTTATTTGAATTTTCCGGATGGCTGGAAATAGGTATGGATTCCCGGTGTTTTTTTTTAAGCGAGTCCATGGAATTCAATCTCTATTTATTCAGGGTTGATTGTGGGGTAAAGATCGGTAAACCTCATTGAACTATCAATCACCCCCCCCCTTGAAATGTCTCAATACATTGAATCCCTGATGTCCCAAATTCAGTACCTGTTCCCGGAGGGTAAATCCCAAAAAAAGAAACCATATCTGGAGAAAGTAGGCTTCCGGCTAAGTAAAACTTTCAGACCATCCTACATTCATCAGCCGTCAAAGAATTCAGTAAAAGTAAGTAAGATAATGCCTGTGTTTTGAAAATAGGAAATATTTTTTTTCTATTGCTTAAAAATGGATTCGCAGCTAACTCCAACTTAGATTTTCCGTTTTATGAAAGCGCCTTATACCATAAACAAGGTATTATATTTAACCGATTAACGGTATTTCAGCATCTCTAAATTATACCGTATTTTGTAATGTAATTCAAAATCAAGGTTTTTAAATGGAAACAACAATCAAAGAATCGATGTTGGCTTATGAAGCATTGTTTATTAGCTCTCCATGGAGTGCCGGTATGAGAATTCTTTGTTTAGTCGATATTGTTTCGAGAAAGTTGTTTCACATTGCCACTCTTACACATTCGTTACTTAATATTCCCAGCGTTTTTGAATCGAAATATATTTATTGCTTTAGATCTTCAATGCCTCAACTCGATTGCTGTTGTCAATGTAGTTTGTGAAATCAACTATAATTGGGAAAGGTTCTCAAAAAGTTTGTTCAGTCTTCATCCTGTTGGTTTCACCCGGTTTTTCTTTATAGATCAGTTCCTGTCCTGAGAATATATTTATACGTAAATATTGGAGAAACTGCGCTCTGCACTAGTTGCATGGTTTCTATATAAAAAGATAGAACAACGACTTAACTATCAGAAATATTAATCAGAGCTTGAAATTCTGTAACCTAAATGTCTTGTTATTTTGATTCCGGAAGATTCATGCGACTTCAAATTTAGCCATAAACAATGGAACAACAAATTGCAAAAAATGTATTGGAAATGATAGGTAATACGCCTATGGTTGAGCTCACCAAGCTGGATACAGGTGTATGCCGGTTATTTCTGAAGCTCGAAAATCAGAACCCGGGAGGATCCATTAAAGACCGTATTGGGGTTTCACTCATAAAGGATGCCGAAGATAGAGGGTTGTTAGAACCCGGTGGAACACTTGTTGAAGCCACAGCCGGAAATACCGGCATCGGACTGGCATTGGTTGCGCTGATGAAAGGTTATAAAATTGTATTGGTCATTCCGGATAAAATGAGTCAGGAAAAAATCAATCATCTACGGGCACTGGGTGCCGATATTGTGCTGACCCGCTCGGATGTAGGAAAGGGACATCCTCAATACTATCAGGACCTGGCACAGAAAATCGCCAACGATACCGGTGCCTTTTATGTTAATCAATTTGAGAATCCGGCTAACCCACTGGCTCATGAAACAACTACAGGTCCCGAAATATGGGAACAAATGGGACAGGATGTGGATGCAGTAGTGGTAGGTGTCGGTTCGTCTGGAACTATCACCGGATTGACCCATTTTTTCAAAAAGGTATCTGATAAAACAGAGTTTGTGCTGGCCGATCCTGCTGGTTCTGTGCTGGCGGAGTATATTAATACCGGTAAAATAACCAAAGAAGCCGGATCCTGGTTAGTTGAAGGTATCGGCGAAGATTTTATACCTGCAATAGCAGATTTTTCCCTGACTAAAAAAGCCTATACGGTTACCGATCTGGAAAGTTTTGAAACGGTACAAGAGTTGCTTAAAAAAGAAGGCCTGTTGGCAGGATCATCGTCAGGAACTTTACTCCATGCAGCCTTGACCTATTGCCGGGAACAAACGACACCTAAACGTGTGGTTACTTTTGCCTGTGACAGTGGAAACAAATACCTGTCAAAAATGTATAACGATGGCTGGATGTTTGACCAGGGATTAAAGAAAAGGCAGGTTTATGGAGACTTACGTGATATCATCTCACGTAGGTTTGAAGATAATACTACTATTTATGTCAGCCCCGATGATACATTGCAGACTGTTTACAACAGGATGAAGAGTTATGAGATCTCTCAATTACCGGTGCTGGATAACAACCAAATCATAGGTATTGTGGACGAATCAGATTTGTTATCGGCTATATATGCTAAAAACTATAATTTTCAAACTACCGTTATTTCAAAAATTATGAGTATCGGTCTTTCCAAAGTACAACCGAATGATTCGATCGAGAAACTGATAGATATCCTCAACCAGGGATTTGTAGCTATTATCGAGGATAATCAAAATGTATTTCAGGGGATTATAACTAAAATTGATTTGATAAATTATCTACGCAATGGCAAATACTAAAAAATACGGCTTTTCAACAAAAGCAATACATGTAGGCGAAGAGCCTGATTTCAGGATAGGGGCAACAGGTGATGTTGTTATTCCCATTCATCTCTCCACAACCTTTGCCAGAGAAAAGGTTGATGTACCAACAGCCGGTTATGAATATACCCGCTCGTTGAATCCTACCCGCAATGCTTTAGAGACAAAGCTTGCAAGTCTCGAAAATGCGCGCTATGGGTTTGCGTTCACTTCGGGACTTGCGGCTGAGTCTACTATTCTACTGTCCCTTGTTCGACCGGGTGACCATATAATCGCTTTTGATGATTTATATGGAGGAACCAAACGGTTGATAAACCAGGTGTTCGGTAATTTTGGATTTGAAGTGAGTTATGTTGATGCTGTCGATCCTAAAAATGTAGAAAAAGCAATCAAAGAAAACACGAAGCTAGTCTGGCTGGAATCGCCAACAAATCCGCTATTAAAACTTTCGGATATAAAAGCAATTTCGGAAATTACCTGTAAACAAGGTGCTGTATTAGTGGTTGACAATACTTTTTTATCGCCCTATTTTCAGAACCCGTTGGACCTGGGGGCCGACGTAGTAGTTCATAGTTCTACTAAATATATTGGAGGACACAGCGATGTATTGGGTGGCTCTGTGATGCTCAATGATAATGACCTGTTTGAAAAAATTAAATATCATCAGAATTCTGTTGGTGCGGTGTTGCCTCCTTTCGATTCGTATCTCACCCTGCGGGGAATAAAAACCCTGGCACTAAGGATGGAACGTCATAATGAAAATGCACTCTCCATTGCCCATTATTTAGAACACCACATCAAAGTAAATAAAGTGATTTATCCCGGACTCGAAAGCCATCCTCAGCATGAATTGGCAACTAATCAGGCAACCGGATTTGGAGGGGTGATCTCATTTGAAATTGCAGGCACTATAGACTTTGCGAAAACATTTCTGGAGAAGCTCACTTTGTTTGCATTAGCAGAGAGTCTGGGAGGTGTGGAGTCATTGATAGAACTTCCCGCTGTAATGACGCATGCTTCTGTTCCCAAAGAAATACGGGAACAAATAGGGATCTCCGATACACTGATTCGGATCTCTGTTGGGATTGAGGATGTGGAGGATTTAATCGGTGATCTGGAACAAGCCTTGAGCTAATTTGATTTATACACTTGCAATATAAAAATATAATGAGTATTACTGATTTCTCACATGCCGGAGAACAAACAAAAGCAATTCATGCCGGTGAAGTACCTGATCCGGTTACTAAAGCTTCGGCTCCAAATTTAGTCATGTCCACCACTTTTGTAGTGGATGCCGATGCAGGTTTTTCTGTCGAAGGCTTTGAGGAAAGTGATACTTGGATTTATACCCGTTGGGGAAATCCAACTGTACATCAGCTGGAACAGAAACTGGCTACACTCGAACAGGCCGAAACTGCTATTGCCTTTGCCAGTGGGATGGGAGCCATCACTGCTTTATTATTTCACTTGCTTAAAGCTGGTGATCATTTAGTAATCAGCGATGTGACCTATGCAGCTTTAACCGAAATGACTAATGAATTTATTCCAGAACTCAATATTGAAGTCACTAAAGTAGATACTTCAGATCTGGAGGCTATTCGCCAAGCCGTGAAGCAAAATACCAAACTGATTTATATTGAAACGCCTTGTAATCCGTTGCTTCGGTTAACCGACATTGAAGCAGTGGCAGTCATTGCTCATGAGGCAGGTGTCAAGCTGGCGGTGGATTCCACTTTTGCTACGCCTATCGCTACCAAACCCTTGCTCCTTGGAGCTGACTATGTAATTCATTCGCTGACAAAATACCTGGGTGGACATGGGGATGCACTGGGTGGAGCTATTTTGGGAAGTAAAGCCGATTTAACTCCTTTGCGAAAGAAAACAGCTATCCGCCTGGGAGGTGTGATTAGCCCCTTCAATGCCTGGCTTATTATGCGAGGTATTGCCACTTTACCCATTCGGATGAGAGTGCATGAGGAAAATGCTCTGAAAGTGGCACGCTATCTGGAACAACATTCGAATGTGAAAAAGGTCATTTATCCGGGACTACCATCACACCCTCAGTATGAGTTAGCCAAAAAACAGATGAAAAACTTCTCTGGAATTATTACGTTTCAGGTAGAGAATGGAAGGGAGCAGGCCAGGGCTTTTGTTGATAAGTTGCAAATTATTCATTATGCTGTCTCGTTAGGACATCATCGTTCGCTAATTTTTTATCTTGACAGTAAGGATCTGTTACAATCCTCTTTTAAGTTTAAGACAACCGAACAGTTAGCTTCGTGGAATAACTTTGCTGGTGAAGGTATCTTTCGTTTTTCAATAGGATTGGAAGATGCCGATGATTTGATTGCAGACCTGGAACAAGCCTTGAGTTGAGATGATATCTCATGAATTGTAATTTGTTTAAATTGAGATGTTGAGATGAAACTGGAGTTGACTATTTCCAACGCTAATTATTAAAAACATATACAAATGACTAAAGCAGACCTAATTACTCAAATGTCAAAAACAACTTGTTTTGATGAGCAAATTGTACTTCAAATTGTCGAATCTTTTATGCAAACAGTAAAAGAGACTCTGGGGAAAAAAGAAAATATCTATTTAAGAGGGTTTGGCTGTTATAAAATAACCCATAGTGCCGAAAAAGTAGCCCATAACAGTCATGATCAGCTGACTGTAAAAGTTCCGATACGTAATATCCCTGCATTTAAACCTTCAAAAGAACTTGAAGATAGGGTTAAGTGGATTCGCTCTTATTGATCGAGATTGTGTCCTTAATCTGGTTTATACGTCAAAAAAAGCCATCTGGTATTTAGCCAGGCAACCATTATTTATTTTAATCGAGCGATTATGAACTTTATTTTTTTTTCACCCCATTTCCCTCAGAACAGTACGGAATTCTGTTACTATCTGAAAGAAGCAGGAGCTAATGTTCTCGGAATAGGAGATGCTGATTATGATACATTGAATGACAGATTGAAATATTCACTGACTGAGTATTATAAAATGTCCAATATGGAAGATTATAATCAAATTCTGAAAGCTGTTGGATTCTTCACACATAAATACGGTAAAATTGATCGTTTTGAATCATTAAATGAATACTGGTTAGAAATAGAAGCACATATCCGGACGGATTTTAATATCTATGGAACCAAGTCTGACTTCATTTACAACCTGAAGCATAAATCGAAGATGAAGAAGTTCTTTGAAAAAAGCGGAGTGTTAACTGTACAATGCTTAAAGTGTCTGGACAGACCCGGAGCCTTGGAATTTATCAAAAAATATGGGTATCCGGTAGTAGTAAAACCTGATTTAGGCTCAGGAGCAAGTATGACTTATAAAATAGGGAATGAACCTGAATTTGATGTATTTTTCAACAATAAACCTGAGGACGTAGAATTTATTATTGAAGAATTTGTCGATGGAATTATATTCACTTATGATGGATTAATTGATAGAAATGGAGTTGTAGTATTTGAAAATAGCCATCTGTTTGAACAAAGTATTATGGAGGTGGTCAATAACGATGATAACTTATACTATATTTGTCTCCCTTATGTGGATGAGAAAGTGAAGTTAGCAGGTAGAAACATATTGAAAGCATTTGATGTTAGTGAGAAATTTTTTCATGTTGAACTGTTCGAAAGGAAGAATGATCAGAAAATTGTGGCTCTTGAAGTTAATATGCGGCCTCCCGGAGCCTGGATGACTGATGCCATTAATTTTTCACACGATATAAATATCTATAAAGAATGGGCCAATATGATAACTCACAATGATGTGAAAATAAAACCCGGGGCAAAATACTTTACGGGGTATGCCAGCAGGAAGGATCGAAAGAAATATAAGAATTCACATGATCAGATATTGAATAAATATAGCACTAAGATACTTTATTATAATAATATAGAACAAGTATTCAGTCGGGCGATGGGTGATTTTGCCTATCAATTCAGAACCGGAACATACAGCGAAGTAAAAGAAATTATTGAATATATACAGTCAGAATAGCACCGCTAAATAATATGCAAGTAGCTTATCACAAGGATTACAGTCAACGGTTGGGAAGAGAAATGGAATATAAAGTATATGGGTACAAAGGTAAACCTGTACTTGTATTTCCAACATCCAACGGCAGATTTTACCAATATGAGGATGCCGGGATGATTCACGCAATAAGCGGGTTTATTGATGATGGTAAAATCCAGATTTGGACTGTCGATGGTATTGATTGGGAAACCTTTTACTCAAGCCAAACAGATAATCAGAGCCGAATTGCCCGTCATGAAGCGTATTTCGATTATATCAACGAAGAAATCATTCCGGGAATCCTGTCGAAAAGTCAGAAGAATAACGATGGACATGATCAACAGATAGCTGTCACCGGATGTTCTATGGGCGCATATCATGCTGCAAATTTCTACTTCCGAAATCCATGGCATATTGATACAGTCGTTGCTTTGAGCGGAGTCTATTCAACCGATTACTTTTTCGGAAAAGATAAGCCGGTTGAAATATATCTGAATTCACCGATAGATTATCTGAAAAATAACAATGATGCCGGTTATATTGACCGCTTTAGAAATAGCAATTTAATATTCTGTTGCGGAAAAGGAACTTATGAGGATTTTATGCTTGAAGAAACTTATAAATTAAAGAATGTATTTGGAGAAAAATGCATACCTGCCTGGTTTGATATCTGGGGTGAGGAGTCAGTGCATGACTGGCCCTGGTGGCACAAACAGATAAAATATTTTTTTGGGAAGATACTATAAACCTATTCATAATACAGTGCATATTATGCCAATCAACATTCCAGACAAACTGCCAGCTATTGAGCTGCTGAAGAAAGAAAATATATTTGCAATTGGTATTTCCCGTGCTTCTAAACAAGATATTCGACCTATTCGGTTAGCCCTGCTTAATCTGATGCCACTCAAAATAACGACTGAAACCGATTTGGTGCGCGTCTTATCCAATTCTCCGTTACAGGTGGAACTTGATTTAATCGGATTGAAAAGTCATACTTCTAAAAATACTCCCATTGAGCATATCCGGGAATTTTATATTGATTTCGATCACATTAAAAATCAGAAATATGATGGATTAATTATTACAGGAGCTCCGGTAGAACAACTTAAATTTGAAGACGTAAATTATTGGAATGAATTAACCGAAATTTTTGATTGGGCAAAAACACATGTAACTTCCAGTATGTTTATCTGTTGGTCGGCACAAGCAGCTTTGTACCATTACTATGGGATTCCAAAGTATCCATTATCTAAAAAGATGTTTGAGGCATTCGAACATAAAGTCAATGATCCATTAAACCCTCTTTTTCGGGGATTTGACGATGTGTTTTTCGCCCCACACAGCCGACACACAGAAATTAAGCGTCAAGATATTGATAAGGTCCCTGAATTAACGGTATTATCCGAATCGGATGATGCAGGAGTTTATGCCCTTTTAGCTCGCGATGGACGTGAGGTCTTTATTACGGGTCATTCCGAGTATGCCCCGGATACGCTTGACAATGAATATAAACGCGATATCGAAAAACAACTTTCTATTGACGTGCCTTGTAATTATTATTTGGATAATGACCCTGGCAAACCACCTGTTGTCCGATGGCGTTCACATGCCAATCTGTTATTTTCAAACTGGCTTAACTATTTTGTGTATCAGGTAACTCCCTATTATATTGATTCAATACACTGATATTTAAGTTGACATAAATATGGATAAAAGACAACTCATCATTCATTCCGAAATAAAAAATCTTGGTTTAAGTGGAATTTATCTGACAATAAAGAATATTCACAATAAAGATACGGATGCTGAATTTGACGAATACAGCAAAAAGATTGTGCAACAAGCCTATATTTATGCCCGACAAATCACTGATATAAAAGAAGATCAGTTGATAAAAGGTTTCAGACAATTGCACGAAGCAGTTGGGGCTCCCAACCGTAAAAATCTATCTGCCCCCGAAAATCTATATAAATTATTAACACGAAAAGGAGATATTCCACGCATCAATTTATTAGTTGATATCTACAACACCATTTCCATAAAGTATAAACTTGCCTTGGGGGCGCACGATTGGGATAGCATTGATGGAAATGTGCATTTGCGCCTAACAAACGGATCTGAAAAATTTATTCCAATTGGTGAAACTGAAGTTAAGACCATTCGGGCAGGAGAATACTCTTATATTGACGATAGTAACGATATTATATGTTATCTGGACGTCAGACAGGCCGATAAAACGAAAGTGACACTCGATACTAAAAACATTTTCTTAGTGGTGCAGGGAAATGCCAATACACCATTCCCATATATTGAGAATGCAGTATCCGAGTTGTTACTGTTAATAAAAAAGTATTGTGGGGGCGAATCGAGAATTATTGGACAGGTAGTAGATTTTTTTTACGACTATCAGATATAGCCCACTCAAGGTTGACAAAATTGGATTATTCTATCTGATAATTTTATCCATTTAAATACTGTTTTCAGATGTTTTCTCAACTGTGGATATCGGAATTGACGCATTTTCCCATACTGCATTCTCCCTTGTTGCCAAGTGATTTAACAGGTTGTGCTTCATACTGCCCATAATTAATCCTTTGTTTTACTGCTATCTACCTTCGTCCCCGGTTCCATTCTGCGAATCTGGCCAACGGGTTATATGAATCTTAGCGATCTGCGCAGAGGCTTGTCTGAATTTTGCTACCATCCTGTATTAAAAGAAAATGCATCCCAAGAAGGGATGCATTTCACAAGAAACATTACTAACTAAAAGCACTATTAAACAATTCAGAAAATGAAAATCAATTTATATCTTTATTTTATAACATTGAATGCCTGTTCCAGGTCTGCTTTAATATCGGCGATGTTTTCAATACCCACAGATATACGAAGTAAGCCAGGAAATACTCCTGCGGATATTTTATCTTCCGGGGAAAGTTGTTCGTGGGTAGTAGCTGCCGGATGGATAATCAGTGATTTGGCATCCCCTACATTGGCCAGGTGGCTGATTAACTTCAAATTATTGATCAGGCTGTCTGCTTTTTCAGCATCCCCTTTCAACTTGAAAGAAAGCACTCCGCCAAATCCTTTTTTCAGGTATTTGGTTGCCAATGCATGATATGGACTGCTTTTCAATCCGGGATAATTGACATATTCCACCTGAGGATGTTTCTCCAGCCAGTGGGCTAGTTCCAACGCATTCTCCACATGGCGCTCTACGCGCAAAGAGAGTGTTTCAAGACCCTGTATGAGTAGGAATGAGTTGAATGGACTGATTGTATTTCCCCAGTCACGAAGTCCTTCCACGCGTGCACGAATGTTGAATGCAATGTTGCCAAACGGGCCATCAGTTCCAAATACATCCCAGAATACCAGTCCGTGGTAGCTGTCGGTAGGTTCCGTGAAAGCTCTGAACTTTCCATTTCCCCAGTTAAACTTGCCACTATCGATAATTACTCCTCCTAATGAAGTTCCATGACCCCCGATCCATTTGGTGGCACTTTCCACTACCACGCTGGCTCCATGTTCCAATGGACGGAAAAGAAATCCTCCTGCACCAAAAGTATTATCTACAATCAGTGGAATACCGTGTTTGTCGGCAACCAATGCAATAGCATCAAAATCAGGGATATTTAAATCCGGGTTCCCGATGGTTTCCAGGTAAAGGGCTTTTGTTTTATCATCAATCAGTTTCTCGAATTCTGCCGGTTCGTCATTTGGGGTAAACCGGACATCTACACCCAGTCGTTTGAACTGATTTTTAAATTGGTTATAGGTTCCACCATATAAGTGGGAAGTTGAAACAAAATTATCACCTGCTTCGACAATATTATTTAAAGCAATGAATTGGGCCGATTGCCCTGAAGAAGTAGCCAGAGCGGATACTCCACCTTCGAGTGCTGCAATACGTTTTTCAAATACATCAGTAGTGGGGTTCTGCAGACGGGTATAGATGTTTCCGAATTTACGCAAAGCAAATAAGTCAGCACCATCAGCCGCATCGTCGAACACGTACGAACTAGTTTGATAAATGGGAACTGCACGTGCATGGGTTGTTCCGTCTACTACCTGTCCTGCATGTACTTGCAGCGTCTCAAATTTTAATTCGTTTGTTGCCATAATACTGTCTGTTTTTAATTGATTGTTTTTGTTTGATTTAATGTTTAAAATTTTAGCTAATGCTTTCTGGAAAGTGGATGAAAAGTGTGCCATAACTGTATTCTTTTGGGGTAAGATGTGAAGAGCATGTGCTCATAATTGTGAATCCTAAGAATGGAGTGTCACCGATTAACTCGGTCAGACTTTTAGCTGGTTTTACCTTGAACTGTTGTTAACTTACAATCTTTTTTATACCTTTCGAAATAGAGCTATTACTTTTTTTATAAGAAGTGCGTAATGGCTTCTCGGGACTTTACGCACTTTCTTGTTTCTTATTGATCTCTGAGTATCGAATTATAATGGGTATTCTTCGAATGCATACAACAACGTGGAAAGATAACGTTCACCGGTATCAGGCAGTAAAACGACGATCACTTTTCCTTTGTTTTCAGGACGTTGTGCCAGTTGTGTGGCGGCATAAGCTGCAGCACCCGACGATATCCCTACTAAAAGTCCTTCTTGTTGTGCCAACTGGCGGGAAGTCAGGATGGCATTATCGTTAGTCACCTGAATGATTTCGTCTACCACACTTGCATCGTAGTTCTTCGGAATGAATCCGGCTCCAATTCCTTGTATTTTATGAGGTCCTGAAGTGCCACCCGATAAAACAGGGGAATCAGCAGGTTCAACGGCTATAATTTTCACGTTTGGATTGTGTCCTTTTAATGCAGCACCTACTCCGCTCACTGTACCGCCTGTACCCACTCCGGCAACAAAAATATCTACTTTGCCATCTGTATCGCGCCATATTTCTTCACCGGTGGTACGTTTGTGTACTTCTGGGTTCGAAGGATTCTCAAACTGTTGTGGTATATAAGATGCAGGATTCTCTTCATGAAGTTCCAAAGCACGGGCAATAGCGCCTTTCATGCCGGTTGCTCCCGGAGTTAATACCAGATTTGCACCAAATGCTTTTAATAGGTTCCGACGTTCTATGCTCATTGTTTCTGGCATTGTCAATGTCAGCTTGTATCCTTTGATAGCTGCAACCATTGCTAATCCAATTCCTGTATTTCCACTGGTTGGTTCAATTATTTCGATACCGGCTTTTAGGGTGCCGGCCTTTTCTGCATCTTCAATCATTGACAAAGCAATACGTTCTTTCACGCAACCGGCCGGATTAAAGGATTCTACTTTAGCGATAATAGTTGCTTGCAGTGCTTTCTTTGCACTGTAATTAGGAAGATTAACGAGAGGGGTATTCCCTATCAATTCGGTTAGATCTTTTGCAATTTTTGCCATGATAATACTGTTTTTGGGTTTGTTTATTTTTATAATGCAAAATTACAGTGTTCCATACGTATTCACAATCGCAATGATGAGGTATTTTATATACCATAAGTATGGTATATAAACTGAAACCTGCCCGATTACCCGGCGATTCTTCCTGCTTTTTTGTACAGTATATAGGTCGCGAAGCTTTTTTAAGTAGGTACTGAACAATTAAATTCACTTTATCTTTCCAATACAGTTCACATCCGATACCGAAACAGTCGATTCTTCTGACTGAATAGAGTGAAATCATCCCGCAAACCGGATTCTAATGTATTAAAATTGCAGTTAAACACATAAAAGCATGCCTCTAATTTATACCCGTCCTACTTATCTTTGGCCATATTTAATGGTACCACGTTCTTTTAAGTAATCCAACTAATTAGTGCTTCCATTTTAAATCATCTGTTTCTTGCAGTTAGAACCCGGTAAACAGCTTATTGCTGCCATCGGTTCACCCGTTGGAGATCTTATCTGAATTTTCAGGATGGAAAGAAAGCTGTATAACAGAGATTACCTTTTTCAAAAGTGAATACAGTAAATTCAGTTCGGTATTTATTCTATGTAGAGATAGGGCAAAGAGAGGGCAAAGAGAGGGCATGGAGGGGGCAAGGAGAGGTAAACCTATCTTTGCCCTCTCTTTGCACCCTCTTTGCTCCCTGTGAAATATCTCTTAGCAGCGAATGAGTGACGGTGAAATTCAGAAACTATTCAAAGATTGATTGTTTACGTGTCTAATATTACATTGTCCTATTTCGCCTGTTTTCTTCTGTTTTTTAAATAATACATGAGTATTCATTCGGTGCACCGGCTCTTATTTCCCGGCTGAATCGAACATTTTCTACCTATTATTCGGGATAATCCTTTTCAAATAATCCCGGGAGCACGACTTTTTTAGGAATTCTTCCTGTGCGAAACTGTTGAATACTGCGGTTGAGACGTAAAATCGGGTTCGGAATCCCTTGCTGCTTCAGTTTGTTCAACTTTATTTTCAGGGGAAACAACGTTTAGTTCAGTTTGTTATGCCTGGTTTATGTTTTATAACAGAAATAAAGGGTAAAAACATTAGGTTTCTACGCAAATAGCGTGTACTTTTGCAGCCGCTTTAAGAGAGAAGCACGGTTCAATTCATAATTTATAATACATACTTTATAATTGAAAATTAATCTTGAAAAGGTTTGGTAGTTCGGAAAAAAGCACTACTTTTGCAGCCGCTTTAAGAGAGAAGCCAGTCACTAAGTTTACAATTTATTCAGTTACGATTTGCGATTTAAAAAGAGCAAATAGACAGAATAAAAAAACTTTAGTTTTATTTTCAAAAAGGCTTGGTAGTTTAGAAAAAAGGTTTACCTTTGCAGCCGCTTACAGAGGTAAGGGTTTCGCTGAAAGAACTGAAATTAACTAACTGAATAAAAAACAGTTATCGGGTTTGAAAGACGTCAGTATGCTAATCGGATCAAACAAAATAAAACAAAAACTTTAGCAATAAAGTTTGGTAGATTGGAAAAAAGCATTACCTTTGCAGCCCGTTTGAATTACAAACAAACGCAACAACGCACAAGCATTACCGGTTATTCAATCGAAGCGCGATTTTAGAATACCGAAAAACAAAAACAAGTTATCAAATAGGGAGCTATTTCATAATAACATTAGAAGTCTTGATAAATCAAACCACTGTGAAGTGGCTGTTATGATTCAAAAAAAATGCCTTCATATTCAATTATGAATTCAGCATTAAGAATTACAAATTATCAAGCGTCGATCTTTGAGAATACATGAACAACAAATAATGTAGTATAAGAAAAGGGAAATTTTTTTTTATGCCACGTCAATTTTCTACAATAAATTATTAGAGATAGCATCCGAGCAATATTAAAAGATACAACGAAGAGTTTGATCCTGGCTCAGGATGAACGCTAGCGACAGGCCTAACACATGCAAGTCGAGGGGCAGCACAATGGTAGCAATACTATGGTGGCGACCGGCGCACGGGTGAGTAACACGTATGCAACCTACCTGTAAGAGGGGAATAACCCGGAGAAATTCGGACTAACACCGCATAATACTGCGAAGCTGCATGGCTTTGTAGTTAAATATTTATAGCTTACAGATGGGCATGCGTATGATTAGCTAGTTGGTGAGGTAACGGCTCACCAAGGCAACGATCATTAGGGGTTCTGAGAGGAAGGTCCCCCACACTGGTACTGAGACACG
>Ga0302210_10000589_pt1 | contig 16307 bp, 11 predicted proteins | sample II_Fen_E3_2_FD_198793 | JGI IMG/M metagenome (GOLD analysis project Ga0302210, IMG submission 198793) | Peat permafrost microbial communities from Stordalen Mire near Abisko, Sweden - II_Fen_E3_2 | ecosystem: Environmental > Terrestrial > Soil > Wetlands > Permafrost | place: Sweden: Abisko... | reverse complement strand
TAAAAGTAAGCATTGCAGTAGGAGATATACGTTCCATTACAGTGAGTGTTATTGGTGAAGTGGCAAGTCCCGGGTCTTATACCTTGCCTTCCCTTTCATCCGTATATAATGCGCTATATCTTAGTGGAGGCCCTACCGATAATGCTTCATTTCGTAAAGTGCAAGTCTCGCGTGGCAATAAAATAATTTCGGTAATCGACTTGTACGATTTCTTAGTATATGGTAAAAGTTCTACGTTGCGTTTACGAGATAATGATGTAATTAAGGTAATGCCTTATCAAAATCGTGTTTCGATAACCGGTGAAGTAAAAACCCCTGCTATTTACGAGATGAACGAATTTGAGAGTGTTGCAAATCTTATTGAATTTGCAGGTGGATTCTCGCAAAAAGCTTATCGTGATCGAATTACAGCTTATCGAAACACCAATAAAGAACGATCAGTAATTGATGTGTCTAGTGGTAATTATAAGAGCTTTATAACTGAAGCCGGTGATGAATACCAAGTTGGAGTATTATTAGATCGTTTTGCCAATCGAGTACAAATTCAAGGTTCTGTGTATCGCCCAGGTGAATATGCGCTTGATGAAGGTATGCGGGTAAGTGATTTGTTTAAAAAAGCGGATGGACTACTTAACGATGCTTTTTTAACTCGTGCTATTGTATATCGAAAAAATAAACTTAATTTGCCTGAAGTAACTTCTTTTTCACCCCGTGATGTACTAGCCGGGCAAAATGATGTGGTACTTCAACGTGAAGATAGTATACATATATTCTCTGTTCTGGATATGAAAGAGAACGAATCTATATATGTCACAGGTGCGGTAGTAAAGCCCGGTGGCTATGTCTTTGGCAAAGGTATGACGGTAAAGGATGCCGTTTTGATGGCGAATGGATTTGATTCCAGTGCCGATGTAAATGAAATAGAAGTATATAGGCAACTTATAGATGAGGGTAATTTGAAGGATGGTAAGCACAAAGCCGAAAAGTTTAAGTTTAAAATAGATCACGACTTAAACTTTAATGATGAAGCTTCTAATTTTGTACTCCAAAAGAATGATCGTGTAATTGTTCGTTCGCAATATGGGTTGGAAGAAATGAAAAGGGTGAGCATTGTGGGTGAAGTAAAATTCCCTGGTGACTATGTACTTTTGAGTAAGGAGCAGCGCCTCTCTGATTTAATAGAAATGGCTGGTGGTTTAACTAATTATGCATATACAAGTGGAGCTTTCTTGATTCGGAAACGCAATCTGAGTGATGCTGAAAAGAGTATGTTATCGCAATTAGCTAATCAATTGAGTAACAAAATGACGGCAAAGGGAAATAACCGTGATTCGCTTGAAGCGCGTAAAACTCTTATTCGTGAAACTGATTTAGTGGGTATTGATCTTGAGAAGGCATTGCATAACCCCGGTTCAAGATTTGATCTATTAGTTTCTGCGGGTGATTCAATTAGCATACCTCAGAAGTTGGAATTGGTATATATAGATGGTGAAGTGATGCATTCGAATGCAGTATCCTATAAAAAAGGGCAATCACTTAAAAAATACGTAAAAGAATCTGGGGGTTATAGTACCAAGGCTTGGAGAAAAGGTTCTTATGTAGTACACGCGAATGGATCGGTTGATGCCACGGCTTCCTTCTTTGGTATTAAATCTTACCCCAAGGTACTTCCCGGTTCTCGAATTGTAGTACCGGAGAAGCCCATAAAGGAAAAGATGAGTACAGCCGAGACAATCGGCGTCTCGACGAGTTTAGTCTCAGTTGCTGCAATTATTGTTAGCTTATTTAAGAAGTAGAATATCATTATACGATTATGGAAAAACAACAAGAATATGTCTCTATTGGAGTGCTGAAGAGCAATTATGCAGAATGGAAAAAATATTTAAGAACTCATAAGATAGGGCTTTCACTCGTTTTTTGTGTCGTCTTTTCAATAAGTATTGCGGCTTCATTTATTATTCGCCCCGAATACACTGCTACATTGAGTTTCGCGATGCAAAGCGAAGAAAGTGGTAGTGGAGGTATTGCAGATATAGCATCTTCGTTTGGATTTACTTTGGGTGGCAGCTCTTCAGGAGCTTTTGGAGGCGATAATCTTTTTGAATTATTGATTTCTAAATTCATGGTGGAGAAAGCATTGCTTCGTTCAGATACCATTAATGGTCAATCTACAAATCTGCTAAATCACTTTATCAAAGTCTCTGGGATGCAGAAATCTTGGGATGAGCTAGATAAAGAAAATCCATTGCGTCATTTAAACTATCCATTGCATCAAAATCGTGAAACCTTCTCACGTATGCAAGATAGTGTTTTAAAGAATATAACCGGATTGATTTTGGGAAAACAGTTAACGGTTGCAAAGCGTAGCAAGAAGCTCAGTATTGGTGACATAAGTTTTGTTTCAGAGGACGAAATCTTCTCTAAACATTTTGTAGAAAGTCTAATGAGTGAAGCGGGTGCGTATTACATTCAAACAAAAACGAAAAGTTCGCGTGAAAGTTATAAACGTTTGGAACATGAAGTAGATTCCATTAAGCGTCTTTATGTGATAGCTTTGGGGGCTCGAGCTTCCGCAGCCGATGTAATACCCAACTCAATTCGTCAAGTAAGCTCTGTGGGAGTGCTTCAAAAAACGACAGAAGTACAATTGTTGGCAACGACCTATGCAGAGCTCAGAAAGAACTTAGAGATGGCACGCCTTTCGATGGGTACAAATACTCCTTTAATTGAAGTTATTGATAAGCCTCGCTATCCATTATCTCGTAAGCGATTTGGCTTGCTAAAAGCTACCGCTGTCGGGATTGTCGGGGGAGCTTTTATGGCGGTTGCTGTCTACAGTTTGCTTTTTGCGAAATCGGTTCGTCGAAAAAATGAAGAAGCAATTGAGCCATCTAGTGAAGCAACTGCAGAAATAGACGCTTAATATGTTGTTTATTCCCATTCTCATATTATCTATCTTATTATATATAATAGGGCATCGAGTATCTTCGGTGCTCCTTTTTTTCTTTTTTTTGACTGGTGGTTTTCAGCTAGTGCCATATCCCCTTTTTGAAACTTTTATTGGGTTTAATAAATCTATGGATTTTGCATTTCTCTACACAGTAATACTTTTTGTGTATGGCTTGTTTCGTTATCCCGATTTTATACCACATAACCCAGCCACCACAATATTATTTGGCTATTTTATTCTGCTTTGTGTCTGTATGGGGGCTAGTCTTTTTTATTATCACATTCCTATTGGAGAAATTATACGAACTTCCCGTGGCTTTTTTGTGATGTTTTCCTATTTTATAATTCGTCGTATTACTCAAAAGCAGTTTGTTAAAATACTATATGTGCTTCTTTTTATAACTCTTTTTTTATGTATTCTTTTTGCTTTGCAAGCGTTTACAGGGGTGCCATTGATACAGAATGCAATTGAAGGAGAAGGTGTAGCTTTTATTCATCGTTTCTATAATAGTCCAAGCCTGTTACTTTATCCGTTTGTCTTTATCCTCATTTTTAGTGAATCATTAAAGACTAAATATTGGAAATGGCCTACTATCTTATTAGTTGTTTCTGTATTTCTTCCTTTGTCACGTTCTGCAGTTCTCATTTTCTTATTCCTATTGATAGTAGGCGCATTGTTAAAGATTGGCGATCTAAAACGATTAGCTCGTTATTCACCGATCATTTTAACCTTACTAATACCTATCTTAGCTCTTACTGTAAATCAATTACAAGGGCGTACAATGATTGATATTCAAAAGGTGTTGGATGGTGATTTCATAGACCTTGTAGAAACAGATGAAACCTATGAGATGGATAGTGAATCCACCATGCTATTTCGTATGGCACTCCTTTTTGAGCGCATGGTTGATATAGCTGACGAGCCACAGAGTATTATCTTTGGAAAAGGGTTGTGTGCAGATGGAACCCCTTATACGCAGTCGCATTTTGATTATAGCCTTGGATTGGATGACGAAACAACAGGTGGAGTTGCTCAACTCTATAGTCCCGATATTTCTTGGTCGAATTTGTTTTTACGTTATGGATTTGTTGGGACCACTGTATTTGTATTTGGCATTTTCTATTTTATGAATGTAGTAAGGAAATATAAAAGTGTGTATTCTATTCCGGTTCTTCTTTTTTTAATGCAGCTGATAATGAATTCGTTTACATCAGATCTTCTTTTTTCAGTTTCTTCTTTTGTTTTACCTTTCTTTCTTTTTGACTCAATCTATTATGGACAAACCTGTTTCGAAGGAGAGAAGTCAAAGGCAGTTTTAGTATGATCTTATTGATTCCAAACTCCTTTGTTCTTCTTGTTTATAATTTTATGATATTGCACAGGTAAGAGCACGCACATAGGTGCTAATGATAAGCACATTGCACCTAGGATTCCTTCAATGCCATAACGCTTTCCTAGATAAAGTGCAATGGGAATAAACAAAAGGCTGGTTATTACAGATAAATAAAGTTGTAATCGGATTTTTCCTACTCCATTAATTACGTACGAAAAAAGATTATTCCAATTTAGCATGCACATGTAAATGCCGGTCATTAAAGAAACTGAAAATGTGATATGTGTTTTGTCTTGTATCCAGAAAGAATAGATAAATGGAGAACCCATTAAAACAATTCCCATTAGGATGGACGTAACTCCCCAAAGTTTTATCATGTGGCGGATGGCGTTTTTAATCCAACCCAAATCCCCTTTAGTATAGGCATCCGTCACCGCACTCCACATTGGAGTTAGAATAATGAAGAAAACCATAGCCACTCCATTAAATAGCTTGTAAGCAATATTGTAAGGAGTTACTTGTTCCGGCCCCAATAGCTGAGTGATTAAAATGTTGGTCGTAGAAAACGTGATCATGCAAGCAATCTGAATGACAAAGAACTGCACTCCTAAACCCATTAGATCTTTAGTATAGCTAAGTCGAATAGCAGATAGTCGTGGAGCCAATTCTTTGTATCTATAGCAAAAAGCATACGGATATGCAAATAAATATACCACAATTGGTGCAGCAGAGTAAACTAGAGCCACTTTAGTCAGATCGCCTTTAGTATAAATCGTGAGCCCATAAATCACACAAAGAGAAAGAAGATCGCTCGCAAGTAAGAATAAATTATTAAAAACAGGCATTTGTTGGGCCACAAAAACCATATTGATGAATTTGAAAACAAAATTGGCTCCGAATAGTGAGAATACAATTAAAATAAGTGCTCCCAATCCTTCTACTTGTGCGTGAGTAGCGTTTAATATAGAGTACCAGTTAATCCAAGGTGAAGCTGCTAGAAAAATTAGATAGAAGGCACAAACAACAACCGTAAGCAGAAAAACCGTCGTGCTAACGTAAATACGTCCTAGTTCATAATCTTTTTTTGCAAGAGCTTCTGTTAATCGATTACGTAACCCATTGCCTAATCCCACATCGAAGAAGTTTATCCATATCAGAAAGGAACTCATGGTAAGCCAAATACCATATTGTGTTTCATTTAAATATCCCAAAGTAAGCGGAACTAAAACAAAAGTAGTAAGGATAGAAAGCCCTTTTATTCCCATTGAAAATAGAATATTTTTCTTTGCTTTTACAGTACGTTCATTACCTTGGAAAAACGATCGGATAGAAAATGTCATAAATTTATAAGTTGTTCTACTAGTAACGTATACTTTGTTTTTTTATTTTAAGCGGATTAGAGCATTTTAATAAATCGATCGATAATAAAGAGAAAAGGAATTGAAAAACAAAAAAATCGGTCAAGGACTGTTCTTTTTATAAAAAAAGGATTATCTTTGCTCCTCTTTTATTACCTCAAAAAAAGATATACCGATAGAAATGAAAGATTCTTCTACTAAAATAACTGTGCTCAGCTCTCTTTTTCATTGCGAGCAGTATCTTGAAACCTTTCTTGGTTATGTCGCAAAACTAGATGATCAAAACCGTGTTGAACTATTACTTTTGCACAATGCACCGACGGAAGCAGAGCTGCAGATTATAAATAAATGGTTGCCCAAGCTTCCCTTTGTAAAGCATGTGATCATTTTGGAACGTGAAAAGCTCTATGAAACTTGGAATCGTGGAATCTCTTTGGCTGAAGGAGAATATATTACCGTTTGGAATGTGGATGATATTCGTATGCCACATTCGGTACTTGATGAGGCTGCTATGTTGGATACACACCCCGAAGCCGATTTAACTTATGGAGATATGTATTTTATGTACCAATATCCCATATATACGGAAAAGCTTTGTGTATATGCTGATTTTCAGAAAACGCCTAAGCTTTTTTTTCGTGAACATAATATTGGCTGTTTCCCGATGTGGCGGAAATCAATTCACGATAAGATCGGTTATTTTGATGAACAATATTGTTTAGTCGCAGATTTCGATTTTCAGATTCGTGCGACACGTTGTTGTCAGCTTGTAAAAACCCCTCAAATATTGGGTTACTATTTAGAGGATGTTCCCCAAAAGCTTAGTTGCAATCGTGCTCTCCAAGACATTGAACGCCATTCGCTTTATCTTCGTTATGGAACATTCGATCTTTTTAATTGGTTTATGCTTTTTAAGATATGGCAAAAGGTTGATCTTTGTCATGTTTTGCGAGGTTCACAACGAATCGCTCTAGCAATAACGTTCCCAGGTTTTGACGCTTTTCGCAGACGTAGTTCTTGGCTTATATTAAGAGGAGCCTGGCGTCAACCGCGCAACTTTTTAGCTTATTTAAAACATCATGTGTGGAAATCTAGAAAAGCAGGTCATTGATAAAGCAATTCTGCTTCTTATTATGATGATGCTAGAGGAAATTATTTTGATTTAATTCTGGTAATAGGTAAATAATATTATTTAAGGAGAAAAAACAAAAAGAAAATATTTAGAAAATTAATATAGAGGAAGAATATCATGAAGAAAAATAGTTTTTTTTGCTTATTAGGCATTATATGTTTCGGATGTTGTTTACAACTACTATTTCTATTTATTTTTATGAACCCACATGTCCTGGAATGGCCTGATCCTAATAATTATTATTCAATAGCAAAAGGTTTGGCAAGAGGAGATTCATATAGTATTGATCTTGAAAATTTGTATAGAAGTCCTGGATACCCATATTTTTTGTCTTTTATAATTAACGTTGTGGGTAGTAATATTCTATTCATACGTCTTGTTCATATTGGATTTTATGCTATTTTCTTAATTGGTGTATATTATTTAGGAAAAGAATGGAAAGGGGTTAAGTTTGGATTGTTGTTGACATTTATTTGTTCTTTGTATCCCTATTTTATTTATTTGCCTCTTACTTTATATCCCGAAGCTTTACTAATCTTTATTTCTTCATGGATTATTTATTTTTTATTGCGAATAGTTAATTCATTTAGTTATTATAACCTTTTTATTGCATGTTTTTTTATATCAGTGGGTGTTTTAACCAGACCAACATATATTATTATTGCTTTTACATTTCTTCTCTATTTGATAGTTACAAAAGCCTTATTGTTAAATAAACTAAAGGTTCTTATTTTTCTAATAATAATCCCTGTTTCCATTCTTTTTTCATGGGGGTATCGGAATTTAAAAATGCATGATCATTTTATTATCTCAACGGCAGGCAATAAAAACTTATATTTATCTTTCAATGAAAATGCTACTATCTATACAAAATCAGATTGCCCAATTCCGGAAAAAGCTCAAAAGAAATTAGCACTAGCAAAAAATATTTTTGAACAAGATAGTATTTATAAGGCTTCAGCCATTGAATTTATAAAGCAGAATAAATTACATAGTTTTTACCTTGCCTCTGTTAGGGTAATTGATCTCTGGAATCCTATTCCACATACATCTACTAATTATTCCTTACTGAAGAAGATTCTGTCTTCGATACCCTACTCAATGATTCTATTGTTCTCTTTTTTGGGCTTTTATTCATTAAGAAAAGAATCTTTTTCTTATCTGCTGATAGCAATTTTTGTGCTCAACACAATAGCTAATGGAATATTTGCTGCGTCTGTAAGATATAGATTAATATTTGACATCATCCTTATCATGTTTGCAACTTACTATCTATACTCATTAGTATTGCGATATAAAGAGAAGAAATTACAACTGAGAACTTGATCCATATGCTTTTTCGGACATGCTAACAACGCAAAAGAAAGGCGGTGGGATGAAATAAAGACTCTCTTTTTCAACTTCTATCTCTGGATTTGTTTAATGCGTCAGCCCTGTTTTATAACATAGAAACGCATTTTTCAAATATTTGAAAAATGCGTTTCTAAATTGTGAAATATGTATATTCAATATTTGAAAAATGCATTTCAGATATTTGAAATGATATTTATATTGCAAACATTTGACAACAAGTATCCGTAGAAAAATATTTTTTTTCGAAATGAAGATGAACTGACGATTCTAAAAAGAGGATCGTCAGTTCAAATGCTTATATTTCAATACGTTATATGAGAACTGACGATCTGAAGGAAAATTATCACATTTCAATAGTTGGCTATAAATTTCTTAGATAAGCCTTTGTTCGTATGATAAATAGTCTTATCTTTGTCACTCGAAAAAAGATAGACTTTAAAAGCGAAAAGATGAGTAAACAAAGAATTTTATTGGTAAGTAAATTCCTTTATCCTCGTGGAGGTGATTGCATACATGTGCTTAATTTAAAACAATTGCTTGAAGCGCATGGACATGAAGTGGCTGTGTTTGCAATGCATTATTCGGCTAATATATCATCGCCATGGGAAGGATACTTTGCGAATGAAGTGAATTTTGCTACAGGAAGCAAATTTGCCGCAGTGGCTCGTATCTTTGGAGGTGCCGGTGTGAAGGCAGCTTTTTCTCATATCCTTAGCGACTTTAAGCCGGATGTAGTCCATCTGCACAATGTTCATTCTTATCTATCACCTGTGGTTGCTCAATTGGCAAAGAAATCTGGTGCCAAGGTGATTTGGACGTTACACGATTATAAACTACTTTGTCCTTCTTATTCTTGTCTTCGCCAAGGTAATACGTGTGAACTTTGTTTTTCTGATAAAACTCAAGTACTTCGTAAACGTTGCATGAAAGGAAGTTTGATAGCTAGTGCGCTCGCTTATTTTGAGGCGTTACGTTGGAACCGAAAAGTACTTGAGCATTCAACGGACGCTTTCATTTGCCCCAGTGCCTTTATGGCGCAGAAAATGCTTGAAGGAGGCTTTATGCCTCAAAAGATAAAGCCTCTTTGTAATTTTATAGCCACAAATTATAAAGAAGAAGTTTTGGAGGATGTGCCTAAGGAAGAAGCTTATGCTTATATTGGTCGTCTTTCTTTAGAAAAAGGCGTGTATACGCTGCTTAAGGTAGCTTCTTTGTTGCCTTATAATCTGTATGTTGCAGGTGATGGCCCGTTAGCTGAGTCCTTCCGCAAAGAGTTTGGAGATTGTTCGCAGATTCATCTTTTAGGAAGCCAAAAACCGACTGCAGTAAAGGACTTACTAAGGAAAGTAAAGTTCTCTGTTGCTCCTTCTGAGTGCTATGAGAACAATCCTTTGAGTGTAATAGAAAGTCTTTCTATGGGTACTCCTGTGCTAGGGGCTCGTATCGGTGGAATTCCCGAGCTGATCAGTGAGAATGTTACAGGAGTGACGTTTGAGTCTGGAAATGAAAAAGAATTAAAAGAAAAGATAATATTTATGATGAATAATCGTTTCTTAGAAAGAGACTTAATGCGGGCTCAATCGCTAGCACGTTTTGACTCTGAACACTATTATGACGAATTATTGAGAATATACGATGGCAAATAACGAGCAACCAGTGCAAAAGCCTACAGACATGTGCATTATTACTACTTACCGCTGCCCAATGCAGTGTAAGATGTGTAATATTTGGCAATCACCTACCGAGAAAAGTAAAGAACTAACTCCTGCTGAATTAGAGATTTTACCTTCTGTCAATTTTATAAATCTAACAGGAGGAGAGCCTTTTGTTCGTGAAGACTTGGCCGATATCGTAGAAGTTTGTTTCCGAAAAGCACCTCGTGTAGTGATTTCTACTTCAGGTTGGTTTGAAGATCGTGTAATTGACTTGGCTCAACGTTTCCCTAATATAGGTATTCGCATTAGCATTGAAGGATTATCCTGTAAAAATGATGAATTGCGAGGTAGAGTGGGAGGCTTCGATAAGGGCTTGCGCACATTGCTCAAATTGAAAGAGATGGGCGTGAAAGATATTGGTTTCGGTTGTACGGTCTCTAATAGTAATTCTGCCGATATGCTTTCTCTTTACCAATTAGCCAAATCGTTAGGACTCGAATTTGCAACAGCAGCGTTTCATAATTCCTATTATTTTCACAAAGATGATAATACAATAACGAACAAAGAGGAAGTTTGTGCCAATTTTAAGACGCTTGTAGAAGCACAGTTGAAGGAGAAGCATCCGAAATCGTGGTTCCGTGCTTTCTTTAATATGGGGCTAATTAACTATATCGAAGGAGGAAAACGTATGTTGCCTTGTGAAGCAGGATCGGTGAACTTTTTTGTGGAACCTTACGGAGAGGTGTACCCTTGTAATGGATTGGAAGAGAAATATTGGAAGAAGAGCATGGGAAATATTCGAGAGGTGAAGACTTTCGATGAAATTTGGCAGAGTGAGCAGGCAGCTGAGGTACGAGCATTGGTTCGGAAATGCCCGAAGAATTGCTGGATGGTAGGTACGGCTGCTCCTGTGATGAAGAAATATATGAAGCATCCACTTCGTTGGGTGCTAACAAATAAGTGGCGTTCCCTTACCGGTCGACCAATTTGTCTGGATAAGCAATGGTACGATGTGGGGCAAGATCCTTGCCAAGGTGATTTAAATGCAGAACGAATGAAATAAATTTATCATACGATGAAAGTAGTTGTAATAGGAACTCGAGGTATCCCTCGCATTCAAGGCGGTGTAGAAACGCATTGTGAGGAGCTTTATCCTCGTTTGGCACGTCTAGGTTGTGACGTCACGGTAGTGCGTCGTTCTTGTTATGTTACTGAAGAAAACAAAGAAATTACCTTTCAAGGGGTACAGCTCAAAGATATTTATGCGCCTCGAAAGAAATCAATCGAAGCAATTGTGCATACTTTCTTAGGCGTGCTGTATGCTCGAAAGGTGGGAGCTGATGTGGTGCATTGCCATGCGGTAGGTCCTTCTATTGTAATTCCTTTTGCACGACTTCTGGGACTAAAAGTGGTCATGACTCATCATGGTCCGGATTACGACCGAAGAAAGTGGGGGTGGTTGGCTAAAGCAATGATAAAAACCGGAGAGCGATGGGGGGTGAGATTCGCCAATCAGGTGATTGTAATCTCTCATGTCATCGATCAAATTATTCGTACGGAATACAATCGTACGGATGCACATCTCATTTACAATGGCACTACCCGTCCTTTGAAAACATCACGTATGGACTATCTTAACAAAATGAATCTTGAGCCTCGTCGTTATGTGATGACGTTGGGCCGTTTTGTAGAGGAAAAGGGGTTTGATGGACTGATACGTGCTTATGCTCATGCTTCGCTGAAAGGGTATCGTTTGGTAATAGCCGGTGATGCGGATCACGAAAATTCGTATTCACAAAGATTAAAAGCATTGGCTCGACATCATGAGGTTGTACTTACCGGCTTTATTACAGGAGAACCTCTGAATCAATTAATGACGCATGCTGCACTGTTTGTGTTGCCTTCTTTTCATGAAGGATTACCGATTTCGTTATTGGAGGCTATGAGTTACGACTTACCCGTTTTGGTGAGTGATATTCCTGCAAATAAGGAAATTGGATTGCCTGCAGACGATTATTTTCGTACCGGTAACTGGAATTCGTTGGCTACTAAATTGCCTTTAAAACTGGCTGCTGCGGAGAAACTCTTTGCTGTAGGAGGGGAGAAAAAATACGATTTAACAAACTATAATTGGGACTACATTGCCCAACAAGTGCTTCAGGTTTACAAAGAGACTGTAAGCAAATAATGTAGAATTAGCTATGAGACAAAAAACACGTTATTCCGCTTTGTTACGTCCTCTATTAATAGTGGGCGACTTTTTTATGCTGAATGTAACCTTTGTTAGTCTTTTTCTCTTTTTAGTAGATCATATACAAGATACGGTGCAGGTGCAGTTCTGGGTTCTACTTTTATTGCTTAATCTTACGTTTATACCTGCTCGCTGGTTGCTCGATATAGCTTTGCATCGACGTATCCTTTTTGCTGATGAAATAGTACAGCGTACTTTCTATTTTATATTGATTCATTTAGTACTCTTTCTGGCTACTCTATCTCTTTTTAAGGTGGAGGATGTGTCACGCTATTTTATGATGATATTCTTTGTCGCGCTGTTTTTTACCGTTTGTGCTTGGCGTTTGATTTATCGTGTCTTGTTGAAACGTTATCGTAAAATGGGGTTTAATTATACCAACGTTGTGATTTTAGGCATGGGACAAAATGCACTGTCATTGTATCAGGAGATGACGGGCGACAAGAGCTATGGCTATATTGTGTTGGGCTTTTTCGATGATCGCGCTCCGCAACCGGTAACTCAGCATACTTACTTAGGTACTCTTGAAGAAGCTCTCCAATATATTGAGGAGAATACTGTAGATGAGGTATTTTGTGCATATACCGATTCAAAACGTCGCATTATTCGGGATATTATTACTTATTGTGAAAACAACTGTGTTCGTTTCTTTATGGTGCCTAAAATGCGTGAGTACGTACCTAAACAATATAAATTGAGCTCGTTGGGTGCAATTCCCGTACTTTCGCTTCATAAAGAGCCTCTTCAGTTGGTTCGTAACCGCTTTGTGAAACGTACTTTTGACATTGTTTTTTCTCTTTCTGTTCTACTTCTTTTTTTCCCTTTTGTCTTCATCATAATAGGACTATTAATTAAAATATCCTCTCCGGGTCCTATCTTTTTTAGTCAGTTACGTAATGGTGAAATGGGCAAGATATTTACTTGTTGGAAGTTCCGTTCTATGGTAGTCAATAAGGATTGTAATACGAAACAGACGGTGTCTAATGATCCTCGCAAAACGTGGATTGGAAACATTATTCGTAGAACAAGTATTGACGAAATGCCTCAGTTCTATAATGTCTTGAAGGGGGATATGTCGATTGTTGGCCCTCGGCCTCATATGTTGGAACATACTCGGGTTTATTCTGAACTTGTGGATCGATATATGTTGCGTCACTTAGTGAAACCCGGTATTACTGGGTGGGCGCAAATAAATGGTTACCGTGGTGAAATACGGGATGTGGCTTTTATGCAGAAACGTGTGGAGTCGGATGTATGGTATATTGAGCACTGGAGTTTTTTTCTTGATCTAAAGATCGTTTATAAAACGGTTCTGGGTGCTGTTATTGGTGATAAACATGCTATTTAAAGATCTTTATGAAAGGATGTAAATTAGTTTTTAGATGTATCATCTGGTTCGTCGCGCTATCTCTATCTACAGTTAGTGCACAAGAGGCGTCTTCTTTTACGGAAGTGGGTACTACACTTCATGCAGGCGATCACACTCCTCTGTGGCAGAACTCATTGCAGCATGGACTTTCTTCAACAAAAAACAATGCATATCTTCGTGGTGCGGTGTTGTGCCGTGATACGTTGAACCGTAATTGGAATTGGGGAGCTGGAATAGATATTGTGGCAGGTACCGGACTTGATGCGGATTTTTTCGTGCAGCAAGCATATGTCGATTTAGCTTGGCGTTGTTTGGATTTGTCTATTGGTAGCAAAGAACTTTCGTCAAATATGCTCAATCAGAATTTAACGAGTGGTGGACTAGTCTGGAGTGGAAATGCTCGGCCTATTCCACAGATACGAGTGGGCATTTTTGAGTACACTCCTCTTTCTTCATGGCTAGCTATTAAAGGTGAAGCTTCCTATGGATGGTGGACTGATGGAGGATATTTATCCACTCGAAAGAGTCAGCTGGAATTGATTGCCGATCAGTCGCAAGGTGATTATCCTTGGTATACAAAGGGTATAAAATATCATCATAAAAGCTTTTATCTTCGTATCGGAAAACCGGCACGACGTTGGCAACTGGAACTTGGGATGAGGCTTGATGATCAGTTTGGTGGTTATTTGGTAAATCAGCATAATGCGGGAAATGTTTCCGGGCAAACCATAAATCTGGGGAATTCGTTTGAGGACTATTGGAAGGCTTTTTTTCCGGGCAAGGGGAATAGCTCTTCACAACCTGGTGAGCAAATACAGGTGGAAGGGAATTTTTTAGGAAGTGAGCAGGCACGGCTTACGTATCATGCAGATCAGTGTAGCCTTTCTGCTTATCTCGAAAATTATTATGATGACTTCTCAGGAATGGGAAAGCTTAATGGTTGGGATGGACTTTGGGGTATAGAATATGCGTCTCTTCATACTTCTTGGCTTAGTGGGGTGTTGTTTGAATATTACCAAACAACGAATCAGAGTGGCTCTCTTCATGGAGTAGATGGAACTGATGCAACTAAAACGGGAGGAGCTGATAATTATTATAATAACTATCTTTATCAAGGATGGACTCATTGGGGGCAAACGATGGCTAATCCATTAATTGCTTCACCTGCGTATTTTGCGGATAAAATTGTTAAGAGTGTGGACAATAATGGTATGATGGGATTTCCCTATAATAGAGTGAAGGCTTATCATATTGGCTTTTCTGGTACTCTTACTCAGAATTTGAATTATCGTCTGAAATTGACACATAGTGATACTTGGGGTACTCCATTTTCTCCGACGCTGAATATCCTTTCTAACAATTCAGCTTTCTTTGAGATGATATATCGTCCTTATAGAGGGATGAACAATTCTAATATTTGGAAAGGAGTGACGTTGACTACTTCACTTGCTGTTGACCGTGGTGATATTTATGGCGATAATTTTGGCTGGCAGTTTAAGGTACGAAAAGAATTTTAAAAAAATAGAATATTATAATTATGAATTTTGTAAAAACATCAATAGAAGGTGTCTGGATTATTGAACCACGAGTTTTTAATGATCCACGAGGCTATTTCATGGAGGCTTTTAAAAAAGAGGAATTTGAATTGAACGTTGGTAAGGTTGATTTTGTACAAGATAACGAATCGAAATCGGGCTATGGCGTTTTGAGAGGTCTGCACTATCAGAAGGGTGACTGCTCACAAGCTAAGTTGGTGCGCGTTATTAAGGGAGAAGTTTTAGACGTGGCAGTCGATCTCCGTAAATCGTCTCCTACTTTTGGAAAATGGGTAAGTGTATTGCTTAGTGAAACCAATAAACGTCAATTTTTTATTCCTCGTGGTTTTGCACATGGCTTTGTGGTCTTGAGTGAGGAAGCCATCTTTACCTATAAGGTAGATAATGTGTATGCTCCTCAATCGGAAGCTAGTATTGCGTATAGCGATGAAATGCTTTCTATCGATTGGGGTATTCCTTTTGAAAAAATGCTTCTTTCGGAGAAGGATACAAACGGGAAGAAATTTGTCGATGCTGATTATTTTGAATAAAAATAGAGGCTGACTCTAAGAGCCATTTAGCAACTTATATCACATTATTAATAATGTATTTCCATTTTCTTCTTCAAAGTATTTTTATGCTGACAGGTGTGATAACTCTGTTGGCTGCTTTGTGCGATAGCGATTGGTTCTTCAAAAGTCATCACACTCAAATTGTCGTTGTAAAGCTAGGCCGCAGTTGGGCTCGTGTGCTGTACGGCAGTTTGAGTGTGATGTTAATTCTCTTGGCCATTTATTTTTTCTTGGCCACTTGTAAAGCTTTTGCTTTAGATCTTTAATTGTGCACTAGTGTGCCAATTGCTTCACCATTAACTACTTTAAGAAGATTGCCAACAGTGTCCATATCAAATACTACGATAGGCAGATTGTTCTCTTTGCACATGGTTGTGGCAGTAAGGTCCATTACTTTTAACCCACGTGTGTAAATTTCATCGTACGTAATTTCAGCATATTTTGTAGCTGTCGGATCTTTTTCAGGATCTGCTGTATAGATGCCATCTACGCGTGTTCCCTTTAGCATCACATCTGCTTCAATCTCAATGCCGCGTAAGGAAGAACCTGTGTCTGTAGTAAAGAATGGGTTTCCTGTTCCGGCTGAGAAAATTGCAACTTCGCCTGCCTCAAGCGTTTCAATAGCTTTCCATTTATTGTAAAACTCACCGATAGGTTCCATTCGTATGGCGGTTAGCACTCTAGCCTTTACGCCTACGCTACCAAGAGCAGAACTGAGCGCTAAACTATTTATTACCGTGGCTAGCATACCCATCTGATCACCTTTCACGCGATCGAAGCCTTTGTTTGCTCCACTTAA
>Ga0302210_10000583_pt1 | contig 16400 bp, 13 predicted proteins | sample II_Fen_E3_2_FD_198793 | JGI IMG/M metagenome (GOLD analysis project Ga0302210, IMG submission 198793) | Peat permafrost microbial communities from Stordalen Mire near Abisko, Sweden - II_Fen_E3_2 | ecosystem: Environmental > Terrestrial > Soil > Wetlands > Permafrost | place: Sweden: Abisko... | reverse complement strand
TCTGATGCGTAAAAGCAAGCTGCTTCCCATAGCTTCGATAATCCCCTGATATAACACATTCACAGAAATCCTCAAGATCGGATAGAATGTATTTTCGCGTGATTCCGATTTTTAATGTCAGATACAGCTCTTTTTCATGTATGAAAACAAAAGGCTCTACAATGACTTTTCCCCGTATACCCTTTTCCAGGTAAAATTTCCGTCTGCTTTTTGCATGGTCTATCAAAATATCGAGCATACCTGGAGCAGTAGGGCGCACTGGCCTGATCTGAACTGTATTGCTATGAGTAGAAAATATACTTTCTTTTTCTTCTGACTGTACCTTTTTCTCGATGTGTTCCGGCAATTCTACAATGATTTTTTCTGTCGGATTTTTCTGTCTGTCCCATATCATATTCTGAACGTGAATATACCTGAGAAGTGCTGCTACACAATGACTGCAGAATTCACCATTTCTGGAATTAGAACTGCAGTCACAATGATATGACAAAACAGAAGCCTTTTCCATATCAATCACTGACATCATTCTATAAACTTTTCCCGTGCTTCCCTGTACTGTCGCTGTGATCTGGTGATATGTTTTTCTGTCTTTCAGCAGATCTGTTATCTGCATATCCTGAACACTTCCTGCACGATACAGTTTATGCCCGCGTTTCCAAGACTGTTCAGAAACACTTTTCTGAATACTCTCTTCCTGTAACATATCTGATTCCATACCTTTCCAGTTCATCAAACAAGGTGTTTCTTTTTCTATTATAAACTGTTCCGGAATGGAAACCAATTACTATTTTTCAAATCTTTATAAAACAGTCACATCCTGGAAGATTATTTTAGACTGATATTTCTGGAGTGCTCCGCTTATATACTTTTCGGATTCTATTTTCTTATCCCCATAATGCATCGGAAAAACAGCTTTTGTCTTTATATGTTCCAGAAAAAACAACATGCCAAGGTCTGCAAATTCCTCCAGTCTCGGATCTAATGGCAAAAATGAGACTGAAATAGTTTTTTCTGACAAAAGTTCAGCCAGCTTTTTTATTTCCGCCTGATAGGTTCCAATCTGCCACTTATTATCCTTTTCCTGTTCTCCCTTCCAGCACCATGCATTCAGATCCCCTGCATGAAACAGCAGTTTTCCTTCCAGTTCAACAAGAAATGCTACACCCGTGTCTGTTGAACGAAATGCGGTGACCTTCAGATTTTCAATCTGCAGGCTCTCTCCGCCTCTTATTTTTTTGATATTCTCTTTTGCCTCTGCTGGTATCTTTTTATCTAAAATATATTGCACCTTTGTATCATTATCCTGCAGTCCCCAGATACACTTGCCATAGTGGTCCGGATGAATATGGGAAACAAAAACATAAATTTCCTTATCCGGATCAAACTCCGGAATTTTTCCAGTATACCAGTCAAAAATGCAGACGCTACGTTCCATCTCCACGCAAAATCCACTATGATAAATGTGTGTGATTTTCAAAGTTTTATCCTCTTGTCTTTCAACGAAATATAAGGGTTATGTTTTTTCAGGAAACTACATGGATCGGATTTCCTTCCAGATATGCCTTAATATTATCATATACCTCTGCTACGCAGCGCTCTCTCGCTTCTGTGCTGGCCCATGCCATGTGTGGTGTAATCAATAGACGGTTACTATCCTGGAATTCACTAAGCGGATTATCTGACCGTATCGGCTCATAATCCAGAACATCAAGCCCCGCTCCGGCAATTTTATTTTTCAGGAGCGCATGGTAGAGATCTGTACTGTTCACAACTGCTCCCCGTGCAACATTTAACAAAATTGCAGTTGATTTCATATTAGAAAAAGCTTTTGCATCCATCATATTTCTTGTTTTATCTGTCAGGGGACAATGAAGAGAAATAAAATCTGATTCTTGTAAGAGCGTTTCAAAATCCACTCTTTTGTAATTTGTGCAGGAACTGTATCCGGAAGTTGCATAAAATATGACCTGACATCCGAAAGCGCTGGCAATTTCTGCTACCTTTTTTCCGATATTCCCCATTCCGGCAATTCCCCACACTTTTTTATCCAGTTCTGTAAAAGGCATATGAAAATTGGAGAATCTTCCCTGTGCGCTATATGCTCCGGATTTCACATAATTATCGTAATAATGCAGATGTTCAAGTACATAAAGAGCCATAGCAAAGGTATGCTGTGCGACTGCTACTGTCGCATAATTCTGAATATTAGTAACAGTAATTTTTCTGCTGCTGCAATAATCCAGATCAATATTGTCATATCCTGTGGCAAAATTGCAGATCAGTCTGACATTTGGTGCCTGGCTAAGTGTTTCTTCTGTCATTGGTGCTTTATTGGCAATGATGATATCCGCAGAGGCAACTCTTTCCCTGACCTCCTGTTTCGTCACAGTATTCGCATATTCAGTCAGTTCTCCAAAATTCTGATATCTGCTGACATCAATATCCAGTCCTACGCTTTCTCTTTCCAATAATACCAGTTTCATCTGTTTTCCTCTGATTTAATCTTGTTTTCTTTATTTTCCCTGTTTTCAGTTTTCCTTTGTTTTCATTTTTTCTTGTTTTTTTACTTTTTTATATCTTTGAATCAAATATTTTATAAAAGAAGGCATCGTACCGGTATGATACGATGCCCCCTCAATTTAAAGTCTTTTTCTCAGCGCTTCAGCCTGCTGTTCATAGCCCGGCTTTCCAAGAAGTGCAAACATATTTTTTTTGTAGCTTTCCACACCCGGCTGGTTAAATGGATTGACACCCAGCAGATATCCGGATACACCGCATGCAAATTCAAAGAAATAAAACAATTGTCCGAGATAAAATTCTTTCACTTCCGGAATTCTAATCATCAGATTTGGAACCTGACCATCCGTATGCGCCAGAATAGTTCCGTTCATAGCGGATTTATTGATAAAATCAACACTTTTTCCCGCCAGATAATTCAGTCCGTCCAAATCAACCGGTTCTTCCTGAATATAAAGTGTCTCACGGCTCTTTCCGATGTTGATCACTGTTTCGAACATCAGTCTTGCTCCATCCTGAATGAACTGTCCCATAGAATGAAGATCTGTGGTCAGATCAACGCTTGCCGGAAAAATACCTTTCTGGTCTTTTCCTTCTGACTCACCATATAACTGTTTCCACCATTCGGATACATAATGAAATCCCGGTTCGTAATTAGCAAGGATTTCCACTGTTTTTCCTTTTCTTAATAAAATATTTCTGACTGCCGCATATTTTAGTGCATCATTCTCCTCAAAGGCAGTCTTCAGCGCCATCTCTCTTCCGCTTGCTGCGCCCAGCATCAGCTGATCAATATCTGCGCCTGAAACGGCAATAGGAAGAAGTCCCACTGCTGTCAGGACAGAATATCGTCCTCCTACATCATCCGGAACTACGAAACTTTCATACCCTTCCTCATCTGCAAGGTTCTTAAGTGCTCCTCTGGATTTGTCTGTTGTTGCATAAATTCTTTTTGCTGCTTCCTTTTTTCCATACTTTTTTTCTGCCATTTCTTTAAAAATTCTGAATGCTATGGCAGGTTCTGTTGTCGTTCCGGATTTGGAGATAATATTAATGGAAAAATCCCTCTCTCCAATAACGTCAATCAGATCCTTCAGATAAGTTGAACTGATCGAATTACCGCAATAATATATTTCCGGTGTTTTCCGGATTGACTTATCAATATTATTGTAAAAACTGTGACGCAGAAATTCTATCGCTGCGCGTGCCCCCAGATAAGATCCTCCAATTCCAATGACCAGAAGAACATCTGAATCCTTTTTGATCTTTTCTGCCGAAGACTTGATCCGGACGAATTCTTTCTTGTCATAGTTGACAGGAAGATCAATCCATCCCAAAAAGTCATTGCCCGCACCACTTTTTTCCAGCAAGACCTTCTGTGCTTCCAATACTGCTCTTTCCATATTTTTTACTTCATGTTCAGCAATAAAAGGTGCTGTTTTTGAATAATCAAATACTATTTTTTCCATCTTTTCCTCATTTCTGCGCTTTTGCATCTGAAACAGAGCTGATACGTCATCCATCGCATCATGCATTCTGTCTGCCTGACAAAATCTGTTATTTCAGCGCTTCTCTAGATCCATTCTTAAGTTTAGCAGAGAAAATATTTGATTTCAATAGTTCACACTGGAATCGGACTGTCTTTTCTGCTATAATTTACAACGATGTCGATATTCATTTCTGACATACATTACACAAATCGCAGTCTGGAGGTTTCTCAATGCATTATATTCCAAAAGGTGTCTGTTCCAGCGGAATAGATATTGAAATGAACGGCGAATTAATAGAAAGCGTCACCTTTAAAGGTGGCTGCAGTGGAAATACACAGGGTGTTGCTGCTCTTGTAAAAGGGATGAGCGCACAGGAAGCCATCAGCAGGCTAAAAGGAATCCGTTGCGGATTTAAATCCACATCCTGTCCTGATCAGCTGGCAGCGGCACTTGAGCAGATTATTGCCAGAAAGTAAATTACCACCCGGAGGCTTTCTGAAATGTCAAAAAAAATTATACTTACAGGCGGTGGTACCGCCGGTCATGTTACTCCTAATATCGCACTGATGCCTTATCTCAAAAAAAAAGATTATGAGATTTCCTATATCGGCTCCTATGAGGGAATAGAGAAGAAACTGATTTCTGATTTTCCTGATATTACCTATTATGGTATTTCAACCGGAAAATTCCGGCGTTATTTTGACGTAAAGAATTTTACAGATCCGTTTCGTGTTATAAAGGGATATGCGGAAGCTCGTAAAATTTTGAAAAAGATCCACCCCGACGTGATATTTTCCAAGGGCGGTTTTGTCAGTGTTCCGGTCGTAAGGGCCGCCTCTTCTCTTCATATACCATGCATCATCCATGAATCTGATATGACTCCCGGACTCGCTAACAGACTTTGTATTCCTGTTGCCAAAAAAATCTGCTGCAATTTTCCGGAAACCATGAAACTGCTTCCTGAAAATAAGGCGGTTCTTTCCGGTTCTCCTATTCGCGATGAACTGTTTCGCGGGCGTAAGGAATCTGCTTTGCTGCTTTGCGGTTTCAACGTTCTGAAGCCAGTTATTATGGTAATAGGGGGGAGTCTTGGTTCTGCCAGTATTAATAAGATTGTCAGATCAGCTCTTCCTCAGCTTCTGAAGGATTTTCAGGTTGTGCATATCTGTGGAAAAGATAAGATTGACAATTTATCATTAAATACCACAGGTTATAAGCAATTCGAATATGTAAAAAACGAGTTAAAAGATATCTATGCCATGTCAGACATTGTTATTTCCCGTGCCGGGGCAAATGTAATCAGTGAAATTCTGGCATTGAAAAAACCTAATCTTTTAATTCCGCTTCCGGCGGCAAGCAGCCGCGGAGACCAGCTGCTCAATGCCCATTCTTTTGAATCGCAGGGATACAGTATGGTCATTCAGGAAAATGCCCTTACTCCTGAAACCCTGATAGAAAACGTACATGAACTGTTCTTCACCAGACAGACCTATATCAATTCCATGAGTATTTCTCACCAGTCAAATGCAATCTCTATTATTATGAACCTGATATCATCCTTTTCCAATTGACCTGGTTTTACATACAGATATCACTTTATCAGATTTTTTTGTAGATTTTAAAACCCCTCTCAAAATATTCTTGAGAGGGGTTTTTCATGTTTTATTAGTTTTTTTATTCCTGCTTCATATTTTAATCAGTTCATATTGATCTGTTCCAAGTCCGATTTTTATTCCATGCTCAATCTGAGAATGCCAGTCTGTTGTCGGAGCCGAATTAATAAAATGATCCTTTGAGATTTTTGGCATTTTATCCAGTTGACTTCCGGATATAACAGGCATTTTGTTAACTGCATCAGCACATGCCACATCAAGTGCGATAGGATCAAAAGAAGCAAACATTCCGACATTCGGAACGATTGATATATCATTTTCTGAATGACAGTCACAGTTTGGAGAAACATCCATCACGATGCTGATATGAAAACAGGGTCTGCCATCGCAGACTGCTTTGGTATATTCCGCAATTTTGCAATTAAGAATATTGTTTGTTTCATCACTGGCGGGAACAATTGCATCCATGGGACATACCCCGATGCAGCGTCCGCATCCAACACATTTGTCCTGATTTATCGTTGTTTTATGGTTTTTGATCTGCGGTGCATCATGAGCACATACCTTCAGACAGCGCCCGCATCCGATACACTTTTCTTCTATAACATACGGTTTTCCTGCACTGTGCATCTCCATTTTACCAGCACGGGAACCACATCCCATCCCAATATTTTTCAATGTTCCGCCAAATCCGGTTGCTTCATGCCCTTTGAAATGAGTCAGGCTGATCAGGATATCTGCATCCATAACTGCACGCCCGATTTTTGCTTCCTTCACATACTCTCCGCCTTTTACAGGAACCAGAACATCATCTGTTCCTTTCAGACCATCCGCAATCAGAACATGGCATCCTGTTGAAAAAGTTGTAAATCCATTTTCAAGTGCTGTGTCCATATGATCCAAAGCATTTTTTCTGCCTCCCACATATAATGTGTTACAGTCAGTCAGAAACACTTTTCCACCCAGCTCTTTTACAGTCTTTGCTACAACAGCAGGAAAATTTGGTCTCAGAAATGCCAAATTACCAGGTTCTCCAAAATGCATTTTAATTGCTGTATATTTATTTTGAAAATCGATTTCTCCGATTCCTGCGTTTTTAATCAGTCTTTCCAGTTTCTGCGGTATGTTTTCCTGAAAAGAAGTATGAAAATCTGTAAAATAGACCTTTGCTTTTTCCATAAAATCTCCCTTATTCTGTTTTGACATTCTGCAAATTGTATGTTGTTCCATCATAGTCCAGCTCCGCCGTCAGTCCTGGAAATGCACTGTAATCAGTGGATGATGCATTTTTTTTCAGACCTATCTGAAAAGAAATATGTATTCCATTTATATTACTGATTTCAATCTGGTTATCTGCTACACAGACAAAAGCCCCCTGTTGGTTTCCCAGAACATATTTTTCCAGAACATTTCCATTATAGCTCAGCTGAATACTGTTATCTTTTGTTGACTGAAAAACGCTGAAGTTTTGGAGAATTTTTGAAAATGCATCTGTCAGCGGACTGACTGCACTGATCGTATTATCCTGCGTTTTCTCAGCAATCCAAAGTTCCTCTTTTCCAAGAATTCCAGACTGAAGAACAACCTGATTTTCATAGGAAGAACTGTCATTACCAGATACCGAGCCAGTATTTTGATCTGATCCAACTGCGGAATCAGCTGATTCAATACCTGCTGTTGACGCCATGCTGACTCCTGCTGCTACACTTGCTGTTGATACCGCACTTTCCGAATTATCTGTTATTGGATTATTTCCAGAAACTTCTGTTGTATTTACCGGTGCATTATTTTCAGATATTTTATTTACTATCTGATTATTCTCAGTCTTTCGATTATATAGCAAAATAGAGACTTCTTTTTTATTATCCTTATTATAATCCGCGCAGGAAAGAAGTGGAAGTTTTTTTTCATCTGTCATATAGATCCAGTCAAAGTATTGAATACTATTTCCCATTCTCAGAATAACCCCCTCCATGCTGCCATTAGCATGAAATCCATATAGGTAAACCTGATTTGTCTGATCTGAAGCAAGTAAAATAGTCTTCAGCTTTTCAGGCTGACTGGCATAGGTTGTATCCATGTTGGGAGTATATTGCTCAGTAATGGAATTTAACTGATCTATAGTGATAGAAGAGACCCATTTACTCATATCTTCTTTATTCACCGGAGAATTATCAGACACGGTCGAATCTGCGTCTGATGACTTCATAAGCAGTGCATTTTCTGTCACTTTAGTTGCTATCTGGTTGCGGTTTGAAAGGGAATCTGAAGCTGCAAGTGATTCCTGCACATCCTGATCAGATGCCTTTTCCACAGAATAATCTCTTACGATTAATGCCTTTGCTACTTGTCCAAATACCGGTATCTGACCGGCCGTCTTTGCAAAAGCATAACTGCTGTTCACTCCAACTGCAAAAACTGCAAAGAAAACTGCTGCTACAGAACCTACTGTCCGAATAATTCGCATCCTGTTTCTGGCCGCTCTTTTTCTGCGATCATATTCAATTGTCTGTTGAACCATTTTATGGAGTTCGGAGGGTATTTCTATATCCTGATATTCTTTTTTATCAAAATCCCACTGTTTCATACCTCTCCTTCCTCCTGAATAATATTATAATCGCTTTCGTCTATCGTCTTCCTTTTTTTGTGAAAGTCAGGCAGATATCTTTTCTCCTTTAAAGATGCCTTGTTTTTCGGAATAGTTTGACTATCTGCTTTTTTTTCTCCGTTTTCTTTTTTTGAAGAAGTTTTGTTTTCTGATTTTTTATGTCTGGTACTTAATGTTTCATCTTCTTCTTCCAATTCTTTTCCTAGTTTTTTACAGGCAGCATAGAGTCTGGACTTTACTGTATTCAGATTTGATTCCGTAATTTCTGAAATCTCTTTGAGCGTTTTGTTCTCAAAAAAGTGAAGATGTATTATAATCTGCATATCTGTTGGCAGGTCTGCTATCTTGGACACAATCTCTATTTTAGGTTCATATGCCGGTTCTTCGTAACTGCCCTCTAGAAGATCGCTTTCTGACTCATCCCATACGATATATTTATGTTCTTTTCGAAGATACATCAGTGATTCATTGATCAGTATCCGATAAAACCAACTGCCCAGTGCTTCTTCATTCTGAAGCTTTTCATAATTTTCCAAAGCCTTACAGATTGCATTTTGAACAACATCCAGTGCTGCTTCTCTGTTTTTTACATAATAATATGCCGCTCTGTAAAACTGGTTTTGATTGGATACGATATGATTAATCAGCACATCATATATTTTACTCATCTTTTTCCCTTTATTTTTATATTATCGGTTTCCGGTAGTTTTTCATTTTTGCATGATTCATTATCTCATAAATTTCTTCCGGGATCTGTACAAAAAAAAGACCCGGATCTGATCTATCCGAGTCTTTATTGTATCAGCCTTCAATCTGATTGTACAGTTTCAATTCCTGAAAAGACAATTTGAATATCCGTTCCTTTTCCAAGTTCACTTTCCAGTAATATCTGGGCATGATTTTGTGCAACGATATGTTTTACGATAGCAAGACCAAGTCCGGTTCCGCCTGTTGATTTTGATCTGCTCTTGTCAACTCTGTAAAATCTTTCAAAAATCCTTTCCTGATGCTCTTTTGATATTCCTATTCCGGTGTCACGGACTTCCAGCACTGCATTTTCTCCTTTTTTACAGACATTAACCCATACGCGTCCCTTTTTATTATTATACCGGATAGCATTATCACAAAGATTATACAGGAGCTCTTCCATCATTGATTTATTTGCCCTTATCATACAGCTGCTTCCTTCCAGAGATAAGATGACATTTCTGTTTTCAGCACTCATTTTCAACATTTCCACACTGTTTTCAGCTAGTTTATATAAATCAAGCGGTTCCATGACTATTTCTTTCGTAACATCCAGTTCAGAAAGGCGGATAATATCATTAATCAGAGTCAGAAGCCGGTTTGCATTCTGGTGTATTCCCGCTGCAAAATGCTCTATATCTTTACTTGTTGCCATTCCATTTTCAATCAATTCTGAATATCCTGAAATGGCAGTGAGCGGTGTTTTTAGTTCATGAGAGACGTTTGCCGTAAACTGCTGTCTCATATTTGCATTTTTAATAATATCCTCATGCTGTTTACGGATTGTCTGAATAAATGGCTTTAGTTCATCATAAGTATTCAGTTCTTCCACCTGATCCATATTTCTGCCAAGACTTTCAATTGGCCGAATGATACTTTTTGTAAGTATCTGGGACAGAAAATAACACAAAACCAGAATAACCATAATCAACAAAATAACCGGAGGAAGTGCACTGTATAAAATACTCCATATACTGTGAGATTCCCTGGCAACGCGAAGAACATATCCATTATCCAGTAAAATAGCAAAATAGTATGTATCTCTTTTCATGGTATGGGAGCGGCGAATGTCTTCCCCTTCTCCACCTGCTCGTGCCTTCATAATTTCTGTTCTGTTATTATGGTTTTCCATAGTGGATGGGTTCGCTTCTGTATCCAGAAGAACTTTTCCACTTTTGTCGATCAGTGTAACTCGAATATCCTTGATTTTATAGATAATTTCTTCAAGTGAGGCTTTATCTGTTTTTCCGGTATCTTTTAAAAGATAGGCATCTGTCTTCAGATCTTCCATCACCTGTTTTTGTAAAAGTTTATATGACACGAACGTCATGAGAAGAATGGAAATAAACATGGTCAGAATTCCAATTCCCATCATGTGCGCTCTTATCTTTTTTTTCATTTTTATATTCTGAAATTTTTTATTTTCTTCTTTTTTCATTTAAACCTGCTCTTATCTGTTTCATTTAAGCTTTATAAATTTGGCTTGTTTTTCTTTCACAAAACAAACAAATCACTCCAGAATATATCCTACATTTCTGATTGTTTTTATATGGCTGCCTTCTTCTCCCAGTTTTTGCCGCAAAGTCTTAATGTGCATATCCAGCGTTCTGGATTCTCCTTCAAAATCGGTTCCCCATATTCTGTTCAGGATATCTTCCCTTCCTGTAACAATACCTGCATTCTGTAAAAGTAATTTGATCAATTCAAATTCTTTATAGGTAAGATCGCAGGCTTTCTGATCCACCGTAACCGTGTGCTTCTCCTGATCTAATACAATCTTTCCAAGTGACATGATACGATCTTCCATAATACCGCCACTTCTTCTTAGAAGAGCATTCACTCTGGAAATCAGTTCCATAATTCCAAAAGGTTTTGTCAGATAATCATCTGCACCTGAATCAAGACCCCTTACCTTGTCCAGTTCTGTCGTTTTGGCTGTAACCAAAATGATTGGTATCTTTTTGGTGTGATTATTATTTCTCATTTTTTCCAGAACAAGCAGTCCGTCTTCATCTGGAAGCATAATATCCAGAACAATCAGATTGGGACTTCCTTTCTGCAGCGCCTGATAAAATGTAGTGGCATTTTCATATGAAGAAACATCATACCCACTGTTTTTTAATGCAAAGCTTTCTATTTCACTGATATTTTTATCATCTTCCACAATCCAGATTGAAACCATCTCTATCACCTTCTTTTTTTATAAAAAAATCCACAGTAACTCATCCGAATAACATTTGTTTCCAATTCGAATGTACCATGGATTTCTATCATTTACAAATAAAATCATCTTACAGATAAGTTTTATTACAAGAGTCTCTTATCCTGAAGATTTCCTGTCTCACGGAAAATTGTCCAGTCTCCGATATTAACCGCATGATCTCCCATTTTTTCCAGGTATTTTGCAAGCATAAGAACATCCACACATTCATCCACATCATGACTGTTACTTCTGATATGACTGATCAGATCATCTTTTACTTTATTGAAAAAAGTATCTATGATTTCATCTTCCATAATCACTTTTTTCGCTGCATCACAATTTCTATTGATAAAAGCATCCACAGATTCATGAAGCATATTTTTGGTATCTATAATCATCTGCGGCAGATGAATAGAATAGCGGCTCAGATCTGTCATATGCAGACGAAGCAGAAGTTCTGCCATATCAGCAACATGATCCCCTTCTCTCTCCAGATCGGTTACAACTTTCAGTGCAGAAGACACCAGACGCAGATCACCTGCCAGCGGCTGTTGTTTTGTAATCAGCATCAGGCATTTTGATTCAATATCTCTTTCCATATCATTAATGACAGAATCGTTTTTAATAATCTTTTTTATGGTTTCTTCATCTTGATTTTCCGAAGCCTCAAAAAGTCTGTCATAATAATGTTCTACCTGAGCGCACATTAGCTCTAATGATTCACTCAGTTTATCCAGTTCTTCTTCATAAATAAATCTTGGCGACATAATTTTTCCTCATTAACCAAATCTTCCTGTGATATAATCTTCCGTTTTTTTATTCTGAGGTTTTGTAAAAATATCATCTGTCGTTCCAAATTCAATTAATTCCCCCAGAAGAAAAAATGCTGTAAAATCTGAAATTCTCGTTGCCTGCTGCATATTATGTGTAACAATTGCAACAGTATATTTCTTCTTCAGATTTTCCATCAGATCTTCTATTTTTAATGTAGAAATAGGATCCAGTGCGGAAGTCGGTTCATCCATCAGAAGTACATCCGGTTCTACTGCCAGCGTTCTGGCAATGCAAAGTCTCTGCTGCTGTCCACCTGAAAAACTAAGTGCTGATTTTTTTAACCTATCTTTCACTTCATCCCAGATTGCAGCATCACATAGACTTTTTTCCACAATTTCATCAAGTTTCTCTTTGTTTTTGATACCATGTATTCTTGGTCCATACGCAACATTATCATAAACACTCATAGGAAAGGGATTCGGCTGCTGAAAAACCATACCAACCTTTTTTCTGAGCAGTGTTGTATCGATATCTTCACCGTAGATATCTTTATCATCCAGAAAAACATTTCCTTCGATCCGTACACCTTTAATCAAATCATTCATTCTGTTCAGTGTTTTCAGAAAGGTGGATTTTCCGCATCCGGATGGACCAATAAAAGCGGTTATGGCATTTTTCTTAAGATGCATACTTATTTTTTTTAATGCCTGGTTATCGCCGTAATATAAATCCAGATCTTTTATCAACATTTTATTTTCGTTCATTTTTTCCGACTTTCCTGTATCAAAATACTTCATGAAGTAGTTTCCTGCTATGATTTTTATAAATTGTCTGATCTTCAGGAACAGGTAAAGAATAACAGAGAATTACATTTGATAAAACCATCTTTCTGTAAGATATAAGTAAAATATGTGTAAAGGCATACAATAAATGAGTCAAAATGATCCGGAAACAATCTGTTTTCAAATCTGCCTTTCAACTTATCTGTATATCATGTTATACTATTTTTACTTTTATAATAAAAATCATCATTTATCGAGGTCTGCCATGGAAAATATAATCAAGGAAATTGAAGATATTTCATTAAACGCCTGGCCATCCCATCAAATTGAATTATACGACGGGTGGATCTTACGTTTTTCTTATTTTTATACTCACAGAACAAACAGTGTGGAACAGTTTGGCAATTCAACTCTCCCATGGAATGTAAAAATTCCTTATTGTGAAAATATGTACCAGCGGTGGAATACCCCTACAATATTTAAAATCAGTCCGCTGGTTTCAAGTGATTTTGATTATATGCTTGAAAACAGAGGCTATGAAATCCAGCATACTACAGATGTCATGACTGTATCTTTGTCTGATGTTGTCCTGAAACATCCTTATACGGATGTTACTATTATGAACACGATCCCTTCCGCCTGGATTGAGAGTCTGTTTCGGTTAAAGGAAACAACCAATCCCATGCATATGAAGGTTGTTCCTTCTATGTATGCAGCTATTCCAAAAGATGTGATATGTACCTTTATCAGAAAAGAAAACCAGATCATTGCAACTGGTCTTGGAGTACTCGACCGTAATTACATAGGTGTTTATGCCATTCATGTTCAGGAAGCATATCGTTCTTTGGGTCTTGCCAAACAAATCTGTTCTGCCATTTTAAATGAAGGGAAGAAAAAGGGAGCAGAATATTCCTATCTTCAAGTCGTCGATGATAATTTTCCGGCAAAAAGACTTTATGAATCCTTAGGCTTTCAATTTTTATACCAGTACTGGTTTCGTGTTAGATAAAAAAACCGTATTGCCTATTTATTTTATGGCAATACGGTTTTTCTGTTTTTATAATATTTTTTTATTCATCCTGATCTTCTTCTCTTGGTAAAATCAGTTTTTCATCATCATCTTCATCTTCGTCAAGCGGGTGCATTTCTTCTTCCGGAATATCTTCCATAGCATCTTCAATATTTTCAAATTCTTCGAAACCATTGCTTATTTTTTCTCTGACTTTGGCTATTCTGGCAACTTTAACATTGTCTTTCAATGAAATCATTTTTACACCAGAAGTGATTCTTCCTAATGTTGATATATCCTCCATGCGAAGCTGAATGACAATTCCTTCTGTCGTAATCATCATAATTTCCTGATCATCATTGACTGCCTTCACACCAACAACATTTCCTGTCTTACCCGTGATCTTATAACACTTAACTCCCTTGCCTCCTCGTTTCTGTATGGAAAATTCTTCCAGATATGTCCGTTTTCCCATTCCATTTTCAGATACGATTAAAAGAGAATTTCCCTGCGTATTCATCTGCATTCCAATAATTTCATCATGATCAGAAAGGTTCATTCCAATAACACCCATAGAAGATCTTCCTGTTGCACGCACATCTGTTTCTTTAAAACAAATGCACATACCATATTTTGTAATCAGATAAATATTAGTATTACTCTCTGTTACTTTTACTTCAATCAATTCATCATCATCATGAAGATTAATCGCAGCAAGTCCATTTCTTCTGACATTACTATATTCCAGAATGGATGTTTTTTTAACAGTACCTCTCTTTGTGACCATGAAAAGATTTTTATTCTCTTCATAATTTCTGATTGGTATTATTGCTGTTATTTTTTCACCCGCATTAAGCTGCAGAAGATTAACAATCGCTGTTCCTCTTGCTGTCCTGCTTGCCTCTGGTATCTCATAAGCTTTGAGTCTGTATACTCTTCCAAGACTGGTAAAGAACATCAGATAATGATGTGTTGTTGTCATCAGGAGATCTTCAATATAATCTTCCTCTATTGTAGTCATCCCTTTAATTCCCTTACCGCCGCGGTTCTGAGATTTAAAATTATCTACAGTCATTCTCTTAATATATCCGAGACTTGTCATAGCAATTACTGTATTATCTCTGGGAACAAGATCTTCCATATTGATATCATAAACATCAAAACCTATTTTACTTCTTCTCTCATCTCCATATTTTTCAGAAATAATACTGATTTCCTCTCTAATTACCCCAAGGAGAATTTTTTCGTCACCTAAAATTGCTTTTAACTGATCAATTCTGGCAATAAGCTCTTTATGTTCGTTTTCAAGTTTTTCTCTTTCCAGACCCGTAAGTGCACGCAGACGCATATCAACAATTGCCTGTGCCTGAACGTCAGTCAGAGTAAATCTTTCAATCAGATTATTTTTTGCATCCTGTGTAGACGCACTTCCTCTGATAATACGGATGACTTCATCAATATGATCAAGTGCAATCATCAAGCCCTGTAAAATATGATCTCTTTCTTCTGCTTTATTTAAATCATATTTTGTCCTTCTTGTTACAACTTCTTTTTGATGTTCCAGATAATAATGCAGCATCTGCAGAATATTCATGATTTTTGGCTGATTATTATCAAGAGCAAGCATAATCACACCAAAAGAATCCTGAAGAAGGGTATGCTTAAACAACTGATTTAAGAGAACATTTGCATTAACATCTCTTCTCAGTTCTATTACAATTCTCATTCCTTCTCTGTTGGATTCATCACGAAGATCCGTAATACCATCTATTTTTTTAGTTTTAACAAGATCTGCAATTTTCAAAACCAGATTTGCTTTATTAACCATATAGGGAAGTTCAGTTACAACAATCCTGCTTTTTCCATTCGGCATAGTTTCAATATCTGTAACTGCTCTTATTCTTACTTTTCCACGTCCTGTACGATATGCTTCTTCGCTTCCTCTTGTGCCCAGAATAATTCCACCTGTCGGAAAATCCGGTGCCTTCACCAGCTCGAGAATTTCATCTATCGTTGTTTCTCTGTTTTCATTAATCTGATTGTCAATTATTCGGACTACTGCACTAATTATTTCTCTCAGATTATGAGGGGGGATATTTGTTGCCATACCAACCGCAATACCGGTAGTTCCATTTATTAATAAATTAGGGTAGCGGCTTGGAAGAACAACTGGTTCTCTTTCTGTATTATCAAAATTGGGAATAAAATCAACAGTATCTTTTCCTATATCAGCCAAAAGTTCCATAGAAATTTTTGATAGTCTTGCTTCTGTATAACGCATAGCTGCAGCACCATCACCATCAACGGAACCAAAATTACCATGACCGTCAACCAAAGGATATCTGGTATTCCAATCCTGTGCCATATTAACAAGAGCTCCATAAATAGAACTGTCTCCATGAGGATGATACTTACCCATCGTATCACCTACTATTCTGGCACTTTTTCTATGAGGTTTATCCGGACCGTTATTTAATTCTATCATGGAATACAGAACTCGGCGCTGAACTGGTTTTAATCCATCCCTTACATCTGGCAGTGCTCTGGCTGCAATAACACTCATTGCATAATCGATATAAGAGTCCTCCATTTTTTTCTTGAGATCTACTTCCTCGATTTTATCAAATATCTGATCGTCCATACAAATCCTTCCTGTT
>Ga0302210_10000568_pt1 | contig 16550 bp, 11 predicted proteins | sample II_Fen_E3_2_FD_198793 | JGI IMG/M metagenome (GOLD analysis project Ga0302210, IMG submission 198793) | Peat permafrost microbial communities from Stordalen Mire near Abisko, Sweden - II_Fen_E3_2 | ecosystem: Environmental > Terrestrial > Soil > Wetlands > Permafrost | place: Sweden: Abisko... | reverse complement strand
AGATGGCAAGTGAGGTATTTACCGGAATAGGTCTTCCTGCTATTGAGATCAAAGAGGATTACGTAAAAGAACAGACTGGCACAAATCAGGCTGTTTATGCTGACAACCGTATTACCTTGCTACAGCAAGACAATATTGGTTATATGCGCTTCCATACTCCTTATGAGTTTACTGATCCTATCCCCGGACGTACTTACAACAAAACTGATGGTGATATGTTGGTTTCTCAGGGTAGAGATAAAAACGGACGTTATCTCGAGTACACCGCAGAATGGATTCCTCAAATCAGTAATCCTACTGATATTGTGAATTTTGACCTTTCTACAATGAACGCATGATCATTGCTGACTACATAAAACAGAAGTTTCAGTCCTTCGGCATTCAATTGTCGGAGGCTGACCTTTTGGACATTTCTACCAATCTAGAAGATGAGGTTACGGATGAAAACAAAGAAATTGTTAACTACAATATCGTTAAGTTCATTCCTAACTTACTTCTTCGAGCTACTTCCATATCTGAGAGCGGTTTCTCTATGTCTTGGAATATTCAAGGCATCAAAGACTTCTACTCAATGAAGTGTAAGGAGTACGGGTTGAAAGATAATCTAAGCGATAAACCTAAGGTTACATTTCTATGATTTACACACCTCACATATTGCAAGTTAAGGTTGCTTCCGGTAATGAAACGGATGCATTCGGCAGACCTATTCCCGGAACGGACAGTAACAGTTGGATGACAGTATGTGCGTGTCGGTGTGATGATAATACTACAAAGGAGTTTACCTCTGAAAATGGCACTGTTTACAGGCCTAATTATCATGTTGTATGTGAGAAAGAAGTTTCCCTGAAAGCGGGCGATGAAATTAGGTGCATGGACGGTGATACGGTAAGAGGACAGGGAACTGTTTACACCGTTAAGCGTACTAATTACTTTAATTACTCAGAGATATGGGCGTAGGTTCTGACTTTTCCGATGTAGATCCTTGGTTTGATGCCGAAATGTCGCGTGTTCTTGAAAAAGAGCGTGAGATAGCAGAGGAATCAGTCGAGTATGCTAAGGAGAATGGTAATTACCAAGACCATACAGGTACTTTGAGACAGTCGAACGATTCAGAGGTTTCAAAAGACGGGGTATTGCTTAAGAACGAAGCGGAATATGCTTCATTCGTGGAATCCAAAGGATTTGATGTTTTAGGTAGTGCAGCTTTACATGCTGAAACAAGATTAAAAGAAGAATTCGAATGATAGTAAGTAGCGACATAGCCAATATCATTTACCGTGATTGCGAGGCTTTCGGCATTGATATAATCCCCGATGGAGAAACTCTTACGGGTGAGATTACAGCTGAAAAAATTGTCATTCACGCCAAGAATCAGCAACCCGGTACATACTGGAAGAAAGATTTTGTAGAGGTAAACTTATGCGTACCAAATTTAAGTGATACTTCCGCTAATTCTATCCGTCTAGGAGAGCTTGAAAGACAAGCTCAATCTATTTTGGATGATGTGGTAAGCTCATACGATGGTACTACATATTGCTATGGTATTTCTTCTATTGGTCGTGAAGCTGACACTGCTTTAAAGTGTCACTATGTAAATGTAAAATTATTATTCGAAGTTTTAAATACAAAAAAATAAATTATTATGGGACGAAAATTTAGCGCTGTCAAGATTGACAAATTTTTCTACAGCGATCTTATCACTGTATATCCAACGAAAGCGAATATTGTTTCTCTTATTCAAGCCGGAACAGAGGTAAAAAACATGCACCAAGATTCTTATTCTTACGAAGAGGCAGACCCTAGTCTGACAAAGTATAAGAATCAATTAACTGGAGTGGCATACAGAGTAGAGGTTGAGGGTGGTGATAAAACCATCAAATTCACCATCGGAGAGTATGACTTTGAAACAAAGGCCGCCCTACAAGGTGGTACTGCTGCTTCAGACGGCTCAGCTTGGGAGGCAGGTGATCCTACCGAAGTACGGTATAAATCAGTCTTTGCAATTACGAAAGACAATATTTGCATCGTATTCCCGAAAGCTGTTATAGTTGGCAATGGCAAAGATGCTGATAAAGCTGTCGGCATTGGTCTTAACGCTATGCCTCTAGAGGGAGATTTCAAGGACGAGCTTTGGATCGATGTACAAGGATTAAACTTGTCTGCATTGGTATTAGATGTATCACCTACATCTCTTGCATTCACTGCCGCAGCTGACGCTACAGGTAAAACTATCACAGCAAATTCAACAGCTAGTGTTTCTTATGCATCAGCTCCAAGCAACTCTGAGTGGCTTACTGTCACTAAGAGCGGAAAGGTTGTTACTGTCAAGGTATCTGCAAATGCTAATTCTGAATCTAGAATGGCAAACGTAACTGTTATTGCAGATGGTAAGACTGCTATTGTTCCTGTTACACAGGCAGGGGCGTAATTTTTAGTGCTTTATTAATGTAGATAGGGTTGGGTGGAATTTCTGTCCAGCCCTATTTTAGAATAAAAAGATATGAATCAAGCAGCACGACTTATTTCTTCATCGATAATAGATGAAGACTTTCTAACAGTAATATTAGCAGGTAAGCCATACACGATATGGCCTCCTACCATAAAAGTATTATGCAGGGCAATTAAAAGCTTTTCTGGTGTAGATGCAGAAGATCAAGCAACGCTATTGCAGTCACTCAGTGGACTTGAAGAAAATTCAAGCTATATAATTGACGGGCTTTCCAAATTAATAGCCGGTGACGTGGAAGACTGGGAAGCTAAATCAATATCAATAGCAAAAAATATTTCCAGTTGCACCGGCTTCGAGTTAAAAAAGTCTATGATTTCTGTAACTGATTTTATAAAGGGCGGTGATTTTTTCGACTGTGCCATCTTAGCAAAGGATCTAGCCGAGATGGCGGCAAAACAAAAGTAAGCGGAAATAATACACTTGAGGGTCAAATAGCTTCCTTCATAGAAGACCTTCATTTGACTTATACAGAGGTGCTAGAAGTTATTCCTTACAGGAGACTGATACTGATGCAGTGTGACAAAATGAGGATTGTGAGTGATGATTCTGACGATGTCGTAGAAATGTCGGGGCGTGAAATGCTTAAACGAAAACAGGTAAAGTAAATGGCAAAACTATATTTCAAGGTAGAGGCTGACTTCGATAAAGTACAGCGCCTGAGAGATGAAATCTCCAAGTTAAAAGCAGAAATGGCAAGCATTGATGCTAACAAGCAGCCCGATTTGGCTAAATCATTGTCGGCAAGCCTATCAACTGCCCAAACGTCTATGCGGTCTTTCATTACAGAGGCTGCAAGTGCGGGTGTAGCAGTTGAAACCAATCTAAAGCAGAAGATATATCAAAGCTCTATTTCGGTTAATGAACTTACTCAAAAGATGATTGATCAGAAATCAGTCATCAAGCAAGTAGAATCGGACGTAAGGAATTTAAGTAACGCATACCGTTCTATGTCCACGTATAATGCGGGGAAAGGGAATTCTTTGCTAGAGCTTAATTCAGCAAAGAAAGTCCTCATAGAAGAAAAGACTGCACTCTTTGATCTACAACAGCAACAGGCATCGGCTAGACTATCTGTAAAGGGTCTTAAGGATGAATATGCGTTGTTCAAAAATGAATCAAAAGGAGTAGTTGTTGCCAACGGTGGAATGGCAATTTCATTTAAACAGATGATGGCCTCTATTGGCGGATTGGCTTTGTTGAATGAATTCAAGAATAAACTCATTGACACCCGTGCAGAGTTCCAACGAATGGACATGGCCATAGAGACCATGCTTGGCAGCAAAGAGAAATCCGATAAGTTGCTCACACAGGTAAAAGCTTATGCGGCTATATCTCCATTGACTGTTAGTGATCTTACGGCAGCCACACAAATGATGCTTGGCTTTAATCTTGAAGTAGAGAAAGTACCTAAGTTCCTTCAAGCACTTGGCGATGTCTCTATGGGAGATTCGCAAAAATTCAATTCTCTCACCCTTGCATTCTCTCAATCATCGGCAGCGGGTAAGTTGATGGGACAGGACTTAAACCAAATGATAAATGCCGGGTTCAATCCATTGCAGATTATTGCCCAAAAAACAGGTAAGTCTATTGCGGACCTTAAAAAGGAGATGGAGAAAGGTGCTATCTCCACAGAGATGGTTCAGCAAGCATTCATCGATGCCACTAGTGAGGGTGGCAGATTCTACAAAATGGCTGAGAATGGCAGTAAGACCATATCAGGACAGCTCTCAATGTTACAAGATTCGACCGATAATGCTTTCAACAGCTTAGGTAAGAATTCAGAGGGTATTATCATGATGTCTATTCAAGGTGCTAAATCCATAGTAGACAACTACGAAGAAGTCGGTAAGGTTCTCATTGGATTGATAGGTACATACGGAGCGTACAGAGTTGCCGTTGTATTAGCTTCTAATGCAGAAGCGGGACACTCCATTGCTACAATGTTCTTGAGAGATAGAATAATTCTCCTTAGAAAGGCTCAAGCTCTTCTAAACACTACTATGCTTAGCAATCCTTATGTAGCAGCTGCCGTAGCCCTTGGCGTACTTGCTACTGCCGCATGGGCTATGTATGATTCTACCACCGCAGCAGAAAAAGCACAAAAGAGCTTCAATGAAGAGATGGATAAGTTGAATCAGGCAGAGGAAGAACATAAAAACAAAATAGAGGCACTTATATCCACTGCATCAAACGAAGTTCTAAGTACACAAGATCGAAAAATAGCCCTTATTAAATTAAGAGATGCATATCCATCTATTTTTGCAAAGTATAAGACTGAGGCAGATATGCTTCGTGACATACTGAAAATAAAGAATCAAATAAATGAATCGGATAGAAAAAAAACACAAAATAATGCTACCGATAAAGTAACATATATTGATAATAAGATATCTCAACTTCAAAAAGAGAAAGCTAGCGGGTCTTCAAATCCAATGGTTTCTCCCGCCGCATACAGTAAAGGTATTGACGACCAAATAGCTGTACTTAAAGAAAAAAGAAAGCTATACACAAAAAAAATAGCAAACAGCAATACAGAGGAATATCTTACTAACTTAACAGGTATCTCAAACTCCAGATTAAAATCAGAGATTGAAACTCGTAAACGTCTTTTGGCAAACATGGGTAGTGGTGGCAAAAAATACGGAAAGGTATCTATCGGTGGCGCACAGGGGACTTATACAAAGGACGAATTAGAATCGCAACTAAACACCCTTACTTTAGAGAAAAACGCACGTGATACCCCAAAGAAAACAGCTAACCAGTGGGTAGAAGATAACCGTAAGGCTATGGAAGCCGCCAAAAGCAAGCTTGATAACTTCGTAAAGAGCAAAAACACCTATTCAAAAGAAGAATATGATAAGTTGTACAAGCAATATGACGAAGATTACAAGACCGCCAAAGAAAAATACGAAAAAGGGGGCGGTGTCTCCTCTAAAGATGCCAAAAGTGCAGCGTCTAAGGCGGCAAGAGCAGCCAAAGAGGCTAATGAGCAAAAGGCAGAGATAGCAGATAGACAAATAAAGATAAATGAGTACACAGAGGCTATATCTAAGTCAGTGGCTCAATCTGAAAATGAGATTGAGCAATCGCATATTGATGCTATGGAGAATGGTGCTCAGAAAGAAGAAGCTCAAATTGCATTAAACTACCAAAAGCTTATAACTGCGAACACATCTCGTAGGGATGAGATGGTAAAACAGCTTCAAGCAAAAGAAAAGCTAGAATGGGAGAATAAGAACCCTAAGGCAAAAGAAAAAGGTCTTGCATTCACTCCTACAAGCACTGAAAACAATCTCACTGAAGATCAAAAGAAAGTGCTTCAGGGCTATACTGATTCTGCGAATACATACAAAGAAAAAGCTGAAAAAGATCTTCTTAAAAATATGCTTGCCGAGTTTATGAACTACGAAGCTCAAAAAGAAGCAATTTCAAAGAAGTATGATGATAAGATAGCTGATCTTAATTCAAAGAAAGGAAGCGATCCTGTTGTAAACGCAAAGATAGATGCATCTATAGGAGAAGCTAATAAAAGCAAGAACAATGAGTTGAGTGCCGTAAGTACAGAGCAGTTCAAAAAGAGCATAAACTTTGAAGATGTCTTTGGAGACTTGGATAAGATATCTACAAAGAGTATCGGTGAGCTAAAGACGAAGATTCAAGAGTATTTGAAGTTGGTGCAGGGTAAAATCAGTGAGACCGACTTCAAGCAACTGTCAGATGCTTTTAAGAATCTAGAGAAAGAAGACATTTCCAGAGCTCCTGCAATTACGGCAGTAGGCAAGGCGTACGACGATTACAAAGCGTCATGCGAAAAAGTAGCTACCGCGCAAAAGGCCCTAAACAAGTTGCAAGAAAGCGGGACAGGTGATACCGAAGAGCAGAGAAAGGCCACCAAGGCACTTACTGATGCGCAAAAAGATCAGGCTGTTTCAAAGGCCGCTCTTAATAAGACTGTTAATAATTTAGGTAGTAATATGAAAGCCACAGCCGAAGCAGGACAAGATATCTTGAGTGGCCTAAATGATTTGGGAATAGAAACATCTGATCAAGTGTCAGGCATTATAGCGGGATATGGTAAAGTCGCTGATGGATTAGCTGAAATAGACTTCACTAAGCCCATGTCTATAATTACAGGCAGTGCTAAAGTATTGAGCGGGTTTGCAAGCGTTATAGGTTCTGCTCTTGGTGGAAGTGAAAAAGTTGTTTCTCAAAAGCTAATAGATTCCTATGAAGCTCTTACAACCGTAATATCAAATCTGTTAGATAAGCAAACCGAGTTACTTGAAAAGCAGAGTGGCTCTGAGGCTGTAGAATCCGCACAGAAGTCTATCGAACTAATTAAACAAGAAATTCAATCAGCTCGTAATATGGCCAATGAAACGGCAAAGGCCGGATCGAGTTGGAAGTCTCACTCCTACGCTTATCATATCAACAAAAATACGGACTGGAATGAGCTAAGTGAGAAGATGGGATTCAGACTTAATAATATCAACGATGTTATTAATTTGTCAGCAGATAATCTTCTAAAGCTTCAACAGAACTCGTATGTTTGGTGGTCTTCACTAGATAGCTCTTTGCAAACCTATCTACAAAAAATCATAGATACAAAAGACCAGTTAAGCGATCTAGATGATACCCTAAATGAAGCATTAACAGGTATTTCCTTTGATTCGACTTATGATAGTTTTGAAAGCCTGCTTCAGGATATGAGTAGTGATTCATCAGACTTTGCGAAAAACTTCGAAGAAGATATGCGAAATGCTATCATCAGAATGATGATGACAAATACATACGAAGACAAATTGAAAGCGTGGTATAAGAAGTTCGCTGAATACACTGCGAGCAACGATAAGCTAACGGCTGACGAAATAACTTCGCTTAATGAGGAATACACCGCAATTGTTCAGGCCGCTGTACAAGAAAGGGACGATTTACTTTCTGCTGCCGGAATTGACAGTAGTTCAACACAGTCTTCTACTTCGGGAGGATTTGCATCAGCCAGTCAAGAAAGCACAGATGAGTTGAACGGTCGATTTGCAGCATTGCAGATGTCTGGTGAGGAAATAAAAGATCAGAACGTAAAGCAAACCGATCTTCTAAACTCTGTTTTAACCGTATCAACTGCTCATTGCAATATTGCGGATGAAACTAGGACGATTGCAGTTAATTCTTTTCTAGAACTTCGAGAGATAAGTCTTAATACAGCTAATACAGTAAAACAGCTTGTTGCAAGCAATGAATTTTTAAAGGATATTAAAACTAATACGAGCAAATTATGATTGAAATGCTAATTAATGGAGTAGATGCGTCTACTTTAGGTGTTAAGATGGGAGATAACTTTTTGAACGATATCGACTCTTTAGCACCATTGAAAGAATTTATAGAGAATAAATCAAGGCTTATGCCGGGTAAGCAGGTTTCTCATAATAATCCTCAGGTTGACGAAAGAGCGTTGACATTAACATTCCATATAGAGGGAAGTACGACTGCTGAATATAAATCTAGAAAGAAAGCTTTCGAATCTATATTGTACGGAGGAAACGTAGAAATAGAAGTTCCAGAATTGGAAGAGAAATATCGTCTGACGTATCTTAGTTGTGCGAGTTTCGCTCTTAATACAAGAAGAACTTTTTGTAAGATTTCGGTGAAGTTTAACGAACCTAATCCGTCTAATAGGAGTTAATTTACCACAAACAAGATGATGTGTAAAAGGGGGTGTCTGAAAATTCGGACTTCCCTTTTTATTATGCGAACTTTGTACTATGGTAACCATCAAAGACATATCCGGTAACGTCATTATATCTACTATCGCTAATAGCGGAAGTATATATAAGGCTACCATAATGTCCGAAGAATATGTAACTATTAAGTTTACAACATCTTCTGTGATTAATTTCAAACGCGGTAGTTACATTGAATTAGTTGGTGAAGAATACGATGCGCAGGGAATTGCATTTGGTGTGTTTGAAATTATAGACAAGCAGCATCCTACATACAACAAAACTACCGGAGGCTATGATTATGAATTAAGATTTGATGCCCCTTATTGGAAGTTTAAGCATAAGATACTATTCTATGATCGTTCTGCAGGTCACGAAAAAGAATGGAGTTTAACAGCAAAAGCATCTAGACATTTAGATATAGTGATATCTAACATATCCGCCTTAGGATATAAATATGGGGGAATACCATATTCCTACGTGATAGATGAAACCGTAGTAGGCACAGAAGCGAAATACTTGTCATACGATGCTACTAACATCATTAACGCTCTAAACAACATAGCAGAGGCGTGGGAATGCGAATGGTGGTTTGAGGGTAGCGTACTTCATCTTGGTAAATATGAAGTAGGAGAGTCTGTTTTACTAAAAGAGGGTGATAACCTATCAACCATAACTCGCAATGACAGTAGCTCTGCGTATGCGACCCGTATATACGCATTTGGCTCTACAAAAAATATAACTTCCTACTATGGCAAAACACTAACGTTTACTATAGGGTCCATAAACGGCATTGCGGGTGGGTTGGTACATGGTGTAAATGTGGGTAGCGAGATTCTAGGCGTGAAATGCTTTTCGGATGTTTCTTCCGACAAGTCAATGGCGTACATAGACATCTTATTTCTAAATGGCAAAAACACAGGGAAAGCCTGCCGGGCTGTTTACTATATTTCAACAGATGGAACATTAACTACAGATGAAGGAGAATTTAAGTTTATAACGGATTATAGTTATGAGAATTACCAATCAGCTGTTGATGTTGACGTTGAAGTAGGTAACAGATTTACAGCATTGAATGGCATTGTTCTAAGACATGTGCCAAGCATCTATTTCAGTGCCGGCACAAACGATTCCTATATAGAAAGCGTGGTAACTACACGTCTTCATCTTCCATCTTCTACGGGTGGATATATTGATACGGAAGATAATCTTTCTACAGAAGATGTTATTGATGATATAGTTATTTTTGAAGATATTTATCCGCGTACCGTTTGTAAGGTAGATAAATTAGATACGAAAGCGCGTAAATTAGAAACTACTGAATCGGACGGAACTACTACTGTGGGTACTTTTTTAGCGTATCAATTACACAGCAATGCACTTGCCGATTTTACAAAAGATTATATCTTATCAGGGGAAACGCTTTCCATCGAAATGACTAGCGGCCAACTGAATGGAAAATCCTTTGAAGTTACTTTATATTCTGCGGGAGATATAAACGGGCAATCATCATACAACGTCTTTGAGATTGTGCGCGATGATGAATGGGGGATAAATCTACCTTGCGATACTATGAAGCCTGTCGAGGGGGATGAATTCATAGTTTATGGATTTGATACAAGTTATGTCGATAACAGCCTTGTTTCGCAAGCGGAAAATGAGTTGAAGGTAGCCACTATAAAATATGCTAATAAAACAAAGATAGACCCAAACACATACGAGTGTAAGGTAAACGAATATCAGATGTCTGAAGAGCTTAACCTTTCACCTGAAAATAGAACTCTTTTTCTCCCCCTTGGTAATATTGTACAGCTAGAAGCACCAACTTATCTAACAGAGATAAGAGAAAGTCGCATTTATGGTTTTGAAAAACAGCTAGACGGTTCTTCTATCACATACACGATTGGAGAAAGTCCAAAATATTCATGGATATCTGAAACAGAAGATGATATTGAGGCTTTAAAGTATAGTGGCTCTAACACTTCATCCGGTGGGGTTTCTACCTCATCAAACGGATCATCTATTAGTGTTATAAAGTCAACCGACACAAAAGCCCCAACTGATAGTAATGTTTATTCTTCACTTCGTGCTAACAAGCAGTTTCTAAAAAAAACAGAAGCAGACACTGCCTCTGAAAAGATAACTTTTGAAAAAGGTATAGCATTAGGAGAAAAAGACATAACAGCAGTAAAAAGAAGCTCCGATTCAGATACAGACGTACCTCTTGACGATAAAAGCATAGCTACCCCCGCATGGGTAGAGCAAAATGCTCTTTCAAAAATCAAAGAAGATACGGCTGCCGAAAGAATTACTTTCAGAAAAGGCTTAACAGCTTATTCCACCTCCACAGAAGGCGCAGGAAATGGAATAATTGAAGGAGAGGAAAGCGAAATTATAGAAGTCGATGCCTCTGAATTTTCAACTACTATTGGCGGATTAGAAAATGTAAGTGATGAAGCAGATAATGCAAGTGCCGGGTCAATACTTGGCTTTGACGGCACACAATGGGCTGTTATACCATCTCAAGCAGACATTGCAACTGATATTGCTAACATGCTAGTTCCTGTGTGGCATACGGTACTTCAAAAAATGATATTTGTTCCGTGCTCTATATTCGGATCCGGCCAAGTTATCACTAATAATAAATTTCCATACACATTACCATTAATACTATCATAATTATGGCAATAACCATATCAAAACAAACCGGTGATTCTTTCTCTGCTGCTGAGCTAATGCAGATTATAGAATTTATAAATGGGACAGATTCATCTCTTACTTCTTTAACTACTACGGTGGCTAATAAGGTAAATGCCATTGTAGGGAAAGGGCTTTCTACACATGACTTAACAGCAGAATTATATGAGAAATTAAGTAATTGTACCGAGTATACTTCTGATCAGATTGATGCTGCAATAGCGGTAGTTCAGAATCGTTTGGATGCACTTGTTGGAACAAGCTTAAGTAATGCAATTGATACATTCCGTGAGATTGAGACTTTTCTAACTTCAATTACTGATCAGGATACTCTTGTGGGACTTATGAATACCCTTCGTACCACATTGGAGAATGATTATAATACTAAAATAACAGCTCTATCACAAACAGTATCTTCTAACGATTCTAACGCAGTTCACAAAACCGGTATTGAAACGATTGATGGAGCTAAAACATTTTCTGTCGGAGCTTATTGTGAGAATGAACCAGATGATGAAAATTCCTATACAAATAAAAAATATGTTGACAATAATTTTCTTCCGTTGGAAGGAGATAAAACCGTACGAGGGGTAATTACGTACGATCAGAGCCCTTATATTCCTGACCCTGCAGATAAACTACACGGATCAAACAAACAATATACCGATAGCCTTACATACACTATGTTTAAGGCGTGGCTACCAGTATTCGATGAGTCTAAACTAGCTAAAGGTTTAGCTAGTACTAGTGAATACGCACCAACTAGCCCGACTGCAAATGATTGCTACCTTGTTGTGAAGACAGGAACCGTATTTGGTGTTTCCGCAACGCAGGGGCAGGTTATATATTGGAATGGCACAATATGGGTTACACAGACACCCGTTCGTGATACATTAACAGAGCAATTAACTGCTCTAAAATTGCAAATAGAAGCTGAATTCCCCGCCGATGAACTTGTAAACACTTCTAAAAAAGTATTCTGTGTAGCAGATAATACTGGAAATATAGGCATGCAATATTCCGAAGATGAGGGATTTGATGCTGCATTAGTTTCAGATCATTTTAAATCACTTTTAGGATTAGATTCGGCAGGAATGATAGTTGATTCAACCGGAGAAAATGTAATCGGGAAGTATAAGTATTTGCTTTCTGGCGTGGTGACATATCTCCCAGTTTATGAGCAGAAAGTTTCTATATCTGCGGCATCAATTACGGCAGGAACTGATATCACACAGGTATTTAGCTTCCTTGATTACATTGACTATCAAAAGTATGTAATTCTACATAACATCACTGTGAAAAGCAACTCGGATGAGATTGTTTATAATAATCCATTCACTAAAACAAAAGTAACTAACACGGCAGGAGGTCTGCAATTTGTGCTCACTCCCGCAGAAACGATATCCACGGCCGTAACTATTGAAATTACATTGCGATACGTTAAAACCGATGATGGTGCGGACTACGTAGGATTAGAATTCTCTATAACGGATAGTTCCATAGCGGACGTAGATGCACTAGGACTGTCGATCGCTCCTTTAAAATTCGACAAGGAAATTGCAATGACAGTCAGCATCGATGATAATAGCTCGGATGCTTACGATAGATTTTTTGCCCTGTTTAATGGGAGGGAACTCGCAGCGACTAGTAATGGCAATATCTATACACAGAGCCAATGGCTTAGCGGTAACCTAACTACGATAAAGGGGAAAGGACTATCTACTGTTAGCTATGCCATACCTTTATTTACAGACGGATGCGGATTAGATAAGAGGTACAAGTTTACTGCTATATTCATGCCGCAATCGGTGTATAATAGTGTTCCGCGTTGTTTAATGGCATCTTCTGATACAACTTTGTATAGTGGGTCAATGAACTGCCATTACACGAATTATAAAGAGATGTACATGTATGGAAATTCGCTATCTAGCCACAACTGTAATGAAAATAGCAGTGCGGCAATTAGCTATCTAGGTACTACATTTACGCTACCTCAGGTTACGAAGGGAAGTTATACCTCTATGCCCGCAGGATTCGAGATGGACGATACTCTATACAAATTCTTCGGATTGCCCGGATGTCGCATGCACGCTATACCTGATGGAGATACAGCAGGGTATGGCCATGCGGCACGATTGTTTAAGAAGTTCAGTTGCTACACAAAAGGAAGTCCACAAAATAGCTTGTCGTACTGGCTTGCTAGTGATGCATACAACTCGTTACAACCATACATTAAATGGTTTACCGGATCGACTTCTGAGTATAACAACATAGACAGGCCTCCATACAATTCGGCCTATGCAGCTCAATTTTATGTAAATTCAATCGGCCGCAACTGGTTTGATACCGCTTTTTCTACATTTGTAAGCGACTTTACAACCGAACTTGCTGTTGCAGGAAAGGAGAATAGAAAATACATGGTAGTCGGAACGCATGATGCGGTAGATGCTAAGATTACTATGCTGCGTGATTTCGCTACTTCGCATGGAAAAGCAGGAACTGATGTAATGTGGGTTCCTTCACAACTGGAATTCTTCGACTACTATCGCATTAAGAAGTATTCTAAAATTAGAGTGTATAAGTTGGGAGATACTTTTCATGTTAAGGTATATATGCCAACTGCTGATGCCAACGGTAATGCCCTTGAATTCATGGAAACCACATTGAAGGCAAATTTAACAGCTAACAGTGTAGTCTCATTTCCTGATTCTTCCTATGACAAAAAGCTAATTAATGTGACCTCATCTACTTCTAAGGGAATTATTAATCTGTACGGTGATAGTCGCATATTAACGACTATCGATACTATTATCGAACGTGTACGGGCTACTTCTACGAGTTATGTGCGGACTACTTATTTAGCCGACTTGACTTATTTCGTAAGCCAACTTAAACCGAGTTTACAAACATATTATAATAACATAATAAGTACATTATAATGGGAAAATATATATTACTATCAGATTGCATTTTCGCAACTAATCTAGGAAGTATCTCTGCTGCTGCAATAGCACTTACGGGTATTTCTATTGCCAATAAGACATCAGTCGGCACATTGGCTATTGGCGGTACATTCACATTTACGACCGCATTCACTCCAACGAATGCGACAAATAAGGGATACACATATTCCTCAAGTAATACGAGCGTTGCTACAATTACATCCGCGGGAGTGATGACGATTCTCGCATACGGCACTACAACTATTACCGTTACCTCAAGCTATAGCAATACGATCGTTGATACGGTGAGTGTGACTATTAGTGAGATTGCAGTTACGGCCGTATTAATTACGAATAAGGCTACTTATGCGTCGACTCAAAAAACAGTTGGTTCTACATTCAATTTAACAAGTTCTGTAACTCCTTCGAACGCGGGTAATAAGAATGTATCTTGGTCTTCTTCTAACACGGCAATAGCTACTGTGTCATCAGCCGGATTAGTAACCGTAGTCGGCGAAGGGTCTGTAACGATCACATTGACCTCTTCATATAGTTCTGCCATCACGGATTCGGTTGCATTTACGGGAATAGCAGCTACTTCTGTTATTGCACCTACTGCAATCGATATAACTAATACGCCTGCATCTAGTTACAATGTAGGAGATACGGTACAATTGGCAGTATCGATCACACCGTCAAACGCAACCGACAGCACCGTGTCTTGGCTATCTTCCAATACAGCGATCGCAACCGTCTCTAATACAGGATTAGTCACTATCGTAGGCGCAGGAAATGCAACGATAACCGCTACAGCGAATGGAAATACATCACTTACAGATACATTCTCTGTTGTTGCGGTAACACCCGTTGTCGCTACTTCTTCCGTAGAGATTACTACAACCATTGCAGCTAGTTATAACGCGGGAGGTACGTTGCAATTAGCAACGACTGTACTTCCTTCTAATGCAACAGATAAGAGCGTTTTATGGAGCACCTCTAATTCCGCTATTGCTACTGTATCTAGTTCCGGACTTGTAACATTCATTGCAGCAGGAAGTGTGACTATAACCGCTACATCGAATGCTAATTCAGCACTTACCGATACAGCCGATATGACTTGCGTTGCAGCTTCTTCCGGTTGGAAGATGCTTCTGCAAGCGAGCTATGATAATAACGCAACTCAGAAGGTTGCTTCTCCAACGAATGGCGATTATGTGAACTTGAACTTCGAATTCGATCTAACAAGAAGTCTGGTTGACACGACCAATACGGCAAGGGCAACGAGCATGTCTAGGGCAGCGTTGGCGACAGCATTGGGAGCAACTCCAGTAAGTCCTACCAAGCAATATAACTCTGATAATAAGAGCACTCTTGCTACTGCAATTATTGCAAATATACCTTATGCTTATTGGACTGCTGTTAGTACTCAAACGAGTTTAGGAATGGTTTGCTACGGCAATACTAATGCATCTTCTCCATACATGGCAGCAGGCGGAATGACAGGTTTACCAAATGGAAATTATAAGATTAGGTTCTTCCTTAATAGATATTCAGGAGGTAATAATATGACAACAGGAACTATCTACGTAAATGGTACAGCATATCCGCTTACGTTCCAGGACGGACAAACACAGGATACCGCAACAAAATTCTGTGCAGATATGGCGGTAACCATCACAGATGGAACACTTACGGTAAGGTGTCAAGGTAATACAACCGGTGCACTTTATGTAGGATATAACATGTGCGAACTAGAATTCGTATCGTAATAATATCTAACTATGGCAGAATTTTACAATACAGGATTTCACGGCAAAAGCTTATTTTCGAGCATAAAAAGTGGAACTAAATATGTAGAGCGTTTCCTCTCCGGATTCGCGGGCTACGGATGGAAATTATGGGAGTACACTTCGGGCAAATGGAAGCTTGAGGTGGATGCCCTTACGGTTCGAGGTCAGATGACTATTTTTGAATTACTAATATCTAAAATTAGAGCTATTAAAGGTGCATTAGGAATTACTCAAGCATTTGGAACGATTGCTACTGTAGAGTTGATCACTCCAGAAGATAGTGATCCGTACTATTCAATCACTCTTGACGATAAAGATCAATCTTTTATCGTTAATGATTTTGTACGTTGCCAGACTTTTTCAGGTACCTCGCAAAAAATGTATCACGTACAAATTGCGAATATTGAGGGAACTGCTATTCAGATATTACAAGATCAGTTTACCGATTCTATTCCTGAAGTTGGTGATGATATTGTTCAGTTCGGTAATTCGGTTAATACGGCAAGACAATCGGCAATCTACCTACATGCAGATGAAGATGGCCAACCTGCTATTGACGTTATGTTTGGAATTAATTCTAAAAATTGGGATGGATGTGTTAAGATAAGAATTGGCGGAGATATACCCGGAACGGATGGGCTGAAAGGATTCTATTGTGTAAACGGACTAATAAAAGGAGTTAACGATACAGGTACTGTCATGTATCAAATAAACCCTGACGGATCAGCTTCTTTTGCTCAGGATGCTGTAAATTTTAAGGCAGATAAAAGCGGCTTTATTGCGGGTGGTGCTATTTCGTGGGCGTATAACGCAACAACGGCCAAGTATGAATGTACATTGGCTAGTAATGTTGTACTCACATGGAACAATCTTTCTACCGAAACACAAACTA
>Ga0302210_10000567_pt1 | contig 16579 bp, 18 predicted proteins | sample II_Fen_E3_2_FD_198793 | JGI IMG/M metagenome (GOLD analysis project Ga0302210, IMG submission 198793) | Peat permafrost microbial communities from Stordalen Mire near Abisko, Sweden - II_Fen_E3_2 | ecosystem: Environmental > Terrestrial > Soil > Wetlands > Permafrost | place: Sweden: Abisko... | reverse complement strand
CCATAATGAGACAGTGCGTATACTACCATCTGGCTATTATTAATGTATCCAAAACTCGGTACACCTGTAATGCAGAGGATCCCTGCGATCCCGATCATGCCGATTAATTTGATTATTTTATTTTTCATGGTTTTGTCTCCCTTATTTCGTCTTTATATGTAATATATTAGCACAAATTACATATATGTCAATTGGAACAAATAAAAATGCGACCACCTGATAGGTGCCCGCGTCGTTTAACATTTAAGTGTGATGGTAAATATAATATCTAACCTTATATTACCACTGCACTGGATGTTGTAAAGACTTTTTTTCATGCACCAGAGAAGATATTATGACTAATATATTATTTACTTAATATTATATAACGCATATAATAGGCATATATTATAAAGTGAGGTTGATTTTATGGGTTTCTATGGAAAAAAATTAAAAGATATACGCACCAATAAAAAAATATTTCAAGCAGATCTGGCTCAGAAACTTTCTGTTAACCAGGCAACTGTGAGTGGCTGGGAAACTGGTAGATTTTCCCCTAGTAATGAGCAGATTGAAAAATTGGCACAGATACTTGATGTAGATTCCCATGACTTTTTTGATGATTTAGTAACTCTAAAAAAAATTGACAATTTAAACATTGCTGATAGCTCGTTGCTTACAAAATATCACTTGCTGAACGAAGATGGAAAAAATCATCTGCTTGATATACTAAATAACATGCTGGGAAACCGTGAATACCTAGCCTAATCTAATACAAAGCCATTGAATGGCTTGTGAGATCTGATGATGATCTCGTACCTGTTATCCTTCCAGTTTTTGTCCTTCCAGTGCTGGATCAGCTGGCACGAAAATACGTTATATTGGTACTCCTGGGTGCCCTTGACCTTTTTGAAAGCGCGTCGGTCAGCCTCCGCGTGGCTGATCGGCTGAAGATCGTCACCAGGATATAACGGTCCAAAATCGCCATGTATAGCTGTACAGACATCTTCCTCTGGCACGTCAAGGTCAAATGGAGTGATGATCTGTGTAATATATATAGGTATTGTCTCATGTTGCAGATCTGACCATATTCCAGGGCGGGATATGATTGCCTCATATCCCATGTATATTCCTCTTTGATTTACTCTTTTTGCCATCTTCTTTCTTTCCCTCCCATTTTCTCGTTGTTCACCGTGAACAAGATAGCGGTGCCGAAGGCAGATCCAGGACGGCGGGTCCCAGGGGGCATTGGGCCGACTGGATCAGCGACCGGTTACCTATCTTTATCTGCAAAATCACACCTCTGTCCTGTATAGATATCTCCTTAATCAAATCCCTCTGCTAGCTAGTTTATATCATTAACATATCTCCCCAACAGATCCACATCCCGCTGCGCGCCATGGCCCAGTGCCTCATTTGTGTGCTGTATGGATGCCAGCTTGTTATGATCCTGTCTGTATCTGTCATACTCTCTCTGCGCCCACTCTTTGCGCATCGCGTGGCTGCTGGTGTAATGATACTTGTCTGATAATCCCAGCTTTTCCAGATGTCTGTCCAAAGATCTCTCGAGGCTGTCTGTCTGCATCGGCACAAGCCGTGCCTGCTCCGGTACCATCTCCCGGATACGCTGCAGCTCTGCGATATCTTTTGCATCGTAGACCGACACGGTACGTGTCCGTCCTCCTTTTTCCGTGACCGTGACCGTCGCACGGTCACTCTCTATCTGTATATCTGCCGGTGTCACAGATACAATCCCCCCGGCACGGAGACCGGCTGCATGCGACAGCGCGCAGGCCCGGTCTCCTGTGCTGCCGGGATCATAACTGTCATGCAGCGCTCTGATGTCCGCTGCATCCATACCGTGGCTATTTCTTGGTGGTTCGTATTCGCGCTCTACTTTCGGCGCTTTTATCTCGTTTATTTCATTCGCGAAATTATGATTATAGAGATTGCCTGCCTCTTTTAAGATTGCACGCATCTCTGAACTATATCTTGTTAAGGTAAAGGGGCTGCACGAAGTTGCTTTTGTGTTAAGCCACTCATTTACATGTCCTGCCCGGACATTAACCGCTGCTGTAATCTCCGGATGCATCTCTGTCATAAATTTGCCAAAATTCCTTGCGGTATCGAGCCGCGACTGCATCGCGGTATGGGAAAACGTGCGCCCGTCATGGCGCATATCTTTGTCAAGGGCATGTTTTTGCTGCCCAAATGCACGTGACTCACGGACGGCACTCTGTAATTGATTGATCATGTTACGCATTTGTTACCCTCTGTTTTTTTGGTTTGTCGGTGTACGGCGGTAAGCCGCCCAACGCCCTGAAAACGTGCGTCGGTCAGCTTACCGCCGACACCAGGACGAGCTGCCGTAAAAAAAATAAATTAATTGCTGGCACTAAATTGAGGACTGTCCCGGCATAAGCCGGAATAAAAAGCAAAAGCCCTCGCAGCCATAAAAGGCTGCAATAAATTGGTGATCTGCAGATCGTGCCGATCTGCGAAACAATCATCCTCGGTGTAATCACACCGATATAATGTGCCGTCAAATGGCGGCACATAAATTTATATATGTATACGCAGTTTATAACGTGTGCGTGATCACGTCCTGATTTTTCGTCAGGATAGGTTGAAAAACAAAACTGTCCACCCCCGTATTACAGGGATGGACATCCATTGATATTTTATGGTTTTGTTTTTTGTAACAGCTATGCTGCGTCATTAAATTAACTGCCGCTGCTCCAATTTATATATTTTATCCATCGTCCCGATGCAGATGGATTTTTTTTAAATACAGAATCTAACAAGTTATCTTCTGTAAGATTATCTTAGTAAGCATCACTGCTGTTTCTTTAATTGTTTTCTTTATACTGTTTTTGCTCGAAATCATCATCAGTAAATAATTTTTCCATGGCCATGGTTATCATTTATTTACAGACGGATTTTTTTGACATCCCTTTTTAGATATTTATAAGATAGCTTTTCTAAAGAAAAAGTCTCTATTGTTGTTTGTATTATTTTAGTAGACATCACTGTATACTGTTTTATCCTGCCGGATAATTTATTCCGCATGGTCATGCAGAACACTTTTATAATAAAATTTCAGCTTAAACAGCTGATCCGTGAATTAATAACCGCATATTGCTATGCTCTTTTAGGCATAAAAAAAGGCGAGTATCCCTTTAGGATAATCGCAAGTTTAATGGTTAAGTGTGATGGTAGTAATGATAATATAATTATCATATCATAAATGGAAATGGTGTAAAGCATTTTATTAAAATTTTTTTACTACAAGTCCGGTCACTGATCCAGTCGACCCAATGCCCCCTGGGACCCGTCGTTCTGGATCTGCCCTCCGGGCAACGCTCGGCTGTTCACCGTGAACAGGAAGAAACATTTTTAGTACTATAAATGTTTGACTCTTTGTTAATAAAGTGATATTATTAAAGTGTTTACGTACTTTAATAAGGAGACCAAAATGGACGATAAAAAAATATCAAGAATGAAAAAGTTACAGGCTTTAGCAGAACGTGGCGTAGGTGGTGAGAAAGAGACTGCCACAGCCATGTTGGAAAACCTGTTGGCTAAAAATGATATGTCTGATTTGGCAGAGCTTGAAACCGACAAGAAAGCATATTTCTTTTTTAGTTACAATGGGCTACACGAACATAAGCTCCTATTTCAGTGTATGTATAAAGCCATCGGGCAAATGCCGATGACTTATTTAAGCGAAGGGAAAATAAATAAAATAAGCGTGTACTGTACAAAAGCTCAAAAAATAGAAATTGAACTAGACTTTGATTTTTATAAAAAAGCTTTAAGTGAGGAAATTGACAAATTTGTTGATGCATTTATTCTGGCACAAAATATTTTTCCTGAAAATACATCGTTCAATAAAATAACTCTAGCTGATCTTAATCCGGACGATTTAGCAAGATTGAAGATGAAGGCTGCAATTAAAAAGAGATCAAGATCAATGCTGATCGGAGAGTCAAACTAAAATAAATTATCTTAAAGGAGAAAAACAATAATGAAAAACAACAGTAGAATTGATACCGACGCCCTGCTTGCCGGAATGATCGGCAAAGGCAAAATGGATGAACCAAAGATGCAGCCTGAAGCGTCAGCTGAAACACGCCGGATCGGGAGAACACCAAATACGGAAAAAAATGATCAGGTGTCAATTTATATGACAGAGGATCTAGCAAGAGAGCTTCGTATGCAGTCTGCAGAGAAAATAAAAGAAAAAGATAGATCCGCAATCGCCAGAACCGGCATTGAAATTGCACTGGCACTCAGCAATGAAGTGTACCTCAGCTTAAAAAAGAAAGCTGATCAAAGTGAGACAACGCCAGGACAAATTATTCAGAGTATCCTCAGTGATCACTTTTCCCTTAAATAAATCAGTTAAAAAACACAGAAAGCGATCCACTCATAACATAACCGGAAGTGTTGTAAAGCCCTTTATTATATTTCTATTGGGACTTATTTTACGATTTATTTTAACAAATGATTTTCCAGATTTTGTAAATAACCTATTTTAAATACTTATAATACTTAAGGAACAAAAAAAGCCTGAAAACATGCGGGTTTGCGGGCACATATTGGGACTTTTATTACGATTTACTGGGACTTTTATTACGATTTACTGGGACTTTTATTACGATTTTCGAACATGATAAAAAGAATCTATTGGGACTTTTATTACTATTTTTTACAGACAGATATCCTATTGGGACTTTTATTACGATTCACCAGTCGCAGACACAGCCGACCCAATGCCCCATGGGACCCGTCGTTCTGGATCTGCCTTTCGGCACCACTCGGCTGTTCACGGTGAACAGGCAGGAATGAAATTTTGTCACAGCAAATTTATGTGCCTCTGAATGGCATTTTCCATTTGAGCAGTATTGATACCGATGTATCTTTGAGTAATGGCAGCACTGCTATGCTGCAGCAGGTTTTGTACAAGCACAATATCATGATCATTATTATTATAAATATCTGTAGCATAGTATTTCCGGAAGCTGTGAGTACCTATATTTTCATAGCCAAGATAATCAGCAATTTTTTGAAGATACTTCTGAACGGTTCGTTCGGTGATTGAAAAAATAATTTCATCTGTCTTGATCTGGTTCTTCAGGCAGTAATTTTCTATATACTGATAAATCTGAAATGGCACAGTAAAAATCCTTTTTTTACCAGTTTTATGTTCTGTGATATCCAGCCGGTATCTGGATCCGTCTCTGATGATATCATTCAAATGAAGATTTAAAACGTCCTCAATCCGCAGACCAAGGTTTGCTTCCAGGACAAGTGCTGCCGCAATACGTGAATTAGATCTGAAGCCAGCACCTCCGGTGAGCATGGTATTTATGATTTCAGCATATTGTTCCGGGGTGAGTGCAACTGTCGTTTTATTAGCCATTTTTATACCTCTGGTTCGTATTTTAATTTAAAAAAGTTCGTATATAAGACCAGTATATCACTTGATTACGCAAATTCAACAAAGAAAGGTACGTATAATATCATCTATCCGAACACTCCAAAAACCAGCAAAATTTTCAGATAAAGGCTCTGGCTTTCCAGTAGCTCAAAAGAGGACAATGTAAAGTTTCATTTTACTTTACTTCGCTTTTTATAGTTTGGCAGATATCATAATAATTTTCTATAAAAAAATCAGAATATGGAGCATCTGTTATATTTGCTAAAAATGATTCTTTTTCTCGTTGCTTCATTCTAACCACATCGAACTCTATATCATATTCAAAAGAAAAAATTTCATATTTTCTTAATTCATCATTAAATATTGTTATTATTCCAAAATAGCACCCATCTTCGAAAGTAACATTTTTAATTGTATATTTTAAATTCATCAATGTCCCCTTTTTATTTAATTATATTTTTCGGTGCTTTCTTTTAACACAGAATTTATATAGTATGTCATGTTCCCCGCAGCCTTTTTATCACTGGCAGCCTTTAACTTTTCATATACTTCTATGGGCACAGCTACATTAATCATCTGGAAATCTCTTCCTTTTGCACCTCTTTTATTAGGTCTTCCACCGGCATGCTTTTCTTCTTTCTTTTCTTTTACATTTTTTGAAATTTTTTCATTGGATTTTTTTTCTGTTTCTGATTTTCCCACCTCTTTTTCAATATTATTTTTCTCCACAACATTAAGTTCTGAATCTATAGCCTGTTCTGTAGTAATCTTATTTTTGGGCATAGAGACTTTTCCAATTGACTCAAACATTCCCAGCGCACCTTTATTTTCTGTTCCCTTAGCCATTGTTTGCCACCTCCATGATTTCTTTTGTAACGTTCACGTAATCAATAGCAGCGTTACTCATACTATAATTTTCAAAAAGGGATCTGTTTGCCTTTATTACACTTCCATCTTCTTTTATCACGTCACTCATACTCTGAACTTTTTTTACATCCTGGCTTATTCTGATTGGCGTATGGAAAACTTTAAAACCTTTTTTTTCACCCACTTCTGGTAAAATTCCATTAATATCTTTATCTAAGCTGTTCCTGGCATCATATACATTCAAAAGTACACCATAGATCTTGAGGTTATTATTTAATTCTTCTACTACATCATTTATGGTGTCAACTAAAAGACCAAGACCATCAACTGCATACTGTTCCGCTTTAATTGGTATAACACATCCATCTGCTGCGGTAAGTGCATTGATCATATATATCCCAAGATTTGGTGGAGTATCCATAATCACATAATCGTATTCAGATTCAACCGCTTTCAGCTGCTTTTTCAGAAGATTTTCGCGAGCTTTTTGACTATCAAAATACTTTTCTTCCTGTGATAAAATGCCATCACCAGCAATAATATCTCCCAATTGGGTGTGCTGTATGGCTTCTTTTATTTCACAGTCCTTTTTTAAGACATCTACTATAGTATTGACGCCATCTATTGTGGCACCATATGTACTTGTAGAATTATGCTGTGGATCCAGATCGATAAATAATACTTTAAATCCAAAATGTTTCAATGCATCCGCTACATTTATAGAAGTTGTTGTTTTTCCAACCCCGCCCTTTTGATTGGCGATTGCTATTTTTATTGCCATAATTACCTCCGTAATATATAAAAATACTTTTTAATATATTATACTATTTTATAACATATTTTACAATATTATTATATATAAAAATAGTAAGTATTAGTTTAAACTATATAAAACTAATACTTACTATTTTAAATTATTTATTATAATAATCAAACATATTTATCTGCCCGTCTATTTGATTACTTGCTCTGATATTTGCTTCCAGCTGACCCCAGGAGTCCCGCTGTTCTATATCAAATTTAACCTGTAATACTTTTCTACCTTTATTAATCGGCTGCCACTTTATTTCAAGATCTGTATATTCATTAATTTCTCTCACGGCAACTTCTATTACCTTTATCCGGAAATCTTTAAAATTAACATAATTTAATGCTCCAAGTTTTGACTTTAAATCATCAATATCAAAAGTGTGAGTTTTAACAAATGCATAGCTTTTGAGCAACTCATAAATTCTAAAACTGTAGCTGCTTTTCATGGGCAGGGTTGATAGTAAGGAATACTGCGTATAATTGTCAAATATCCCTATTACATATTTCTGGATATCTTCATCGAGTTTTATCGTTATTTTCCCACTGCCTTTATCCAGCCGAACTTTACTTAACCAGCCAACAGTACTTTCTTTCCCCGTTTCATCTACCAGCCAGAATGATTTATCGCGAAGCCCCTGCAGCGTGCTTTTGATGTATTGATAATTGCCTCCGTTTTTATAATCAATCCCACAGACCTGGCAATACTCTTTCACACTGATTACATACTCAATCCCCTCTTTGTCGTTTGGTTTGATTTTAGAAAGGAGATATGCGAACGCTTTTAACTCTGTGATATTAAGATCATATCTGGCTTTTTGTACGATTTCATTTGCTTTTACAACTTTATAATCCCTTTGTACAGTAATATTGTTTTTGTCGTTATAATCCATATTAAAACACCTCAATATTTTATATATTAGTATATTGGGACTTCAAAGTAAATACATAAGTCCTAATATTTTTTAATTTAGACTGTTCACGGTGAACAGCAGATCTGCTCACGTTATGATGCAGCCATAAAATAAAATTTGACATTTAACAATAAGCATATTATAATTTAATAGTACAATAATAAGTACTTATATTTGTACGGAATATATCTCGTTTGTCAAAACAAAGCCATTAAATTTAACGTAACGTAAAGGAAAGAAAACAGATCAAGAGAATTTAAACGTAGCATATTAGAGAAAAAATAAACCAAAACTAAAAACTAAAAACTAAAAACTAAAAACTAAAAACTAAAAACTAAAAACTAAAAGGTATTGAATATCCTAGGAGGGAAGCACAAATGAGAGCAATTAATTATTCGTGCTTACGTGAGAATTTAAAAACTTATTTTGACAAAATAAATGACGATTCTGAAACTATTGTAGTAACGAGAAAGGACAATCGAAATATAGTTATGATTTCTGAAGATGAGTATAATAATATGTTAGAAAACAGATATATTTTAGAAAACAAACATAACTATGATATCCTTTTAAATGCGAAAAACGAATTAGAATCAGGTGGAGGTATATATCAAAATCTGAAAGGATGAAACTCATTATGCAGTACAAATTTTCAACAGCTGCTCTCGATGAGTTTGAGTGGCTCGCATCGAATGATCGTAAAAGTTTTTCAAAAGTAAACAAACTTTTACGTGATATCGCCAGAAATGGTGATGCTTCAGGCGAAGGTAGCCCAGAACCGTTGAAGAGTGATCTGTCAGGTTATTTTAGTCGTAAAATCAACAAAAAAGATCGACTAATCTACAAAACAGTCGGCAATGAAGTTTTCATTTTGCAATGTCGAATGCACTACAATGATAAATAAAAAAAGAACCGGCACAGAGTTTATTCTTGGTGCCGGTTCTTTTTTTATTCAGAGATTTCTATGGTAATATTATAGCATTATTATAATATTATAATAATGCTGTTTTATTAAAGGGAGATTGGATATGGCTAGCAAAAAATTAGAAGTTTCTCATCCTGGCAAACGTTATTCAGCAGATGCTTTCCTACTATATGAAGCATTAAATTGCACCGTTGAAGCAAATTTTATTCTTAACGATACAAAAAAATTTAAACTGTTCACGGTGAACAGCCAGAACCTCTCTTGCCCCCTCAGAAGCCCTGCAACTTTCTGTAAGAAACACTTGACGGATTGATGCACCTAAAATAGACTGCGGAGGTGGACTGGAACACGGCTTCTTCTCCCCCCTGCAGCTCAAATCACTATAATCATTTGAGTTACAGGAGTAATGATATATGAGATAAATGGCTGCGTATGGAGCCACTGGTATCCGTATCCACCCTGATTGTTACCAATCAGCACGCTCAAAAGGACTCGGTTCCGTCTTAATGTCCTCGACAATCACGTCTTTGCGCGTCTCCCCTTCTGGCTGCAGCCTGCATCCAGACGACGGGAACGGTCACACCTACTTCGATTTTTCAATCTTGTAGTCGATAAATTTACATCGGGGTTGTACACTTTTTAGTCATGGCAGAGCAGCCAGTTGACCCTGCAGCGCCCGATATTAAATGCGACACTACGACACCCTGTAACGGTCATCAATGCCTGGCTTATCCGTGATTAACTCGGAGTCCTATCCTGGCAGAATTATTTTACCGCGATTTATTCTCAACGCGCCGTCAGCTGCAGCTCAGGATTTAAGCCATCATATGTTTTTGTGTACATTTCTCCCTGTTCACGGTGAACAGTCAAACGGTGCCCGGAGGGCAGATCTAGGACAGCGGGTCCCAAGGGGTATTGGGCTGACTGGATCAGTGACCGGTTTTTTAACCTTTAAAAGGGGCAGACACTTATCGTATCTGCCCCTTATGCATATCCTTACACCACGCCGGTATAAACCGCCTGGCAGTAGGTATCTATATAGGTAATCATGTCTGCCTTGGATTTAGGACAGAACGCATTATAATAAGAGTATGGTGCGTTGGCAATGATCCTGCCAGGTACATCGTCAAGCTGTAATCTGCGCAGCGCATCTGCCTTTATGCTCTGCAGCATCTTTATGTCCCAGTTACTCGGTACCAGACCCAGAAAAGTATTGCAAAACAATACCCTGTATCCCAACCGCACATCTGCACAATCATGCAGTGCTGCAATCCCCTGTAATTCCGATTTTGTGTAGTCTTTCATTTTTTTCTCCTTCCATAAACTATTTTATTTTGCATGTTTTTTTCGTATTTTTTGATTGATTTTAATTCACTCAACCCCAAAAGATTATGGTTATCTCACAGGATCTGGTGTTTCAACTCACACAACCCCAAAGGTTGTGATAACAACAGGCTACTCTGCAAAGGCTGTAGACGGTTTCAACTCACATAACCCCGAAGGTTATGATGGCAAGACTGCATATACTTACCAGTTTTTGGTGCGAAAACCACGGCTTTTTATGTCTGCTTGGGTTTCGCACCCAGTTATCCAGAAAACTAGTTGGTGATCAGATCTCCAACCTCCCACTTGTCTCCATAGCTTTCTGACAGTTTTATGATAGCCACATCCCCGGACTTTAGCGGCACATTGAAGCCGCTCATTTTCTGGATGTTGGTTATGATCTCTGCCGTGTCCCCTGCACCTTCTTTTTTCCATTCATCTTTTTCGGTGTTACCGCCACCCGGTGCAAAATATTGCAGATGGTCATGCCCCTCGTTGGACGTTTTAATGTAAAAGTTAAGGATCAGGTAACCGTCCTGTTTCCAGATTTTTGAATCTGTTGTTACCCCTTCGTCAAGATCATCCGGGCTTACACTGCTGTCACAGACATACAGATGCTGCGGGACATAATACTCCCCGTACCAGGTCTGCATACTGTAACGCATCCGGTCATACTGATCTGCATTAATGGACAGCTCTTCCAGGTCATTTGTCGGTCTGCCCAGGTTGCGTGCCAGTTTCTCATACCGCCCGGTGAACAGTTTCAGGCTGGACGGCAGGTTTATACTGCTAAAGTTATAGCAGGGTGTTTTCTGCAGCAGGAGCTTATTACGATTGATTCCACCGACTGCCCCGTTATGGGATGCCTCATACCATGCCTCTTCTTTCTTCGCGGTATATTTTGTTTCATCCTCCACGATCGTGCCGTTGAATTTATAGTCATACAGGTTGATATCTTTAGTCATTGACTTGTCTTCAGCCGATCCATATTTGACAAAAGAGTGCCCGTCCTTGCTGTAATACAGGCTGATCTTGTCCGTTATCTTCCCGTCTTTGTCCATGTACCGGTATGTCGGAACTATCTCTATCTTGTCCTGATCAGACCAGAGATTGGCGATGGTTTCCAAGGTAAATGCAATCTGGTGTCCTCTGGTCAGGTACCCCATGGTGCTGCAGTAGTTATTCTTGCCGGAAGTAAAGGGCAGCGTATTGGCAAAAAGCCAGTTATTGGTAAGAGCAGAATTAAGGGTGTACCGGAGCGACGTCTCTCCGAGCCTGTTGAGCGCTCCAACCTTTTTCTCCTGTTTATATCTTGCAAATGGATAAGCATCCATCGTGCTTTTTCCTGTTCCGGAAAAGGTGATTTCATCGTTGATTCCGACTGACTGGAAACCGTAAACGATACCGCTCACCTCTACAGGAATGTTATAGGTGGCAACATATTTATCCGGAAAATCTGTATTAGCAGTATCCTGCGACCTGTCATCGCTTTCCCCGCTTGAATTAATTGCCTCGACCCGGTACTGGATCATCTTTGATGATGCATTCCATGGGGCTTTATCCCCTCCGACTCCGTAAACACCTTCCTGTGCCCAGGATGGCACATAAAAGGTAGTTTCATCGGTGTTTGCGGTGATCCAGTCTGTATATCCGGTACTGCTGTCAACATCGTAATAAGTACCGTCTACCTCCACCGTAAACGGATATCGCACCAGTTTTTCTTTCACGTACTTGTCGTATTTTGACGGTGCCCCCGACCAGCCATATCCCTGTATATTCCGGTGTTCTGCAGGGTCGAACTTGAACGTATAGGTTCCGTCCAGCTGCAGCTGGTAATCCACTTCTGTACTCGGGTTGATCAGCTGTGTCTGTTTTTCCCCGTCCAGGATGGAGACTGCCGAGATTACAGGCGTATGGACATGCACCGGCTCATTTGCCTGATAAGAAGTAAGGATGGCATCCGTGCCTTTTTCCGTTGTGGTTTTTCTAGCGTCTGTTTTAAGCCCGAACTGTTTGTAAGTAGCCTGCAGTGTGGTGCTGTAGAGTCCGTTTGCCGTATCATCCGGTATGGTGGTTTTCGCTGTATAGCTCTCATTGCCATAGTCAGATGCCCCGACTGTTTTATATTCTATGACACTGGAATTGTTTAAATTTGTGTCACTGCCGTCCATGTAGGTATAGCCGTTGACCGTTACCTGGTCATTCCGGACAGTCGGAGCAACAACCCTGCTCTTTACAATGGCTTCTGCCTTTGCCGTGATATCAGAGCCGCTGTCCCCGGAAATACCGGTGATGGCACTGGTACTTACATTTCCTTCCGTGACATGGTACTTATTCTTAGCTTCTGTCCAGTTCCAGTTGGATACCGATGCAGGATTTGTGATCCCATCAATGGAGATCTGGTACTGTACCCCACGTCCGGTATAGGCGATCTTCCCGCTGTTATATGCACCGTTTTCAACGGTTGCTCCCTGAAAGGTATACAGATCCATACCGCCCACGTAATAATAACTGTACGGCACTGTCTTTGTGATGGAGCCATATTTTGTATGTGTGATCTTGTAGCTGTATGGTTTGGATGTCCATTTCTTTTTCAGGTCGTCATAATACGGATATGTGCCTGATTTTGTCTCGTCGTATGACCCGCGGTAGGTAAAGGTATAGGTAAATGCCCCTGTATGCTTTGCGATCTGCACTGTCCCATACCAGCCGTCAACCGAGATCCCATTGGTGATTACCTCTGATGACGGGATGCCCTGCGAGAGGTCATACTGCTTTGAGGTATTGTAAGTTTTTACTACCGGCGTAGACTTCCCGATCGTCGTAACCACCTCGGAAGAGGATGGGATATCCGGCACATCTTCGTCTTCATACTCTGGATAGAGTGCGATATATTTATCAAAATGCGTATAGACTGCGTTTTTATCCTTCCAGTTTTTTGCTCCTGCAAGATCATCCGGATAACAGCCTGCAGGGGTATCAATGCAGTTACTGTAAAGTGTTTTTCTAGTTGCTGCTGCAAGAGTTGTTGTATTTGGAACTATAAATCCCTGTCTAGCTCCATCGAGGCAGATACACATGACGGCATCAAACTTCAGATAAACCTGTTTATTGGATACCCCCCTGGTTTTGATGTCATCGTACCAGCCGCCCGGCGCTGTCCCGTACTTTTCATCGATTTTGGTAAGTATGGTAGTGACCGGGATCGTCCAGGTATTCAGCACTGTAGTGGATGAGAAATTCTCATGACTGTTGCTGACATTGCCGTCATCCAGGGAAAAGATGATGTAATCACTGCCCCCGTTATACAGGTTTTTTTTGGATTTCTTGTCATCCGGGTTGCAGTCATCGTTACATCTTGTTACCGTGAAACCAAGGGTCTTATAGGACACCTTTGATGTTTTGATCGTATCGATACTCTGGAAGATAAATGCTGACTGGTCAGCATTCAGCATGATATCGTCATGGTACGTCTGATAGTATGTCCCGTCTGTATCCTGGTTATCCAGTACACTGCTCTCCGTGCCGGTGCTGCCGTCAGCTGCACTGGCGTAAGACGCTGCACCGGATACTGCCAGAAGTAGGACTGCCAGAAGCATGTTTTTATGCCTGTTGCTTTTTGCCATTTTTTCTCCTTTTTGTATAATTTTGTTATAATTTACACTCTTTATACAGATTTTTGCGTAAAAAAACAGCAGATCCATCAATACAGATCTGCTGTCACTGATTTCTCTATCCTTTTACGCTGTTCAGTTTGGATGGCTTCTTTACCCTTTTCCGGATCAGGATTACTGCACCGGCTATTACTGCAGCCGTTCCTATCGCAATCCCTGCCACACCTGCAAGAGGCAAGGGGCAGGTCTGCGGAATGGTTTCCGTTTTTAACACTGCCCCGCAGACACTGCAGGTCTGCTGTTTCTCCCCTGCGGTAAATAAACCTGCCTGTTTTGTGACTGCCCAATTTCCTGGTGTATGATCTTTTTTTGGAATTATCTGTTTTTTTACCTCACCACACCGGCTACAGGTATAAGTCTTATATCCAGCTTCTGTACAGGTTGAGTCTTTACTGGCTGTCAGTTTAAAATCATGCCCGAGAGCCGCTGTTTTATCAGTATAAGTGTCTCCACATTTTGAACAGGTATAGGTTTTATATCCTGCTGTGGTACAGGTGGCATCCTTACTGTCTTTAAGCTTGTAATCATGTTTTGTTGCAGGAATACTCTCCGTCTTTTTCGTACCGTCCGTGTAGTAGGTTGTCTTACTTCCCGGCGTGGTACAGGTTGCATCCACCTGGTCAACAGACTTGATCTGCTTTGCTGTGGACTTCGCGGCAGTCTTGGCACTGCTTTTGGCTGTATCTGCTGCACTTGCAGCGGATGCCGTGCTTTCCGCTGCTTTGCTCTCTGCCGCAGCCGGCTTACTGGAAGAAGCTGCCGGTGCTGCACCTGCCTCTGCTTCTGTCAGGTAGCCGTACCCGACCAGTTTTGCCATGATGTCACTGTACTGGCTCTGGCTGATCAGACCGTCAGATAAAGCCTTTGCTACATATGGCTTAGAAAATCCACCCAGCATCGCAAGTTCGTAAAAATCTGCACCATCATTGGAATCCTTTAGTGTCGGATATCCATCATCCTGTGTCCCATATCTGTAATATTCGTCTCCTGCCATAACCACCTTTGGACTGTTATCTATATATCCCATACCCGGCATTCCAGTGATACAGAGGATCCCTGCGAACCCGATCATGCCTATTAATTTGATTATTTTATTTTTCATGGTTGTCTCCCTTTAGTATTTACGTATTTATATGCTATCATTAATTTTGTGTTCTGCCTCTCCTGTAGTAATTATATTAGAAATATCAGTATGAAGTGCATATGATATTTTACCTGCTATGACAGGAGATACGTCTTTATTATGCTTAACACGTTTATAATAAACTGAGTTGGATATTCCAGCTTGTGTAATAAGCTCCTGGTTACTCATTAATTGCCGTGCCATTAATATGTCCATTATATTTGTATTAATTACCATTTTTGCCCCCTTTTCCTGTCTGTTTAGTCTAAACGGTTATATATGATTCTGATGTCAATGCCATTACTATCATTACATCATACGGTTATTTTCATTTTTATGGTTGTGTTACCCTTTTATCTTCTTTTAAATAGTATATCACTATCTATGTCCAAGTCAATATTATTATGTATTTTAGTGTATAAAAATGTATTTTTATATTTTATTTGTATCTTTTCGATAAAATTATCATATTAGAAAAATAAATATGATAAAATTAACGATTATGAACATAAAGTGAGGTATTTACCATGATCAACAAAGAAGAAATTGCTAACCTATTAAACATTCCAATAGATACAGTTTTGGATGATAAAGCAATCGGAAAACAGATCATGACAACAATGTTAAAACAAGGATTGGATAACAATCGACTTGCAGCTCAGATATCTATGAAGCCAAACACGATAACCAGAATAATAAGCGGCACGTATCAACCTAATTCTTACCGCATTTTAGTGCGGATTGCTTCTATCTTAGCCGTTCCATTAGAAGATCTGGTAACAAATAGAAAAGATTTTTCATATGATTCTACTGAATCATATGATTTATACAAAATTTCAAAACGCGAGCAGGTTTTAGTGGAACTCTACAGACGTCTGACTACAGCAAACAAAAATGATGTACTAAACACTATGATGGAGATGATTACATCCAATGAGGATTAATTTGTACCTTCCATCGCATTTTTTAGATATGAATATAATATATATTTTCAGTAAAAATAATATCCTATTCCTGTACGCTGTTCAGTTTGGATGACTTTTTTACCATTTTCCGGACCAGGATTACTGCACCGGCTATTACTGCAGCCGTTCCTATCGCAATCCCTGCCACACCTGCAAGAGGCAAGGGGCAGGTCTGCGGAATAATTTCCGTCTTTAAGACTGCCCCGCAGACTTTACAGGTCTGCTGTTTCTGCCCTGTGGTAAAAAGTCCCGCCTGTTTCTTGACTGTCCAGTCCCCCGGCGTGTGATCCGTCTTGGGGATCATCTGTTTTTTTACCTCACCGCACCGGCTGCACGTATAGGTTTTGTATCCTGCTGCAGTGCACGTGGCTGCTTTGGTTTCTGTTAGTTTGTAGTCATGTCCGAGGGCTGCTGTCTTATCCGTGTAAGTGTCCCCACATTTTGAACAGGTATAGGTTTTATATCCTGCTGTGGTACACGTGGCATCCTTACCGTCTTTGAGTTTGTAATCGTGTTTTGTTGCAGGAATACTCTCCGTCTTTTTAGTGCCGTCAGTGTA
>Ga0302210_10000566_pt1 | contig 16613 bp, 16 predicted proteins | sample II_Fen_E3_2_FD_198793 | JGI IMG/M metagenome (GOLD analysis project Ga0302210, IMG submission 198793) | Peat permafrost microbial communities from Stordalen Mire near Abisko, Sweden - II_Fen_E3_2 | ecosystem: Environmental > Terrestrial > Soil > Wetlands > Permafrost | place: Sweden: Abisko... | reverse complement strand
TGTGTAGATTGCATACGGTATTTGCTGTTATTCCTATGGTTTTCGCGATGTTTCTGCAGCTCTTACCGGAGAAAAATAGGTAGAGTGCTTGGTATCTCTTAAAAACTCTTGCTTTTTTTCATTGTCCATAGCATTTTTAATTGCAGATAACTCTTCCACAGATATTTTTGTTCTCATTGTTTTTCGCCACCCAATATAAAAAGTTTTCATAAGTTATATCGGCTGGATTGTACAAAAACTTTAATGTAACTTATATAGAACACATTAAACATTTTATATAGCAATCGTCAAGAATGGGGGTAAGGGTTGAGTGGCGTAGGAAGCAAACGATGACATACCCCCTTCTTGGCAGACTGATAGACTGGATGGAATTTCTTTAATGCGTTCTATATTGGATGTATTCCTTACTGGTAAATTGACATACTTGATCTGAATTTAAGATTACTCGGGGTAGAACTATTGTAAAAACTTTTTTCAGTGCAGATAAGACCATTCTGGTATCAAGTGAATCCTCAACTAACCATCCAAAAACGCAATGGCTGTACTAGTTAATTGCACTTGTTAGGTACAAGAAAATGTGCTTGATTGAAATATAAATGATGTCGATAGACCACGCTTGATTCGGAGAATTGATCATAGCATTTTTCAAAAGATGCGGAAATACCTTGGATTTTTGCTGTCTCTTAAACAGCTTCATCTTCGTATGAATGGCATCAATACCCATTCCCAACATATAATGACGCGCCTTTTTCTGCCAATGCTATAGCCGGATAATATTTGATATACGTCCCATACAGGCGTATCGGTGTGGATATAGTCGATAAACTCTTTACATTCAATATCTTCATCAGATCCTAGCAGTTCCGCCCCTGGTTTTGTGGGCAACTTCTTAGTCTTCAAAAGGTTTCGGACTATATTTATTCTTATAGTCTGATCCAAACAATACTTTAGATTTTTTTCAACCAGTCCACCTGCATAGTGATCTGTCCAACTTTTTTTCATAGGCTACTTTTTCTTTACGTTCCATTGTAAGATTTTCTTCACGGGAATCATCAAAACAATACTGGCTTTCTCGATAAATTATTTTCCCCAATTTACATAGAAGCTTATGTTGTATTTGGTTTTCGGATGCGATAGTATTGAGATCTGCTTCTCCTTTTAAGAGTTATAAGACTAAATCCGATTTTAATTTAGCTGAAAAATTTCTTCTTGTACGCGACATATAGCGAACCCACTTTCTGAGTCTCAACCTAACAGATTCATTACAATTGTGTTCAGAAAATATCTTGATTTATTGTACTATTATACCTTACAGGAATACCTTGTATTATAACATATTTTTTTTCTACTATACATGAATTTTCCGTCTATAATTCCAATTTTTACAAAAATATATCATTTCTATACATACTTATCTTTTAAACGCACATAACTTAAAATTTTATGCATAAACTTTATCTTAATATACTACAAAATCCTTTTATTATACTTTGAATTTTAAAAACAAAAAAAGGTACACGTACACTTGCCAAACAGCAAATGTCTATACGTATACCCCGAAACACAATGACAGCAAAAGCTTCTATTGTGTTGTTATATAGTTCAGCACATTCCCTTGTCATTTCCACAATCCATTGTGGCTTTCATTCAAACAGCTTACTTATTTTAATAAATCTAATAGTCCTATATAATTCATACTTCCAATATGATATCACATACATTCACAAATAAAAAATAGGTCTATTGTCTTATTTATCATTTTAAAACTTCATAGCAATCTATTAGTCTACATTACCCTCAAAGCATAAACTCTAAATTTTTCAGTTTACTAAGTGGATTACCATACATTTTATTTTTCGATCGACTAATAGAAGACAAGCCAATATTTTTAAATAAGCATGCTCAAAGAGCCATGCATATATTTTATTTTTCAATCGTTTGCTCTTCTCTGTTTTATTAAAACCGACAAAAGCAGGCAGATAATAATTTTCTCGTAGCGTATGAAGAACATTCCACACTTCTTGCCATGATAATTGTGCTTCTGGTTTTCTCATGATACTGCAAATTAAAATCACATAGGTGATAACTCTTTGCTGCCAATAAGCTGGGTAAAATTTTGACAGTTGCAGGCTAGCAAACAATTTTTGTTCATATATCAACAATCTCTTGGTGTCATCAATTCGATCAATTGAAAAAACTCTTGATGTTGATGTTTTGTACACGATATGTTGATAATAAATTTTAGGATTTATCACTACGCACTTACTATGTGGATATAATTGCATGCAAAAAACTCGATCTTCATGTCCATATTTAAACTGCGAATCAAAGGCAATTTGTTCTGCTTGAATCAGTGCAGTCTTAAAAAGGCCATCCCACACATACACCAATAGGTCAGCTTCATTCACCTTTTTATATGCCGTCGGCAGATCATTTTTTTTAATGATCTGCAAAGCCTCTTCATTGAGTGTTCCAGACGGCTGAATATCGTCAATAGAAAAATTTTTTTGTTTGATATATTGGTTTCCATATTTTAAAATATCGGCATTATATTTTTTTGCCAAAGTATAATTTTCTTCTAGTAAATCCGGTAAATAAACATCATCATTATCAATAAATGCAGTATATTCACCTTGAGCTAATTTCAAACCGTTGTTACGGGCTGAGCAAATCCCACCATTGAGTTGGTTAACCAACACAATGCGTTGATCATGTTTTGCATACGAAACACAAATCTCAGCACTTTTATCAGTTGATCCATCATTGATTAAAATAAGTTCAAAGTCTATCAGCGTTTGGTTCAGCACACTTTCAATTGCCTGCGCTACATATTTTTCAGCATTATAGATTGGCATTATTATACTTACTAAAGCCATAGTTCACCTGTCCTTTGTATCAAAACCACATTCTATTTATCTCAGACATCTATATATTTTTTCTTTCCCATATTTCAGATACCATTGTATGGATTTTTGATATTTTCTTTCTTGCCAATATTTTTTGGCCTCTCTTTTATAGGTCTTATAAAGCGGCTTAGCATTCTTAATTGACAAATGTTTTGCCCCAAATTCTTTTAATACCATAAACCAGTCCATCACAGCATGAACAGCAAACAAGTTTGGTTTTTCTCGATAAGCCATAACGAGCAAGGTCTGATCTGCATCCGCTAATCCACAATGCGTTAGATGTAAAATCGACTGTCTGAATAGTATCGCGAGCTCCGTCCATAATGATGCAGGAGCTACAATAATTCCACCGGATATATAAACTCTCATTTTATGGATAATATCAAATATAGGCATATCATCGATATCTTGTGTCGTAAAAATATGAATATGCTCTGAAAAATCATATTCCCATAAAAAATCAAATTCTTTTGGATCTGGATATGCTTCACCATTATGATTATAACCAAAATCAACCCATGCTATCATTCCATCAATAAGTTGTTTTTTTACGGCATCAGCAATAAAATATGGTTTTAAATAGGTAACATAATTATACTTGGCACTATATGATTCTGGATTTTCTGGTCGTTCGCGAAAATTCAGCAAAACTTCATTGGCTACTACTTGATTTAACTGCGAAGCGACTTCTGGATCTAACAGATCAATTTCATTTACTACGATAACTTGTGTTTGATTTTTCAATCCATATTCTTCGCGAATTTTCCACACTTGCTGTGCTGTAGCTGCATCTGTATACACAAGCAGTTTATTTTTTATTCGAGCCCAAAACTTGAAATATTCTACATATTTATTCGAGTTTCGTTCAAACCCTTTCCAATTAGCTCTTCCTATATCAAAAAATGCAGTTACGATTGTAAGCTCAGACATTATTTTCTCCACACCACCAAATCTACTAGATTAACTTTTTGCTTTTATTTTTGCGATGGTATAAGCAATATACCAATAAAGCGCCTGAAAATACAGATTGCGCTTTCTATACGAACGAGCCATTCTTTTTTTCTCTTTATAATGTTTTGGTTCTAGGAGCGGAACATTCGCCCATGGCGTTTTTTGTGCATATTCTTGATAAAGCTTCACCATGAAATGATGTTGAGACCACTGTTGCCATGGTTTGTCACCAATAAAATGTATAAAAATAACGTTTTTGGGAAGTTTATTATCCATTTTGCGCATATCATATAGATAATTCCACTGCTGTGCAATAAATAAAGTTTTACCATCTAATAGTATATTCAGTACATCCTGATCGAGATATGTATATTTTTCTGGAGTTTCCGTTAGTAAAACAACGGCCTGCTCGGCAATTTGAGCATCATTCCATTTATTAATATCAATATACAAGAAACCAGCATTAAAATATTTCCCGTTTTTCAGTGACAGCCTATTTACATTAAATTGTCCTGCTTCACTGATTGCTAAAACAATGTTATCTTTCATATCCATCGTTTGCAGTTCGTCTAGATTCCCAATACATAAAATATCCGCATCAATATAAAGTACTTTATCTACCAGTCCATATAAAACTTTCCCCATAATAAAACGATAATACGTAGCATATGACCAAGCCAATGTCGTGGGTAAATTTCTAAAGGCTTCAATATTAATATAATAAATTTTTATACGAATCGTATTATATTGCGTTAATTCTTGTAGTTTTGCTAAATCTTGCTGCTCAATTCCATCTGTAAAAACATGAAAAATAATGTTTTTATCTTTATTATGACAATGGATACTATCCATTAAAATCCCCATACCTCTAGCAAAATTTTTATCAATACCAAAAGCAATGTGAAAATCTGTCTGACATTCTTCAAAGGTACTTTTATTATTTATTTGTTCTATTTTTAAAATAATGTTATCAAATAATTCCATCCGTAAGACCCTCAACTTATCGTTTTGTCTGGAGTTTTTCCCTTGCATATTTCCCATACCATTTTAAAGCTTGCCTATAGTTACCAGTGCGCCACAAAACTTGCGCTTGTTTTTTTGATTCTTTATATTGTATTTTTGAAGCTCTTGTCAAATGTTCACCGCCCACCTCTTTTAGGGCTATAAACCAATCATCCACAGGATGAATTTCAAATAGATCTGGATTTTCTCTATATGCCATAACCGAAACGGTCTGATCATCATCAGCAAACCCACAATGCGTTAAGTGCAATATCGACTGCTTGTACAAATCGGCAAACTCCTGCCATAATGATGCAGGAGCTACCATAACAGCACCGGCTATATAGGCCCGCATAGTTCGTACTATTTCAAAAATAGGCATATCATCAATGGGTTCCATCGCAAATAAATGAATTTTCGGAGTAAAATCATAACACCACAGAAAATCAAACTCTTCCGCATTAACACAGGTTTGTCCACCATGGTTGTAACCAAAGTCAACCCAGGCCACCATTCCATCTACATAACCATTCTTCACTGCATCAGCAACAAAATACGGTTTTAAATAGGTGACATAATCATACTTCGGATTCCAAGATTCTGGATTTTCCGGACAAGTCCGAAAATTTACAGCCGCAGAAACACCCAATGCCATTTCAATTTGTGTATAGACTTCCGGTTCTAATGCATAAACGTCATCCACAATAATAACTTGAGTTCTGTCTTCTAAATGAAATTCTTTTCTTATCTCAAGGACCTTCTCAGCTGTATCTCTATCAGTATAAACGATAAGCTTATTCTGAAGCCTAGCCCAAAACCTAAAATATTCAATATACTTGTCATTACTACGATTATAAGTCTTCCACTCATCACGACCCACAGAAAAGAACGCCGTTACAACTGTGATTTCTGGCATAGCATTTCGCTCCTATCCATATATGTTATAAATCATAAAAAGCCAGCACTTATCAGCCACCCATTTTGCTCTTAGTTCTCGCGACTATATAATTTAGGTACCATTTCATGGCCTGCAAATATAAGCTTCTTTTTTTATAAGACTTGGCCATCTTGCGTTTTTCCTTATAATGAGCCGGCTCCGTTAGTGGAATATCATTCCATGGCGATTTCTGCATATATTCGTAATAACGCTTAACCATAAAGTGATGTTCGGTCCAACGATGCCAAGGTTTATCACCTGTATAATGGATTAGCATTGTCTTTTTCGGTAATTTATGGTTCATAAATGACATATTATATATATGATCCCATCGTATATCCACATATTTGGTTTTCCCATCCAAAAGAACATTCAATACATCTTGATCCAATGATGTATATTTTTTTGGGTCCTCCAGGATCATCTGAATAGCTCGTGAAGCGATGTTTTCATTATGCCATTTATTTACGTCAATATACATGACTCCTGCATTAAAATAATGACCATTCTGTATGGATAGATTTTTAACTTTCACATCAAAATCCGTCATGCAGTCATCGATTCCCAGAATAATATTATCTTCCATATTAGTCGCTAGTAATTCGTCTAAAGAACCAACGCACAAGACATCCGCATCGAGATACAGCATCTTATCAGCTATTCCATATAGTCTTTCGCCCATAATAAAACGATAATAAGTAGCATGCGACCATCCCGGCGACGTAGGAAATTTTTCAAAAGCGGATAAATTAATATAATAGATTGTTATTTCAACAGTATCTTTTTGCGCCAAAAGCTCTAATCTTTTGGTATCATCAGAATTAAGTTCATCCGTAAATACATGAAATGCAATATTTCGTTCGGGATTATTCAAAATAATAGAAGTCATCAATACTCCCATTCCAAGAGCAAAGCGCGCATCTATGCCAAAACCGATATGTAATATATTTTTGCTACTATCAAAGGTATTCTGTTGCGTCAATTTTTTAGTACTTAAAATTGAATTGCTAAAAAGCTCCATAATAAGTTTTCCACCAACCTTATTTACTATTTTTTTCTTTCTTCTTTGCTCGCCAGTATTTCCAGTACCAAAGAATTGCTTCTTTATATTTTCCCTGCTTGAGCATTGCTGCCCCCATCATTTTCATTTCTTTATAACTACGCGGTACAGAAAAAAACGGGACATCGCACCAAAGAGAAGCTTGGGCGTAACGAATGAACAGTTCTTTTTCTTTATGCATGCACCAGACATGCCAGGGTTTATTACGAGAAGCAAAATGGACGATTACAGCTTCATCCGAAATTTTGCTATATTTTTTCTCCATATTGCAAATTTCATTCCATTTGCGTTCAATAAACTTGGCTCTGCCATCCAACAGAATATTTAAAGCATCCTGATCGAGCAAAAAAAACTTTCTTTTTGCTAAAAGGTCCATGGCCTGTTCGGAAATCTGATTTTCATTCCAGGCTTTGAGATCAATATACAGCATGCCCGCATTAAAATACTGTCCATTTTTTAAATCTAATGTTTTCATATGGTCTGCCACAAACTTTCCTTGATCGGCAACAACCATGGCAATCTTATCGGAAAAATCAAGCTGTACTAATTCTGCTAAATCTCCCTTACAGACCATATCCGCATCCATATAAATCACTTTATCAATCGAAGGATACAAAAGTTTCGCTACAATAAACCGGTTGTACGTAGCTGCTGTATAATTCCAGGTCGTTTGCATCGACTCAAAAATCACCGGATTAATATGATATAAATGGACAAGAACCTTCTCCGCCTGTGCCAACTTGTTTAGTCGCTCAATATCTACCAATTCAATCGAATTAGCAAACACATGAAACACCAAACTATGCTGCTGATTATTATCGAGCAATGACGTCATCGCTACGCCCATTGGTCGAATGAAATTCGCATCCACACCAAACGCGATATGGATAGGCTGTGTGTCTTCATATTTGAGAGCACCAAACGTTTCTTGTTTTTTTACCGCATGATTTAAGTTCATCGTGTTCTCTCCTTGATTTCGCTTGCTAACCAGCCTTGTTTTGTGATCACTTGTTTTACTTGTTCTGGGAAAATGAGTTCCATACAGTTTTGTTCACTTTTAGGCAAAGTACAATCGAGTCTCTGACAAGGTACACATGGCAGACTGCTCTTTAGTATGATAGCATTCCCCGGAGCCCAGCGTATCGGATCACTTGGACCATATAAAACAATAGTCGGCACGTTTACCGTACTTATAATATGCATCGGCCCCGTACAAACTGAAATGGCAAATGCGGCCTGCTTAGCAATTGTTGGCAGTTCTCGCAAACTAAACAGACCGGCCGCATTGATTTTATTTCCTTTAATCTGGTTAATATAGTCTTTATCACCATTTGAACCAATATATACGGGAATAATCCCAGCTTCATTTAAAAATCCGTTTATTTCACTAAAATATGAAATGGGCCAATTTTTGTTAAGTGCTGCACTTTTAGGTACAACAAGAACTAGTTTCTTGGTTATCTTTTTGTGTTCTGCCAGCCAGTTTTCCAGATAATCTATTCTTGTTTTATTAGGATTTCCCAATACGGCTGTTATTTCATAATTTTCTGCCTGCGGATTTATCAGTTTAATATAAGAAGCAAAGTCTTCTATTGCTTTTACTTTATGAAGTTTACGTTTAAAGAGCCTATTTGCGCCTACAGATATCTCAAATCCCTTATTTAACAATTTACAGTTTGCTTTCCAGGCTAGTACGGTCGAAGTAAAACGATCATCCACAATAATAGCTTCATCATACCCTTTTTCCCTGATATCCAAAATGATATTTTTTTTATTTTTTTTGCTATAAGGAAAAACATCATCAATATAAGAATGATTCATTAGTAAATCCGCAGACTTTGCCGCAACGACAAAGCCAACTTTAGCACCATTATACTCCTTGATGAGTTTTGCTAGGGGCGTAGTCACTACGACATCACCAATTCCCAATCGATTGATAATTAAAATTTTTCTCACCAGGGAACCCTCCTCTTATATAATTCGTTTAAATACATCCATATAAGCTTGTGCCATCGTATCTAAACTCAACCGCTCTTTAATATAATCAGCAATTTTCTGGCTTTCCTCTTGCTCTAGTTGAAAGGCCAGCTCCATCGCACTTGCCATATTATCTGCATTTACTGGCTGATCTTTCCCATCGAAATTCACATCACAAGCATAAGCAATATTATCTCCATTTACAGCACCAATAAACGTATCAGCATTTCGAATCGCGACAATCGGCTTTAAACAAGCCAAAGTCTCCATTGCTACTCGGCCTTCACCAATTAGTATATCAACCGCATTATACCAGTCGGTAAGGGAAGAAACAAAATCATAAATTTGAATCTTGTTGCCATATTGCTGATTAAAGGCAAGAATTTTTTCATTAATTGTTGCTCGTAATGGCCCCTCACCGATAAGGATCAGTTTTGTTTCGGGTCTTTTTTTCAGTACAGTTGGCAGGCTGTCAATAATCTTTAACGTCACTGCTCCTTTTACACGGCTGAGGCGGCTGACGTGCAGGACAAGCGGAGCTGTCGGATCAAGACCTAGTTCTTGCCTGCAGGTTTGTTTGTCTTTTGGTTTAAAATTTTTAAAATCAATGCCATTATTGATAAGTTGAATCTGCTCAGGAACAAAGCCAAAGTCTTTTTGTAATGTATCGGAAAGATTCCGACTGACACAAAACACATGAGAAAATATTTTTGCATAAACGGATTTGAACATAGCTCGATGCCATGGATCATGCATGGTTACCGTATAAGGGACTCGCGTATAATGCCGAATTATATAAGCCCAAATCCCAGCGGTTCGCTGTTGCGCGGAAATCACCTGTATATGTTTTTGTTTAACGAACGCACATAACATTTTGAGATCTCTTATCCAGCGAAAAATATTTGCGCCGCGTGCTTGTATCTTGATGATTTCTACGTTAGGGAACTTTTTTTGCAGCTGCATCAATTTTTCTTTATTACTGCCTTCATTAACCGTTAAAAACAAAGTATGTCCGGTCAGTCCCTGCATTAATGCTTCTACATGTGTTTCGGCTCCGCCAACACGCCATGGCTGTGAAAATAAAATCAAAATGTTCACGGTCCCTGCACTCCTTACAATTGATTTCCTTTGACCAACAGCCACCAAGACAGCGTTCTCATTATAGATATTTTATCTTGTGAACTATCTTGTGCTGCCTCTATCTTTGCCAGATCCCCTTGCTCAAATACTTCATAATCTGTTGGATTTATTATCTTGCCAATCGCATAAGGCGTAATCGAATAGTCCGTATTAAACCCTATCTGATTGCCTTTGGTTAAACTATTCGCAATCGAATAATATGTAAAACCTTTTGGTGCTAAAAGTTCAATCAAGGTTGGCATAATATTCACTTGACTGCCGGCTATATCATTTGGCAGTAAATCTTTGGTAATACCAGGTCCAGAAATAACGAAGGGAATCGTGTAGCGTTCATAGGGAGTTGGTGTGTTAGTAACATTGACACGATCCGAATGATCCCCTGTAATAATAAATAGGCTGTCTGGATATTTTTCTTTTGTTTCTTTGACAAAGTCATGAACCACTTTATCCATATACCAGTAATGTCCAAGTTTACGAATTAATTCTTGATTATTTTTCTGATCTTCTGGTAACCCATCTATGATTTTTGCCGAATCAAATCCGGCCTTATCCAAGTCCAAATTGTAAGGTGGATGATTGGATACAGTCAAAATTAGGTGAACGGTCGGTGCTTCTTCATCAAGATGCTTCGATAATGCTTGAAATATATATTCATCTTTTGTGCCCCAAATATTATCCGGTTCAGCGCCAAAATCTGCACAACTATAAAAATGATCAAAACCTTGCGCCAAAGTAAAATCTTTAATCCGTTCCCATGATGGAAATCCTCCATACCAGAAATCAACTTTATAGCCTAATTTCTGCATTTGTGGTGCCAGTGCAGTAATATAAGGTTGTTCATAGCTCCTCTGTTGATAATTTACGGGAATTGAAACATCGGAGAGCCCTGTAACCATTGCCGTAACTGCCATTGCCGTAAAGGATGCATTTGGCAAAAAAGCCTGCGTATACGCTGTATCATCTTGTTTGATAATATCTTTTAAGCCGTTTGCTAAATTAAGTTTATCGAATTTTTCCATCAAAGGCCATTGCGAATAGGTTTCACCAATCACAATAAAGATATGCCGCGGTTTGACAATCTTAGCCCCCGCTGCCTGCCTCGCCAAATACGGTGTCAAATCATCGGATTCCACATTATTGCCAGCAACCAGCTTACTGTATTCACGGATTTTCTCTTTGTGAATCCCACTAATTTGATCCCCTTGTGCCATACGGTCATGAACGGCATACGCACGATATAAGGCCTGCATATCATCTAAAATAGCTTCATTCAAAAAACTGGACTTCGTAATAGCCCCATTTTCCCAGTTAATCGAATGATTATAATTAAAACTACCCCCAAATCGCATAAAAATCATAAAAATCGGAATCATTATTAGAACAAAAACACGAAAAAATAAATTTTGCGTTTTTGTTCTAAAATGTGGCAGAGGATAATTTGCACTTTTTAATAATTTTTTGAACAAAAAATATAAAAAGTACAAAATAGCCAGTGCGCCCAAAAGTCTGACAGGTAAATTGTACTCCTGAATCATTGTAATAAACAAGGCATAGACATCATCATTCATTGTATTAAAGACATTTTGATTAAATGTCACATGAAATGCATTGTAGTAGGGAAATCGTGCTTGAAACAGAATCGACAAAATAGCAATGTAAAACCCACCCAGCCCTAAACGAATCGACTCTGTTTTAAGTTTTGGTACAAAAACATTGCTCATTGTGCAAACTAAAAAAGATAACAAAGCCAAAGCTCCGGCTGATTTCAAGCTCAGACGAAACCCGGCCCACATGGCCAATGCTATATCCGTCATACCTGTATTTGGTTCGATATAACTTTGCATAATCCAGATAAAGGCTACACGGTACAAACAAAACAACAATAATAAAAACGCATACGTTTTTATATCTTTTTGAATATTTTCAAAAAACACCGAAAATCGGAACACCTTATCACTCCACAATTCTATCATTCAGCCTATCCTAATTTACTAAGAGACCTAGATAAGCTTCTTTATTTTTTCAATCACTTGTTGTACGGATATCGCGTCGAGACAATCTCTGTCAAACTTACACGTCCGACTCCAACAGTGTTTACAAGTATAGGAAACTTCAATCACATTTTCTAGCTGGCGATATGGACCATTGCGATTTGCATCCGTTGGTCCCATTAGCATGATGGTTGGTGTATTAAGCCCCGCTGCCAAATGAACAGGGCCGGTATCGCCGCCAAGCGTAACTTTTGAGTTTTTAATAATGTGGGCTAACTGTTTCAGCGTTGTTTTCCCCACAAGATTAATTGGAGGAATTTCCGCGGCGGCCGCAATTTCATCCGCCAAACGTTCATCGACTACACCGCCACCAATCAGAACCGGAATGATATTCTGATTGTAAAACCAGTCAACTAACTCTGCATAGTATTTAGCTGGCCAGCGCTTGTTCGGCCAATTTGCCCCAACTGCTAATACCACGTACGGATTTTGACTATTCATGCCAGCCTGCACCATTAATTTATCAGCAATATCGACTTCTTTATCCGTTATTATAATGGGAAACACAACCTGTTCGACCTTGCAGCCAAGTTCACGAACCACATCAAGATAGCGCTCAACAATATGTCCTTTTGCATTCGATCCTAGGACGGGTCGACTTATTTTATCGCTAAGTTCACGCATATCCACGCACCCCAGCTTCAATGGTGCTTTGCTAAGCCAGGCAATAGCAGCAGACTTAAAAAGCCCTTGCAAGTCAAGAACTACATCATATTTCATTTGTTGCAAAGCAGAGTAAAACGGCCCTATCTCTTTCATAAAGCCGCCAATTGATTTAAATTTCTTTTTTTCAAAAACAATAATTTTATCTATGTACGGATTATTTGTTAACAGGTCATAAGCAGGTGGTTCAACAACCCAGGTAACTTTTGCATTCGGGAAAGTTTCTTTAAGTGCATAAGATACGGGAAGGGCGTGAATGACATCACCGATTGCACTAAGCTTGACGACAAGGATATTTTGAATTGGCATCAGAGGAAGACTCCTTTCTCTATGAATTCTGAACTGCTTTTATTTTTTCAATTACAGCGCTGGTTGAGCGTCCTTCAACAAGGTTCACAAATTCAATTCTACCACCATTTGCTTGAACCGTTTTTGCTTCAGGCAATGTAGCTATTGTATAATCGCCGCCTTTGACATAAACGGCTGGTTTTACTTTATTAATCAAAGTTTCAGCCGTCGGTTCATCAAACAGGACCACATAATCGACCGCTTTTAATGCCCCCATAACTTCAGCCCGATCCAGTTCATTATTAATCGGACGGTTCTCGCCTTTGAGACGGCGTACCGAAGCATCCGTATTGAGTCCAAGGACAAGACAATCACCAAATGATTTTGCTTTATTTAAATACCGCACATGTCCAGCATGAAGAATATCAAAACACCCATTGGTAAAAACAATGTGTTTTCCATTTCCACGCAAATCTGCGCAAAATTCTTCTATTTTTGTGGAATCAATCAGCATAAGTTTCTCCTAACTTCTTATTCATAGTGACTTATATTTCATTTTACAAGTTTCATTAATTCTTTAGCTGAAACTGTAGCCGTGCCCAATTTCCGAACCGCAATTCCCGAGGCAAAATTGGATAATTCAGCCGCCAAAGCTGGTTCAACGCCGGCAGCAAGGGCTAAAATCATCGTTGCAACACAGGTATCGCCTGCACCAGATACATCGTATACTTCGCTTTTATCCGATACAGGTATATCATGAATCGCGCCATTGTTTTCAAACAAAACCATTCCTTTTTCACCACGAGTTATAAGAACACCCTTGGCTTCCATCTGGTTTAGTAATTTTGTTCCAGCTTCATATAAAAGTTCTTCACTCGTCAATTCAAAACCAACAGCTGCTGCAAGTTCACCATCGTTTTGCTTGATAAAATCTATGCCTTTAAAGCTCAAAATATCATAGCGAGAATCTACCATCGTCGGAATATTATTTTTTGCACAATGATAAAGGATCATTGCCCGAATGCTGTCCGTCAAGGTTCCACTGCCATAATCACTGAGTACCACCCCTTGAACTTGTGGTAATACAGCTTCTAAATATTGCATGATATTTGCTTCGAAAGCTGGAATCATCGGAATTTTACTTTCTTTGTCAATCCGAACAATCTGTTGACTTACCGTGGCTCTGCCACCAGCAATAATCCTTGTTTTTGTGATCGTCGGGCGCTTTTCATCACAAAAAAATCCAGCTGTATTAACGCCCTTTGCTTCTAGAATTTCTTTTAAGCCGCGCCCTGCATTATCAAGACCAAGAAGCCCTACGGCAAAGACTTTACCACCTAGTGTTGCAGCATTATGTACAACATTGGCCGCACCACCAGCAATAATTTCTTCATCAGCTTGTTCTAGCACCAGTACCGGGGCTTCACGAGAAATCCGCGAAATTGTGCCGTGCAAATAAACATCCGCCACCATATCACCAATAACAAGTACTCTTTTGCCTTGCATCTGTTCTATTACATCTACTAAATCACTTTTCATAACGATCTCCTACCAATTTTTTAAATGAAATTTTACACTCCAGGCATCCCGTTTTTCTCGATAACGAACTTCCATTTGTGCACAATGTAAATCATGATACCAATAATAATCAAAATCATGTGTTTCTTTTTTATCTACATCATAACTTTGTTCTGCAACAAAGCGATTTTTATCATCAAATTTATAAGAAAAACCACTTTCAAGATTTTTGGCAAAATCTGCATTTCCATAGTCAAAAGCAGATTGTGCTTTACTGTCTTTTGTATAATGATAACTTGTATAAACTGTTAACTTAGGATTGACATCTTTCAACAAAACGCCATCATACATGACCGTATTAATTTGCGAATTATCATAGGATTCTTTGATAATTTTATAACCAAAGCCTGTATAAAGACTTAAGCTTGGACTAAACTGAATAGGATCACGATCTACATAGACAGAATAGCTTTGATGCCAGCTTGTCTTGATATCATCATCCCATTTTCCATATTCAGAACTAAAAGAATAACGAAACGGGAAATCACCGATTTGTTTTGGACCATAATCAATCAGAAAGGTTGGCTCTTTCTTAATCCAGTTGTTATCGCCATCTTCATAATCACCTGTTTCAAGTGCTAATTTCAATAAACTATTTTCCCAACCAACACCATATACATTTTTAAAATCGCGTTTGGGTGAATAGGATATATCCTCATAGGTTTTTACATTTTTTTTGATTTCTTGTTCAAAATCTTGGCGGATTATTATTCCATCATTTTTGGTATAACGAATACGAGGAAATGCTGTATTTTCGCCTTTTTTATTTTTTCCGATTTTTGTTTCATATTTTTTGGTTGAATAAATAACTTGATTTTTAATATAAAATTTAACATTGTAAGCGATCATATGATCATCTGGCCAAATTTCTATTTTTTCCGCACTAATATGATAGTCCGGTTTAATCGCCGGACATTTCGTAACAGAACCATTATAGATGATCATTTCATTCGGGTAAAATTCCAATTTTTCGCCTTTTATATAGCGTCCATCCACTTTACCTTTCGCATTTTCCATATTTCCTGTCTTCTTTTGATAATTGTAGGTTGTCTTATAACCATCCAAAACAAGCGGTGGTGCTTGAACCTGCAAAAGATGCATTTTATCATCGACATATACATCCGCGCTTTGTGTATTGCCCCGCAAAGCATCCGTCGTCATTCTTGCTTCCAGCTGCGTGACTTTTACATGTCCTTTCGCAAATACTTCACCATTTTTTTCGTTAAAAGAAATATCATCACCTTCAAAAGTGACTGGCGCCGGCAATTTTGCATCAACAATTGGTGGTGCATTTTTTTGCTGGAGGACAAGTTCATCATGCAAAGCCTGCAATTCGGGATCCAGTCGACTTTTTAGTGCTTCTTGTTCATTTTCTCGATCTGTTAAAATATCTAATGCATTCGGTGCCGCTTCTACTAAAAGATAAGAATTAAATACCGTAACCAAAGCAAACAAACCAGAACATATTTTTATCTTATTTTTCATTACTTTCTCCTGTCTATATCCATCAGAGTCTCTAACTTAAATTATGTTCGACATCAATACAGAAATACCTGCTCTTACGAGTCCCCCCTCTATTGTACCAAATAACAAAAAGAAAGACAGCCTTTTTGACTGTCTTTTTTCACGTATAAATTTTATTTAGTTGCAGCTTGAATACCATAAACTGCTGTATCCGCTTTTGTTTGGATATAAAGCTCGGTACCTGCCTCAATATTAATATTTTTACCATTAATAAACGCACCTGTTACAGCTCCAATTGGTCCTAAAAGAACCATACCAGCAACCGTTGCTCCAGCCGCCATGGCAACTGATTTCATCTCTTGTTTTGCTTTTTCACCGAGGAATGTTGTTACTGTACTGCCATCAATTGCTGTTGTCTGATCAAAACTAACTTCAACCTTGGCATCACGGCCAAAATTCCGTGCTTGTGTTACTTTGTTGACGGTTCCCGTTCCTGGTGCACCTTTCGCAAAAATCAAAGTTCCATTTATCATAACATCTTCCGCTACTTGATATTTTATTGTATCGCCAACTTTGACTTCTTGACTTTTAATCGG
>Ga0302210_10000565_pt1 | contig 16628 bp, 14 predicted proteins | sample II_Fen_E3_2_FD_198793 | JGI IMG/M metagenome (GOLD analysis project Ga0302210, IMG submission 198793) | Peat permafrost microbial communities from Stordalen Mire near Abisko, Sweden - II_Fen_E3_2 | ecosystem: Environmental > Terrestrial > Soil > Wetlands > Permafrost | place: Sweden: Abisko... | reverse complement strand
CAGGTTCTTCTTCCATACCACATACAAACAATGCAACAGGTTTAGAAAGTAATTGATGCCGATGTTTTGTGCAAAACTTCTTTAGCGACGATTGTACACTTCCTATATGAATAGATCCTCCCAAAATCACCCGGTCAAATGAACTGATCGAAATATCCGAACTATTGCTGAGTTTCAGTATCGTTACGTCTGCCAGATGTTCGGCTATAAAGTGCGCTACCTTTTCGGTAGTACCATGTATAGTAGTATAGATAAGTACTGTTTTCATTTCTGTATTATTTTTTTCTTTATAAATTTAGTTTTCTGTCACTTATTTTTCTTTGAAACAAGCTATAAAACGGGCACATTAACCGGTTTATTTCAATAGACCTGATATGTTTTGCGATCTTAATTTCCGGTCCAGGAATCAGCTTTACGTTGTTGTAAATCAATGTCTGAAAAATCAACCTTACATCCATCTCCGGATGGCGATTGGGCACTGAATCCTATACTTATAGTATCTGTTTTATCCAGTTTGAACGACCGGATAGGAAACCACGACTTTCCATCAGTTGAATAGTAAAGGCCAAAAGTCTTGCCTTTTGTTGAACCGGTAATCCTGTAAAATATTTCATTTTGATCTACAATCATCGAATTGCAATCATCGGCCGTTTCGTTACAAACTACACTAACAACTCTTGGTTGTCCTTTGAAATCGGCCTCAAAACAGAATTTTGCAAAATGTTTGGGGTCGTTGAATATTAATAGCACACCTGCATCCCATTTTGATTTAAATTTAAGCTCAATCTTTGAAGTCAGAATAAAATCAGAGTCCGGCTTAAATACGAGTCTGGGAGATTTATTTATCTCATATCCACCATCCGGTGAAATAAACAAATCCGTGTGACCCGGCGCTGTAATACTCAATGAATTCTCTCCATTAATCTTATAGTCGATAAATGAATTCTGGAAATTCATTGGATAAGGAATTGCATTTATCCTGATTTCCTGTGCTTTTATGTTTGAAATTACAAGCACAATTATCAAGCAGCAAAATATTCGTTTTTTCATATGTTCATTTTTATTTTTTAGATAGTGTATCTCAATCTTGAGGCTGTCTCAAAAGTCTTTTTAGCACGCAAATAACGCAATATCCGCAAATTAACGCAATCTTATCAAATTGGGATTCAATAAATAACATTCTATTTTTACAAATCTTATTTGCGAAAATTTGTGTTGTTTGCGTTATTTGCGTGCTTTTGATACAGCCACAAGAAAAAAAGCTCTTTAATCATGGGTTTTATCCATTTTCTTCAATATTTCCCTTAGCAAGTCATTATGTTCTCGCTTTAATGAGATAATTGTAGTTACCCACGTATATATAAAATAGATCGCTGCAACCGCTATTGTCAAATAGAATAAAACCGGAATTAACAACATAGTACCCATAATTGTATATTTAAATTGTTTGTATTTCTTTCAAATGTGCCAATATAACGAGTTCTTAGTGTATTAGAAGCTTGAATCGCATCTATCCAATGCACATAAACTGTCAGAATCAGAATTTCTAAAATTTTAAAATTATCAGAATAAAGATATAACTCTCCCCCCTCGTTTGCCAACGAGGGGCTAATGATCAATTATTTTTATAACAATTAATATATATCAAACTACTCTCCATCATCGTTTATCATACAAAGGCAAAGCCATTCGTCGAACTACACAAACTAACCGACTACAAACTATGAATTATGAATTATTACCAGGTTTTTTCTCCAGAATTCATTTTTTTGAGAGTTTCTTCATATCCTTTTGTATCAGATTTTGAGCTTTTTGCAAAGTTCAATGCTTCCGTTTCTTTACTTATAGCTTTTGCTTTTTGTCCCAACTTATAAAGGAGGTTTGCATACGTGTCTATAAACATGTGATTGTCGGGATAAATTTCCAGTGAACGTTTTGACCATCCTAAAGCATTTTCAAGAGCTTTTGCGTCTGCCACTTTTTCAAAGAATCCCCAAGCTACACTATTTAATGCCTGACTATATTTATCACGTGACATATGTGCCACATAATCTCTGAGTTGTGCCAACTGCGTAGAATCTATTTTTCCTTCCAACTCCTTACGTTGCGTAGTTTCAAATAATTGCAGCGCTTTCTTATCAGTTTTTGCTATAGAGTCAAAAGAAACCGTCATTAATGAAGCATCACTATAAATGGTAGCATTGCTGATATATTTATCCAAATTGGTTGTTTGCTTGTAATAATTCATGTACAACTCTTCCTTTTGTTTCGACTGAGAAGTTTTAGGTAGTTTTTCGTTGGCATCCACCACTTGTTGTAACAGCTGTTCATTTTTGTCCTTACACGCTTCGCGGAATGAATTATCAATGGCACCAATCATAAACACATAAACATATCCACCCAGTTTTGGAAAAAACAACGTGGCATTATCCTGCAAATTTTTAAATGCTAATGAATTTATAGTGATGTTGCGGCTTTCCTTATGATAAATTTCTATGATTTTATCAGATGCACGTTGGTCGTTGGGAAGTAATGCCAGATATTCGTCAAAAAGTTGCGCAGTTGATTTTCCTAGCTTTAATCGCTTATTTATATAATCCAATAAAAATGCAGGGTCGTTTTTCTTTTCAGCATATTCTTTTTCCCATTCTGAAAAAGGTTTCGGATCATTCATGTCGGCTATGGCTGCATTCGATACTGCAATAAATTTCTCAGCTGGCATAGAACCTACCGACCTTGAAAACAGCGTTCCATCAGCTTGGATAAACAGGTAGGTTGGATAAGACATTACTTCGTACTTTTTTGCGATTTCAATACCCTCACCTTTTTCGGCATCTACCTGGTAACAAACAAAGTTGGCGTTATACACCTTTCCTACTTCGGCAAGTGGAAAAATGTTTTTACTCATCATTTTGCAAGGACCACACCAAGAGGTGTAAACATCAATAAAAATTGGTTTATTAGTTAGTTTCGCTTTTTCAAGCACTTCTTTCCACGTTCCATGTTCAAACTCTATCCCTTGCGAGAATCCTAATACAGAAAAGAATAATACGAAAATAATAAGCAACTGTTTTTTCATAAGATATAATTTTATTTGTTTTTGTCTTTCCTCCACTAGCGTGGGGAATTATCATTTTAGCTTCCTGATTATAATAACTCATCTCAACTGTCAGCACCGCGATTTTATCTGATTAAAGGATTCAGCGGATTCAGGTTTACTTATTATCGCATCTTCATTTCAAAGCCCTAAATCCTCATTTTTATTACTTGAATTTATTAATCTATAGTCATACAATTTACATTTGAATATGGAAAAATAGAACCATCGCTATATTTTGTAGATGGAATATCGTATCTGATTCCATTTTTCCAATAACATCCTATGGAATAAATGGAATTGGTATTATAATAAAAACCGGAAATAAAAACATTACTTTCAACTACTTTAATGGAGAAAGCATTACTCGCAGTAGCTCCATTGCCAAGAGCTAAATCATACTTAATTCCATTTTTCCAATAACAGGCTACTCCTTCCATCGTATCATTATAATAAAAACCGGCAACATAAATGTCTCCATTAGAAACAACTATTGAGTTTGCATTGGAACCCACAGCCACTAAATCATGTTTTACGCCATTTTTCCAATAGCAAGCAATACCTACGACATAATTATTCGCAACACCAACATAATAACCCGCTGCATAAACATCACTACCATCAACAAAGATCGAATTTACAATTGCTTCGGTTGTACCATCTGAAAGATCTATTCTTTGATGGTTTTTCCAATAACAGGCCACTTGTTTGCTCTGGTTATTTTTAATACATCCTCCAACATAAATATCACCATTAGATATTGCAATGGTTTTGCCTACACTTTCAGTTGTTATTTCCGAATTAGATAATATCGGAAATAGCTCACTATTCTTCCACAATGCCACAGTTTGAATTCCGTTATATGTATAATAACCGCAAGTATATATATCGTTACCCATTAGGGATAATGCGGTGGCTCCGGCAGCGTTTTCAGGGAATATAACTGTAGTTGAATTCTTCAATAAAAATGCCTTATTTGTATCACCAGTTCTTCCTACAAAATAAAGGTTATCATTAGAGTATTCCATTCCAAATAGAGTAAAAACAAAATCAGCGAGGCCTCCAACAGCAACATTGTTCTTCCAGTAGTAAGGGTGCAATAAACCATTTGCATTCTTACACTCTCCCGCAAGATAAACAATGTGATCTAAGGTTTGTACCGGATATTCTGAATAAACAGTAGGAAAGTTTTTTAATGATACTCTAACTTTTGTATTTCCTTCTTTTAAAGCAGTAAGGTTTCCTTCTTGGGAAACAGATGCAACAGAGTTATCGACTGTTTCCCACGTAACACCTCCAAAATATTTCAATTCATATTGATCAAAGCTCTGACTGGTTAATTGAAAGGTCTTTCCTGTTTTAATTAAAACCGCAGTATCCTTAAGTTCTATTTTCGATGGAATCTCTACAACCACAATATTAAATGAAAATTGGCCTGAATTATTTTTCAACGTTACAGTTGCCTTGCCAGCTTCAATTGCTTTTACTTTGCCTTTATCCGTAATACTTATTACTCCATTTTTAGGGCTTTTATACGACTGACCGACAGTAACTACTGCACTAACTTTAGCATCAGCAGGAGTGATATTTACCTGATAAGTACTATCAGCCTGTATGATTATTGTGGTGTCTTCTTTTACATCAGTAACAAATTTTATATCCTCAGCGGATATTTCTTTAGTGCAACTATAAATGCATGTCAATAAAGTCAAGAAAATAAAAAAGTACTTTTTCATAATGATGTGATTTTAAAATTATATAATTATTTATGAAGTTAATCAATAGTCTGTTTCCTGTTATCATTATAAGCCCCCGTTCGACGAAACGTTCCGCTTCGTCGGGCTAAAAGAAAAGCTCCTGCTTTTCATATTATATATAAATATACAAGGCAAAGCCTTGCTTCCGTCAGCAACAAAGGCTAGAGCCATTCTAGATTTAATTTATTGATTTAAATTCAGTTGGTCGATATATTTTAGTAACTGCTGTTCAGAGGTTCGATCTGTTTCTTTCTCGTAAAGTAATTGCAATTCTGGTTTATTATTCAATAACTTCAACAAGTTCTTTTCTGTAAGTTGAAATATCTCTCCATTTGCAAGATTAAGTACGTATAAAAAACGTTTAGTTGCTGCAATACCTGAACCTATTCCTCCGCCAATAATGGATACATTCATAGCTCTATCCAATGACATACATGCTTTAAATGTCACGAGATTACCTGAAGTATTTTTACATAATGCATACCAGTTTTGGAGTTTATGGGGAAAACAGTTTAGATATAATGAGTCATTCTTTACGTAAGCAAATATCTTTTTAGTTATATAACTTTTATTGATAGAATCAATAGTAGATTTTATCTTATAATCGTTGCCACCTATCATAAATATATCGCCTGATGTTCTTTTGATGATTCGTAAATTCACATCATAAGCAGGAGTTCGGGTTTTTAATTGCTCCAAATTTAAATAAACACCAGTAGGGAAATTACTTGCCTGTCCAAAACTAATAATTGAAAAATAAAGGAAAATGAGCGTAAAAAATCTTTTTATCATTATTCTAAATTTTAAATAGTAATCCATTCTTAATTTCATCAATATTTTTTATCATTTTCTGTTTCTTATCTAGGCCATTCCTTCCTTCTTCTCGTTCCCAAACGAGTGAGAGAAAAAACTTAGTTAAGTAAGTATCTATACCCAATAGAATATGTAAGAGAAGATTGTTCCGTAGAAAATTTAATTTGTCTATAATCCGTTAAGTCTTGAATATAATTATTCGATTTCGAGTTGTCTATAGGTAATAGTATAGCAAATGTCCAAAATCCCCGACTGGTTTTTCTTACTTTGAAATCAAGTCCCCCTCCCACTGTAGGTCCATAAAATATTTTATTATACTGTGTATCATTAGATACATATACAGCCGAAGTATAACCATACATTCCCAAAATAAAAGGATTGAGTTTAACGAAATTCTTTGGTGATACAAGTCTAAGTTTCAACCCTCCGTTAATTCCTACACCTGCAGGAGTATATCCAACTCCTCCAAAAACACCCACATTTTTATTATTACCATAATGCAAAACGCCAAGACCAATACCACCAAAATCCTGACCGATACCAATACCAATTGAAGTACCGTCAAATGTATTAGCTTTCGACAAATGATTTTGAGCATTTGTGTTTAAGGCAAACGGAAAAATACAGAAGATGATTAAAGCTTTAAATAATTTCATTGTTTTTATTGTCCGATTATCAATTTATAATATGAGTATTCTATTTTCATTTTATTTGGCGAAACAATTTATTTCCTTCGTCCATTGTTGTTTGTTTTATATTAATGTATGGCAGAGCATTCAACACCATTGTCTGAACCACGATTATATCAGATAAAAGGATGTATCAGATTTCAGAGTATCTGTTTTTTTCTGATTCATCTGCTGAATCCAGGTTCAGACAACTATCACCACCTATTCCTACGCTCCTACTCCCGATTATTCTTCCGGCTTTGTTAGCACACGATACAAACGCCTTACCACTAACTCCTCGTTGCAAACGAGGAGGAGAGTGAACTATCGGAAGTTATCCCAATAAGTCATATTTTATTCATTCCATACGATGTATAAGTTAGAGAAATCATCACTGTCTTTCACAACATACTTCTTTTCTTTTTTGACATTGTCTTTTTTGAGTGCAATATTAATGGATCGCGCCTTTCTTACAATTTTGCATTGAAATAAACCCTTATCATTACTCTTTCCAACTAACTTATCATTTATAAATATATCAACATCTGATATTCCTTTTGTTTGATTTTTATTCATTATACGGAAAATTAGGACTTTATCATCTTTGCAAACATTTAAAATAGAATACAAATTACTTAACTCACCATAAATCGGCTCTAACCCCATTTTAGAAAGTCTATAATCCAAGCGATTGATATCAATAACTGGGTACAAAGTCTCATTTCCTAATTGGTCTAACTCAGTTTGTGTTGCATACTTTTGAAATTTGTTCTGTCTTACATTTACTCTATCAACAAACATTGCATATTCGGACGATGATATATATTTTGCTCTATAGGCTTGCATAACTCGTCGATAATATTTTAACTGCTTATCAATTTGAGCATGTTGAATAATATAAAAATATGAACGACATGCTTTTTCAGAAACCTTTGGTTTCCCCAACCAACCGTATTTATCTAAAATAGGAAACACTTTTAATTGATTAATAGAATCATGCTTATTCATTCTAATTAACATATTCCTATATTCAGCAGTATTGATATCATTGCGCTTTTGCAAAACAATAATAGTATCTCTAGTATTTTGATCATCATCAAATGCTTTTTCTAAAATTGTATTCACATTTTTCAATGCATTCTCATTTTGAGCAACTATTGACAAGCTGACCACATTAAATAATATCAAGAATAGAATGTAATAATTGTATTTCATGAAAAAAATATATATAGGCGGTTAAACCGCAGGATTATTCCTTTGTATTAAAACGTTTTGGTTCATAATAAAATCTCCGCTAGCGCAGGTATGTGACCTCTTCTTCTTTGTATTTTTAGCATTTTCAACTGTCTGAACCACGATTATATCAGATAAAAGGATGTATCAGATTTCAGAGTATCTGTCTTTTTCTGATTTATCTGCTTCATCCAGGTTCAGACAACTATTGCAACTATCCCTACGCAAACTTATTTCATTTTTTGTAACTATAAGGATAGCTTGCGGCTACGAGTGTTCTGAAGATTAATTAAACCAATTCTAAATGAAGCAGGAAATAATTTTACTTCAGCTTTTCTACCATTGCTTTCAATTCATTGACCAATTCTACATCATTACCACTAAAGCCTACCAGAGTGGAACGAATTTTTCCATTTTTATCAATAATAAACTTACTGGGGATACCGTTAACTTTAAACTGTTTTGCAACCAGATAATCAATACCTGTCGTCGGTTCGTCCAGCAAAATATCAAAGTTCACTTTTTTGGTTTCTATCGTCTTTTTTATATCTTTCAGGCGATCCTCCGGAGTTGTATGTTCAAAAGTATTGATGAAGTAAAAGCAAACATCTTTATTCTCTTTCAGTGCATCAACTGCTTTTTGCATACCTGAAAATGATGCCAGACAAGGTCCGCACCAGGTAGCCCAAAAGTCAAGTATTACTATTTTACCTCTCAGGGCAGAGAGCGTAACTGTTTTGCCATCCAGAGTTTTTAAAGTAAAATCCGGTGCCATTTTCAACTTATCAATCATGCCGGCTTTAATGGCAGCCAATCCTGCGTTTGAACCATTCAATTTGATATAAGCCACATCATAAAGCGAGTCTAATTTAGCACTACTCTTGTCGGTGCTTAAAAATTTCTCCCCCCATGTTAATGCTTCTTTTGTTTGATTTAAGGTAAGGAGGTATTTCATTAACTGTTCGTTCATGTACGTATTGCTTAATTTTGATAGTACAACTCCCAGTTGTTCATTTTCAGCTGCTTCTTTTATATTACCCAGCTTTTCCAGAATATAGGCATAGGTATCGTAGAAATTTCCTTTCGTAGCATTCTGACTATCTTCCCAATCTTTTAAAGAATAGGAATCCGGCTTTTCATATTTTATCACCGAATCCATTGCAGCTATACATTTTTCGGAATAAACTTTGGCAATTTCCAGATGCGTATTATGCGTTGCCATTTCCCAGGCTGTTTCATTATATTCATGTGCTTTGAAGTTTTGATCTTTGATAGTCGACATGCATTTGTCAAAATTTGCATAATCTTTTTTCAGAAGATAGGCTTTTATCAGAAACCTATCTAACGTAAGTTTGTTTTCGTTGCATTTTTCGGGGTACTCATTACGCAGAGTATCTAATCCAAGAAAGATTTTATCAGGGTCCTGAAAGTCATTCAATGCGGATAACTTTCTCCAGAAACTAATATTTCCTTTGGGGAATTTCTTTATTACTTCTTGTTCCAGCGAATCTCGTTTCTGATAGTTTCCAGCGTAAATAAAACTAATTAAGTTCGACAAATCCATCTCCTTTGCACCCGATTGCAAACCTGAATCGAATTTTTTTTGAGCCAATGCTATGGCTTCGGCTTTTCTATCTTTAATGTTTGACATAGCGTAAACATAGTTTAAAAATGTTTTTTCGCGCTGTTCGGGATAAAGTGTATATTCTTTTTCAATCAAATCAATCGCTTTATTGCCCCCTCCAAGCGTACTTAATAAAGCGCCTTGTACCAGATACGTTCCTTTAACCGGTTTGCCGTCCTTAAATACATTAAAATCAAATCCTACACTTTCTTTATCCTTACGATCTGTTTCATCACCATTGGTAATGGCAAATGACACATAAATAATGGAATCGGGCACATTAAATTTTCCATCAATAGTTTTCCCGATCAACTTTGTTTCAATCGGTTTAAAAGTAAAAGATTTCGCATTATACAGTTTGACGTCAATTGTTGTTCCTTCTTTTGCAAGTTTTCCGGTATAAGTAAACCTGACATCTTTGCCCGCTTCTATTTGTGACGGTTTAATCGTTAGCACTGACGATTGTGCATAAATACACATGCATAACACCAATGATACTGCTACTGAAATTAGTTTTTTCATAATAACGACTGTTTAAAAATTTATATCATTTCCATGTTTGTTTATTTTTTTATTCAGTTGAACAGGTCACAACCTGTCCCTACGCAAACTCATTTTATCTTTTCTGTAACTTCGCCAACCAATACACGCTACTATCAACAGAGCAGTGTTATACGCAGATCCAAAGGTTATTTGATATCCGTCAAAATATAGCTAACCAAATAATAATGTGGAGAAGATGAAAGAAGTTCATCGGTATCTTTATCACCTTTTTTCAAATTAACTGATCCACAAAATCTTTGGAATCCATATTTTTTATCTTTCCAAGATGATGCATAAATTAATAGTGGCATTTTTTCATTAAAAGCCCATTTTGAGTCAATATAGGAACGAATATTATAAAACGATTCTTTATCATATTTTTTTATGGTTATAGATCTAGACATCGTCATTACATATGTAGCTATTTTTAATGACAAAATAGTATCGTTCACTTTTGTAAATATCTTAATTTGGTCAATATAGTCATAATATATTTCGCTCTTCTTTTTTTTATTTAAGAAGTAGTGGTACATATTATTTTCAATAGAGTTAGTATCTGATTTTATGATTTTACCATCCTTGTATTCATCTATAGCAAGGTTTAGATTATATTTTTTATCAAAAGGGCTCAAATGATACTTGTAAATGTTTACACCCGAAAGCTCAATGGCTTCTAACAAATCAAGATTTGTAATTTTATCAGATCGAAATTGATTATTAGAATCTTCTTTTTTTAGTTGATTCCTTCTGTCTCTTTTGATTTGTTGAGACATCAAATTCTGATTCACGAAAATGATAAACAATAGAAATAGTAATAGATGTAGGTTCTTCATGATCTTAATTTATTTTAAATATTTATAGATGCTTCGTCTTTCATGATATATCTCTCTTATTCTTTACAGAATGGTTCTGACCGGCAGCTCAGATATGTTATCCCATCTCTTTGTATTCATAGTATTTGTAACTGTCTGAACCACGATTATATCAGATAAAAGGATGTATCAGATTTCAGAGTATCTGTTTTTTTCTGAATCATCTGCTTCATCCAGGTTCAGACAACTATCACAACCTATCGCTACACAAATTCATTTCTTCTATTCTGTAACTATGCCAAGCAATACACGCTACACTTAACGGGAAACTTAATAGATCAATTCTAGTTCATTATTTTTTCAATTTCTTTTTCAATCTCAAGATCAATTTTGTCATTCCCACCTTCAGAATAATATGTTATAATTCCTTTGGGGTTCACAACACAGTTGGTTGGATATACATCTCCACATATTTTTTTAAACTCCGAATTTGTCAAAGTTTGTATGTAATTGAATTTATTTTGAGCCAAATAATTTTCTAATTCTTCCTTTCTATTAGAAGCGATAGCAATAAAGACAATTTCTTTATTGTTCTTGTATTTCTCAACTAGTTTATTTAAATATGGAATTTCTTCGCGGCAGGGAGGACAGCCTACAAACCATGTATTAATAACAACGCATTTACCTACTAGGTCTTTTGTAGAAATAGTTTTGCCATCCAACCGTGTAAATGTCAAATCAGGAAATGGTTTATTTATTTCGAGAGGCTTGTCAATAGAAACAATAGATGCTATCTGACTTTTTTGATTATTATTAATCCAAATATATCGAATTTCATTTAAAGTTGAAGAATATAAAAGCTCTAACGATATTTTTTTAGTTGAATTTCTAAATGTGATTTCAACGTCCTTTTTTACAAAGTCTGGAATGTCTGATTTTTGAAAAAAATCGAAGAAAGAGTGATTTACCTCGTTAAGGTTGTTTACCTTATTTTGGATACTTGTTTCGATACAACATTTATGTTTTGTTGCTTTTAAATCAATTATAAACGCAATTTGTATTGTGTCAACTCCAGTATCTAAGCTAGTATAGAGCTTTACCGTATCCCCCATCTCTCCTTTAATTGGTTCTAATTTGGAAATAAGATATGGTGTCTGATTTTGTGACTTTAGATTTAAAGTCATAATAACACATAAAGTAATTAAGATGCAATGTTTTTTCATATTTAGTAGTTTACTCATTTGTTCATTACCCGCACAAACCTCATGTAGGGATAGGTCGTGACCTGTCCTTTTTTTAATGCATATTACCGCATTTATTGTATATGGATAGAATGCAATCCGATAATTGCCCCAAACCATACACATCCATTATTCTTTTCCTATTCGGACAGGTCACGACATGTCCCTACACAAATTCTTTTCTTCTTTTCTGTAACTATGCCAAACTCCACTTACCCTACAATGAACAGAGTTACGCTTCGCTAAACAAAGTAAAGCGTATATCTTATAAATCGTCTTTAGCTTTCGCTCTAATTATGTTACCAGTGATTTTATCTAAATAAGTCAAAATGACGAAAGCGCTTGAATTGTTGCTTTTGATTGATAATTGAATACTGCCTTTCTCTGTTTCATAAGTCGTAAGATACTTGCAGTTATCAAGATAAACTTGTTGCATTTTTAAACCGTCATCTACTTGCACGAAAGACGTAAATTTTTCAACACTTTTAGAAGGTTGACCATACTTTTCAGTAAGTAACTCTTTTAGATTGAAATAATTTGAAGCAAGGGAGGACCATGCATCTTGTTTTGGAAAATTCACCGTGACATTACTTACTAAATCCTTTCCTTTTAATGTTGAAACTACAACGTTACAACCCTCGTATGTAGCAAAATCGCCTTTGAGACTTGCAACTCCATTTTCTGTTGCTATCTCTGTAAAACTGTTTTGTTTCATTTTCGAAACGAATTTATCAAGTGTACCGTCAATTGGAACTCCCTTGAAAGTAAGGTGTTGAGACGTTTGGCTTTGAGCAAACGAAACGATTGTCAATAGCAAAATAACTGTCATTAAAAGTTTTGTTTTCATCTTATTCGTTTTTTTGAATTAATTGTTTCACGAAGTTGTTTTTTATATTTACCCTGTCTCTCCGGATATATCTCTCTTATTCTTTACAGAATGGTTCTGACCGGCAGCTCAGATATGTTATCCCATCTCTTTGTATTCTTATCATTTGTAACTGTCTGAACCACGATTATATCAGATAAAAGGATGTATCAGATTTCTGAGTATCTGTTTTTTTCTGATTCATCTGCTGAATCCAGGTTCAGACAACTATCACCACCTATTCCCTACACTCCTACTCCCAATTATTCTTCCTGCTTTGTTAGCGCACGTTACAAACGCCTTACTACTAACTCCTCGTTGCAAACGAGGAGGAGAGTGGAATTATCGGAAGTTATCCCCAAAAGTCATATTTTATTCATTCCATACCATGTATAAGTTAGAAAAATCATTACGATCTTTAATAACATACTTCTTTTCTTTACTGACATTGTTCTTTTTGAGTACAATATTAATGGATTGCACTTTTTTTGCAATTTTGCATTGAAATAAACCCTTATCATTACTCTTTCCAACTAACTTATCATTTATAAATATATCAACATCTGATATTCCTTTTGTTTGATTTTTATTTATTATACGGAAAATTAGGACTTTATCGTCTTTGCAAACATTTAAAATAGAATACAAATTACTTAACTCACCATAAATTGGGTCCATCCCCATTTTAGAAAGTCTATAATCCAAGCGATTGATATCAATAACTGGGTACAAGGTCTCATTTCCTAATTGATCTAACTCTGTTTGTGTTGCATACTTTTGAAATTTGTTCTGTCTTACATTTACTCTATCAACAAACATTGCATATTCGGACGATGATATATATTTTGCTCTATAGGCTTGCATAACTTGTTGATAATATTTTAATTGTTTATCAATTTGAGCATGTTGAATAATATAAAAATATGAACGACATGCTTTTTCAGAAACCTTTGGTTTCCCCAACCAACCGTATTTATCTAAAATAGGAAACACTTTTAATTGATTAATAGAATCATGCTTATTCATTCTAATTAACATATTCCTATATTCAGCAGTATTGATATCATTGCGCTTTTGCAAAACAATAATAGTATCTCTAGTATTTTGATCATCATCAAATGCTTTTTCTAAAATTGTATTCACATTTTTCAATGCATTCTCATTTTGAGCAACTATTGACAAGCTGACCACATTAAATAATATCAAGAATAGAATGTAATAATTGTGTTTCATGAATATATATATATGTATAAGCGGTTAGACCGCAGGATTATTTCTTTGTATTTAAAAATTTTGATTCATAATAAAACCTTCGCTAGTGCAGGCATGTGACCTCTTCTTCTTTGTATTCTTATCATTTGTAACTGTCTGAACCACGATTATATCAGATAAAAGGATGTATCAGATTTCAGCATATCTGTTTTTAATCTGATTCATCTGCTTCATCGAAGTTCAGACAATTACCACCAAGCTAATTGCAAGTCTGGAGACTTCGCCAAACAATACACACTACACTCAACAGGGTTTTTTCATACTATAAGTATTTATAATTAAGTCAAGAGTTGGATTTGTCTCCAATGCCCAACGGCAATCGCTAATTTCCAGCCTTATCCATTTTCTTCAATATCTCCCTTAGCAAGTCATTATGTTCTCGCTTTAATGCGATAAATGTAGTTACCCACGTATATACAAAATAGACTACTGCAATCAATATTGCAGCATAGACCAAACCCCAAATGATCAACATAAAACCACCCATAATTATAAATTTAAATTGTTTGTATTATATCCTTCTAGTTCAACTCTAAACCCTATGCTAGCGAGGATCAGCGACCCGTATTGTTTAATAATCTTTGATTATTCTTTTTCTTAATTACTTCCTTCTTTAGTTAGTACGGGTTTACAAACCCGCACCAGTAGAGGCTCAACAAGGAATTATTTAATATTCTCATCTATTGTCTTAATCAATGCAGCCTTATCAAAACCCGAACTGACATAAATAATCTTTCTGTCTTTTCCTATTAAGAAGATTGTTGGACCGCTGGTCGCTCCATATGCAGTTGAAACTTCTTTACCATTATATAAAGTAGGATATTTTATGTTGCATTTTTTTATATAGTTTGTTAGCCCTTTATTTCCTGTTTGTTGAAATTCAATTCCAAAAACTTTAAGACCTTTGCTTCCATATTTTTGTTGAATATCATTAATATCGGGTATTGCTTGTAAACATGCACCACAACCCGGAAACCAAAATTCAAGCAAAACTAAATTACCTTTTAAATCGGAAAGCTTTACTGAACCCCCCTTTAATTTCGGAAGTTCCCAATCCGGGGCAATCTGCCCTATTGCTTGTGTTAATTTATTTCGTGATGTCTCAGAGGACTCCTGTTCGGATATTCTCAAAAAGTCTTTCGGAAAACTATCGTAACTCCAGATAGAGTCACTTTTTTGTACCGGAAATTTCAACCGGGAGAAAGTGGTTATTTCATATTGTATGGTTGGAAATATTCTGGTAAACTGAACCGGTAAGGAATCATCTTTGGAGATGGCTAGGTAATATTTCATTACATTATTGGAACCTCTTAATTCCACACTTCCATTTTCAATATACTTATTGGGCGACAGCTGAAACCGAAAGCACTCTCTGTTATTTATTATCGTATCTCTTAGTCGGATATTTTTATTGGCAGGATCATTTATAAATTGAGGTAGTATTTTTCGAATCCAACAAATAGATTGTTCATATAATATGAAACTTGTCACATTTTTTATTCTCGGTTGATTTCTATATAGAATCCTTTTTTCTTTATCATCACTATAAAATGTTTGTGAGCCATTGAAAACTACCGTAGATTTATTATCATCAGAAGTAAAACGGAAATAAAATTTTGCGCCAATCAACGAATCTTTACTTGTAAAATCAAAATAGCAAAGAGCCGAGTTTATATTATCGCTATTTGTTACATCCTGATGTAAATGATTTATCGCGTTATATTCTAACGTTTTTATCGAATTAAGCTTCTTTGATGTTTTATTCAAAATATCATCATCACTATTTTTAAAGCTACATAGTAATAAGATAATCACCGGTAAATACAATAATTCTTTCTTCATATCTTTAATTCTTTATTTGGTTTTTCGTTTTCCATTTACCCTCATCACGCTTCTTTTCTTCCTCCACCTTTCTTCATTCCTACCCCCCCTGTAGGGATAGGTCGTGACCTGTCCTTTTCTAAATGCCCATTACCGCATTTATTGTATATGGATAGAATGCAATCCTATAATTGCCCCAAACCATACACATCCATTATTCTTTTCCTATTCGGACAGGTCACGACCTGTCCCTACGCAAATTCTTTTTCTCCTTTTCTGTAACTATGCCAAACAATACCAATCAACCAATACCAAATTAAAACATTTACACCCACACCATTGTCTGAATCGCAATTATATCAGATAAAAGGATGTATCAGATTTCAGAGTATCTGTTTTTTTCTGATTCATCTGCTGAATCCTGGTTCAGACAATTTCCCACCTGTCCATTGTCTGAATCGCAATTATATCTGATAAAAGGATGTATCAGATTTCAGAGTATCTGTTTTTTTCTGATTCATCTGCTGAATCCTGGTTCAGACAACTATCACCACCTATTCCCTACGCTCCTACTCCCGATTATTCTTCCGGCTTTGTTAGCACACGTTACTAGAAAAAATAAATCCCGCTCATCTATGCCCAACTGAGGAAACAACGGATAATCATTTTCCTCTTTTATTTTTATTCAATGCAAGTTTCGGTTTTAAGAAGTTACACTTCGTCTAATTTCATCAGATCCTCTTTGCTTATGGGTGTGTATCCTTCCCTTATAAGAATGTTGACTATTCCTTCAAAATTTTCTTTAAAATCCGGTTGTATAAAATTTGTAGGAATAAAAATGACTGTACTATAATAGAAAAAAAGGTTTCCCAGATGATAACT
>Ga0302210_10000562_pt1 | contig 16655 bp, 11 predicted proteins | sample II_Fen_E3_2_FD_198793 | JGI IMG/M metagenome (GOLD analysis project Ga0302210, IMG submission 198793) | Peat permafrost microbial communities from Stordalen Mire near Abisko, Sweden - II_Fen_E3_2 | ecosystem: Environmental > Terrestrial > Soil > Wetlands > Permafrost | place: Sweden: Abisko... | reverse complement strand
AAGCATTTGTTGACCAAGGTGGTAAGAACTTATCAGGGGGTCAAAAACAAAGGCTTACAATTGCGAGAGCAATCATTAAAAAGCCAGAGATATTAATTTTAGATGACAGTGCTTCTGCACTTGATTTTGCGACGGATGCAAAACTGCGTAAGGCGATTCAAGGAATGCATTCTGCACCAACAGTCTTTATTGTATCACAAAGAGCGTCTTCAATTCGGCAAGCAGACCAGATAATTGTATTAGATGATGGTAATGTAACTGGAGTTGGAACTCATAGTGAGCTAATTGAAAATTGCAGTGTTTATCAGGAAATATATTATTCACAAGTTCAGCATCCAAGTAATTCAGAAATGGAGGCAAAATAAATGCTTAGCAAAGGATCAAAATATAAAGTGGTGAGGAAAACAACCATAAGCAAGGTCTTAAAAAGAATTAAAAAGTATTGGCTATTCATGATTCTTTCAATTGTATCCGCAGCAGTTACAGTAGCTTCCACCTTGTATGTTCCTATTCTTATAGGAAGAGCGATTGACTATATCATAAAACCAGGACAGGTAGCATTTGATTCTGTATTTGATATCTTAATACAAATCGCCATGGTAATCGGAATAACTGCAATTTCACAATGGATTATGAATATAAGCAATAATAAAATTGCATATTATGTCATTAGAGATATTCGTGAAGAAGCATTTGAGAAGATAGAAATTCTCCCCTTAAGATATATAGATGGTCATTCCTATGGTGAAGTGGTAAGTCGTGTAGTTGCAGATGTGGATCAGTTTGCAGATGGACTTTTAATGGGATTTACACAATTGTTCACAGGAGTGATTACAATTTTGGGAACTTTGGGATTTATGCTTACAATTAATGGAGGAATTACGATAGTTGTTGTATGCATCACGCCAGTTTCACTATTTGTAGCAAGTTATATTGCTAAGAAAACATTTAAAATGTTCAGGCTCCAATCGGAAACAAGAGGTGAGCAGACGGCTTTGATTGATGAAATGATAGAAAATCAAAAAGTTGTTCAGGCATTTGGACATGAAAATGAAACGGAAGAAAAATTTGATGAAATCAATGAAAGACTTCGAAAATATTCACTGAGGGCTATTTTCTTCTCATCAATTACAAACCCAGCAACAAGATTCGTAAACAGTATTGTATATGCAGGCGTCGGTGTCACAGGTGCCATTGCAGTTGTATCAGGTCATTTGAGTGTAGGACAACTTTCTGCCCTCCTTAGCTACGCCAACCAATATACAAAACCATTTAATGAGATATCTGGTGTGATCACTGAACTTCAGAATGCATTGGCATGTGCGGATAGAATATTCGAATTAATAGAAGAAGAACCACAGATTCCAGAACCAGAGAATGCAATTAAATTGGAAAATGTCAATGGAATTGTTGCGCTAAATGATGTATATTTTTCATACGAACCAGGATCTAAATTGATCGAAAATTTTAATCTTCATGTAAAAAAAGGACAACGAGTAGCAATTGTTGGACCGACGGGTTGTGGAAAGACAACGATAATTAATCTACTTATGCGTTTTTATGATGTTAATAGTGGTGAAATTAATGTGAGTGGTATTAATATCCAAGAAATGACAAGGAATAGTCTTAGAAAAAGTTATGGAATGGTTCTTCAGGAAACATGGCTTAAGACTGGAACAATTAGAGATAATATTGTAATGGGCAAGCCGAATGCAACAGAGGAAGAAGTGATTGAAGCGGCCAAAGAATCTCATGCACACAGCTTTATTAAACGTCTACCAAACGGTTATGATACATTGATTTCAGAAAATGGTGGAAATCTTTCACAAGGACAAAAGCAGCTCCTTTGTATTGCAAGAGTAATGCTTTGCCTTCCGCCAATGCTTATATTAGATGAAGCAACCTCATCAATTGATACACGTACAGAAATTAAGATACAAGAAGCATTTGCAAAAATGATGAAAGGCCGTACTAGCTTTATCGTTGCGCATAGATTATCAACAATACAAAATGCTGATATAATCCTTGTAATGAAAGATGGAAACATCATTGAAAAGGGCGATCACAAAACGCTCATTCAAAAAGATGGATTTTATGCAAAACTTTACAATAGCCAATTTGCCGTCTAAGCCATCGGATTTGAGCGAAAAACTTGCCTTTATAGGTATCGAATGAAAAACCATTTATAATGATGAATTTGCCTTGCCTTTCCTTCAAGTAGCTGCGCTACTTTCAGCCGGTCGGCGGCGAAATGCATCATTATAAATGGTTTTTCATTGTTTACATTATGAAATGAGTTTTGACGTTCAAATTAGACGATGGTGCGTGAAATAAGGGAGAAGACTAAGCAACCCACATAAGATAATAATAAGGTAGGAATAGCTTGTTCAGTATATTTGCAACTGGTAGAAATGCTGCAATATTAATAAACACAGGGCATAAGACTAGACTTCCAATGATGAATATAGGGATTAAAGAAATTAGCAAAGTACTCTTTCGGATGACATAAGATAGAAGTATGCAAAAAACAATAATTAATAAAACATATAAAAACATTGATTTTAATTCTATCCAAGGTGAAACTTGAACGTTGGCAAGATATATTGTGATTAGTGATGATATGGCAAACAAAAGGGTTGGAATCATAATATACAAAATTCGGCTAATTCGATGAAAGGAGTAGCTCATCGGTGCAAAAACGCCATCTTCAGAGTCTTTTAGCCATTGCACACATCCAAATAATCCTGCAACAAATATTAAAATCGAAAGAATTCCTCGTACTGGAAAGCTGGATTTTTCGACTGCTATTGCATTAAGACTATTGGTATCTCCATTACTTTCTAAAGTATTAAAATCAATGTGAAAAGTTGCAGCTCCATTTACATAGTAATCATATTTTTCATTTGTTATTTTGATGGCACTCGCTTTTATTGAAGAGAAAAGTGAGCTTTCATTAATGTAATTTATGGCAATATTTTTACCGTAGACACGAAAAAGAGCAGAAAATAGTATTTCATTTGAAAGTGAAGAGATAAATTCGGAGGAGTTCTTTATAACAGTAATACATCCTTTATAGGACTTACTGTCAAGCTGTTTAGTAAGATCTTTGGAGAAAATATATCCACAGTCAGTATCTCCATTTTCAATGCTTGTGTAAAGTGCCTCAGCAGAATCACAGGAATAGAATTCAAAAACTGATGTATCACCAAGCAGAGCATCAGCGGTGCTAACGGAGGTCGCGTCTCGATCTAAAAGGACAATTCCTATGCGAGGGGAACTACTTTCTAAGGCTTTCGGAATGTGAGTAATAATAAATGCACATAGTGGAAGTCCAATTAGGAATATTAGCAAAACTATATTTTTAAGTTGTCTTTTTATTAGAAGAAAAAACCATAATAATATTTTATTCATATTTTTAAATTAGCCTCCATTCTATAATCGATTTTGGCGAAGATTGTCAGAAAATGCAGCACCACAGATGAAAAGTGCAGAAAATGCAGCATTTATCATAAAGGTACCAAGGGTAACAGTGTTCGTTATAATTCCGCCACAAAGTTTGATGAAATATGTGGTTGGCAAAAATAATCCGATTTTTTGTACTGCTTCGGGCAGAAGTGAACTGGGAATAAATCCACCAGAAATAAATAGCATCAATGTAGAAAATGTAAACAGGATTAACACACCTAAAGATTGACTGTTAGCAAATTGAAAAATGAAAAGTACCAATGAAAATACTCCAAAGATCAAGAAAAACAAACTGATAAACGAAGTGAAATTAAGGTAAATAAGTACATTATGAATAACAGGGAATCTTATTTGGGCAAGAACCATCATTAGATAAGCGAATATTAGTAATGAAAAAAACACCAAAGTTACGCCTATAATCTTAAATAAGAATAGTAGAAAAACTGGGATTCTACGTCTTTTCAAAGAGGTGCTCAGCGCATTATTTTCTCGCTTTAACAAATCGGAACAAGAAATCCCACTTAGTAAAAGCAAAAGTACAATTCCAGAGCAAATATAATATTTCGTAATTGTTAGATTGCCAGTTGCAGAGATCGTATTCGTTTTAAAATATATACTTCTATCAAGTGCATATGAAAAATATGCCTCGTTTAAAAATTCTTCTGATTTTACAACACCATCTTTGATTTTGTAATCAATACAAACATCATCAACTGCATAAATTCCAGCTTGGGCAGCACCAATATCAGTAACTCCAGAATTAACGAGCGTTCGAAATAGCATTGATTTTGTGCTGATTCCACTTCTAGGAAAAATAATATTTGCAGGGGTATTTGTTCCATCAATAATATGATTAATAAAATCATCAGGCACTAATATTACGGCGTATATAGTGCCATTTCTTAGACCTTCATAAGCAGATTCTTTGCTCATCTGTTTAAAAGTACATATGTTTTTAATTGTTTCAATCTCTGATAAAAATGAAAAAGCAAGTGATGTATAGGAATCCCCATCTTGAGGAAGAACTACTGCAATATCCATTTTGTCACTGCTTTTACTATTAGTTAACAGTTTTGTTCCACAAAAACCAACCAGTACAACTAGTGCTGCAAATATTAATGTCGCACAAATTAGTTTTGGTAGAGATTTAAAAGCAGCTTTTATTTGAAACCATAATAATAGAAGGTATTTAGCCATGAAATGCAATCATCCTTTCTATTAATTTTTGACCGACTGGCTTATCTAACAGTTCAGTGAGAATGCCATTTTGCAAAAGATACATACGAGTGCAAAAATCTAGCTCAGATTCTTCATGACTTGTAATAATTACTGTTCCACCATTTTTTATATATGTTTTTAAGTAATATTTTATATCCTCTTTGCAAATAATATCAAGAGAAGCTCCAGGTTCGTCTAATATTAGAATTGGCGGATTCTTTGCGAGCGCACAAGCAATACTCAAACGCTTTCGCATACCACCTGATAATTTTTCTACAGGATAATTTTTATAGGAGTCAAGACCAAATCTAGCAGGAACTCCCGTTTTTAGGTCCTCATTAAGATCTCTAGCGCTTTCACAGTACCAAAAACGAAGATTGTCAAGTACGGATAACTTATCCATAAGAGGATTATCCTGTGGCACGTAACCTACATAATCAGAAAATAGTTTTTGATTTTTCATTGCATCTTTGCCATCATATAAGATATTTCCTGAAGTGGATTTCTTGGAACCGGAAAGGATACCAAGTAAAGTTGACTTTCCACATCCATTGGCACCAACAATTGCTATGTATTCGCCTTTTTTTGCTGAGAAAGAAGCACCTTTGAGAATATGGTTTTTTCCATAATTTTTACATATATTAGTTACCTGAATCATAATTTCCCTCATTTCTAAACAGTTTTAATTATTCCTGTTTTATAGCCCCGTAATACATATTGTGCCATTATTTGTTGACTTTGTAAACCTATATATAAAGATATATGGATTTTGACACCTTAATATCAGTATTTGTATAGTATAGATATAAGTTATTACAATCAATCTATAAAGGAGTAAAAAATGGGCAATATAATTGATTATATTAATGAAGTTCAATCTTTCGATTTTAATAAAAAACCATTTCAAGCGGTTGATGGCTTGGTGCTTGCTTGTTTTTCTTATCTTGATTTTGGTAAGAGTGTACCATCTATTTATGCTGAATCGGAAAATGTATCGATAGCTGACCTGTCTAAATCTAATGATTATGAGGAAATGTTTTTAGATACGTTTGATCCTATAAAAAGTGAAGAATTATTTCAAGCAATGCTTCTTAGCAAAAGATTTGGTAGCATTACGTTAAATTATTATGTAAATGAACACGATGAAAAAGAGGAAAAGCAATTTTCAGCAATTACTGTATTTTGGGGTGACAGCGCATTTATTACGTATAGAGGAACTGATAATTCATTTGTTGGATGGAAAGAAAACTTTAATATGTCATATATTCCCATAATTCCTTCTCAAAAAGAAGCCTCCATATATATTGATCATATTGCACAACGAACGAATGCAAAAATATATTTAGGAGGACATTCTAAGGGAGGGAATTTGGCAATCTATAGTGCGACAAATTGTGATGAAAAAGTTCAAAATAGAATTGCTGCAATCTACTCTTATGATGCACCAGGATTTAAAGAAGATATTCATACACAAAACGGATATCTTCATGTTGTGGATAGAATCCTAAAATATGTTCCTAATTCATCTATAGTAGGAATGTTACTATTACAAGAAAAAAACTATTTTATTGTAGAAAGTAGTGTAAAAGGAATTCTACAACATGATGCCTTTTCCTGGGTGATCGAAAACGGTGATTTTGTATATCTAGATAATTTAAAGGAAGATTCGGTTCAATTAAATAGAATACTGAATGCGATGATCGAAAATATTAGCGATGAGGAAAGAAAAAAACTGGTTAATGTAATATATAAAATTATCATAAAAAATAAAATTAATACTGTAAATGATTTTGTGTCAAATTGGAGAAGAGTGGCATTTGGAGTATTAATTGGAATGAAAGGAATGTCTAAGGATACGAAAAAATCAATTACACAGATGGTCAGAAATCTGTTCTTTCAAATTGAGTGAATTTTGGTATGAGGGGGGGGCGAAAAACCGGAGATATGTCCTCCTGTTCGCTATTGCCTCTACAACCATACGTGATTGTCTGCATTCGGTTTGACACAAAAAGATGTGTCAACCGCCTGAAGACAATCACGTATGGCAGTAACGGCAAATGCGGACAATAGAGGACATATATCCGGTTTTTCGTGCGTGTTTATAGCGGCAATTCTGCGCTAGAAAGAGTTAAAAACGCCTGAAGCGGCATAGGTAGCATCAGGAGGTGGTGATGCAAATGTGGACAATAGAGGACATATATTTGGCTTTTCTTTGCGTCTATAGCGGCGATTCTACGCTAGAAAGTGCTAAAAACGTCTGAAGGCGGCATAGGTAGCATCAAGATGTGGTGATGCGTATGTGGACAACAGAGAGGATATATATTTGGTTTTTCTTCGCAGGGGGAGTGATTGATACATTTGTGATGGAACAACCAAGAAAAAACGTAAAAATGTCCTCAATTGTCCGCATTTGCCGTTACTGCCATATGAGCTTGTCCCCAGGCGGTTGACACATCTTTTTGTGTCAAACCGAATGGAGACAAGCTCATATGGTTGTAGAGGCAATAGCGAACAGGAGGACATATTTACGTTTTTTCGCCCGTGTGTTCTCACAAACTTTTCAATCAATCCTTCTTATTCTTAAGGGCTGCAGCAATAAATCCCTTAAATAAAGGATGTGGCCTATTTGGTCTAGATTTAAATTCTGGATGTGCTTGCGTTGCTAAAAACCATGGATGATCGATTAATTCGATCATTTCAACAATTCGCCCATCAGGTGAAAGGCCGGAAAGTTTCATGCCATTTTCTACAAGTACATTTCTATAGTCGTTGTTGACTTCATAACGATGACGGTGTCTTTCTTTTATTGTAGTCTCTCCATATACTTCAAATGCTTTGGAAGATTTGTCGAGTACGCAAGGATATGAACCAAGTCTTAAAGTTCCTCCAATATCATCGATTCCTTCTTGGTCCGGCATTAGGTGAATGACTGGATGGGTTGTCTCTGGTTTAAGTTCAACGCTGTGCGCATCTGTAAAACCGATGACATCACGAGAAAATTCAACAATTGCCAATTGCATACCAAGGCATAAACCTAGGAATGGAACTTTTTGCTCTCTTGCATATCGAATTGCCTGAATCTTACCTTCGATACCTCTATCACCAAAACCACCAGGAACTAAGATACCATCAACATCTCCTAATAATTCAGCAGCATTTTCAGCAGTTACTAGCTCTGAATCAACCCATTTAATGTTGACATCACAAGAATTAGCAACACCGCCATGTTTTAAAGATTCAACAACACTCAGATAAGCATCATGTAATTGAATATATTTTCCAACTAAAGCGATACTAATTGAGTACTTTGGATTTTTCCAAGCAGTACACATTGCACGCCATTCATCAAGGTCAGGTGATGGACACTCGAGATTTAGACATTTACAAGCAACTTGCGCTAAATTTTCTTTTTCCATAGCCAGTGGTGCTTCATATAAAATATCAACGTCAAGATTTTGAAGAACCTGTGATTTAGGGACATTACAAAATAATGCGATTTTATCTTTGATTCCGTGTTGAAGTGGTTGCTCTGAGCGACAAACGATAATGTCCGGCTGAATACCCATCCCCTGAAGCTCTTTAACGCTTGCCTGTGTTGGCTTGGTTTTCATCTCGCCTGAAGATTTTAAGTATGGAATAAGAGTTACGTGAATTAAAATAGCATTCTCTCTGCCAACTTCATGCTGGAATTGACGAATAGATTCAAGGAAAGGCTGGCTTTCGATATCACCGACAGTACCACCAACTTCTATAATTGCAATTTTAGTTTCTTCGGATGAGTAATCTCTAAAGAAACGGCCTTTGATTTCATTTGTTATGTGAGGAATTACTTGAACAGTTCCTCCACTAAAATCTCCACGACGTTCTTTTGAAAGAACAGACCAATAGATTTTACCTGTCGTAACATTTGAATTCTTATTAAGACTTTCGTCAATAAATCTTTCATAATGTCCAAGATCAAGATCTGTTTCTGCTCCATCATCGGTTACAAATACTTCACCATGTTGAATTGGGTTCATAGTACCGGGATCTATGTTAATATATGGATCAAACTTTTGCATTGTGACTGAAAAACCACGAGATTTCAGTAAACGACCAAGTGAAGCAGCTGTAATACCTTTTCCTAAACCTGAAACGACGCCACCTGTAACAAATACATACTTTACGGGCATGATATACCTCCTTATTTTATAAACTAATTTATATATTATACAACGAATGAGTTGTTATTTCCACAAAAATTTATAAAAAATATAACCAAAGTGTATAAGTAAAATTCATATAATGTGAAATAATATCCATATATAATGGAAAATGTATTAAATTATTATAAATACGTACATTTTCGGCGTTTATTATGTTGATTTTATTTTTGATTATACTTATAATAAAATAAGTGTTGTTCGAAATTACACAAATATGAAAGTAAGAAAGAGGTGACTTGATGGAAAACAATAACAATAATAAAAATAAAAATAATAATGGTAATAAAGATGGGAAACAGCCCAAATTTAATCAAACTATAGTTATTCTTATGATTGCTGCATTATTTATATTTATGGGTATTAGTATGCTTAATAGTATGGTTAAAGATGCAACATATAAGGAGATTACATACGATAAATATACTAGTATGGTTAATAATGATGAAGTTAGTAAGGTGACATATGAAACTGATAGAATTTTAATTGAGCCAAAGGATCAGGAAACTTCAATTAGCGGTATTAGCTATACTTATTATACTGGAAGGATAGATGATCCTGAAATGATTCAATTACTAAAGAATAAAGAGGGTGTTGATTTTGAAGTCCAAATTCCAAATAAAAATTCTTCTCTCATCGATTTTATCTTAGTATATATATTGCCATTTCTTTTGATTTATCTTCTTTTTGGATTCGTTTACAAGAAGATATCAAAAGGTGGAGGCATGATGGGCGGTATGGGCGTTGGAAAGAGCAATGCAAAAATATACGTTCAAAAGGAAACAGGAGTTACATTCAAAGATGTTGCAGGTCAAGATGAAGCAAAGGAATCATTGAATGAAATAGTAGATTTCCTTCACAATCCTGAAAAATATGCGCATATCGGTGCAAGACTTCCCAAGGGAGCTCTATTAGTAGGCCCTCCAGGTACTGGTAAAACATTACTTGCAAAAGCAGTAGCAGGTGAAGCAAGAGTTCCATTTTTCTCACTTTCCGGGTCTGATTTTGTGGAGATGTTTGTCGGTGTTGGAGCGTCTAGAGTAAGAGATTTATTTAAGCAAGCACAACAAACTGCACCTTGTATCATATTTATAGATGAGATAGATGCAATTGGTAAGAGTAGAGATTCCAGATATGGTGGCGGTAATGATGAAAGAGAGCAAACACTCAATCAATTGCTTTCAGAGATGGATGGTTTCGATACATCAAAGGGTCTGTTTATATTAGCAGCAACAAACCGACCAGAAGTACTCGATAAAGCACTTCTTCGTCCAGGTCGTCTAGACAGAAGAATTATTGTAGACAAACCAGATTTAAAGGGCCGTGTAGATACTCTTAAAGTTCATTCAAAAGGAGTACTTATGGATGATTCAGTTGATCTTGATGCGATTGCACTTGCTACATCTGGAGCGGTTGGATCAGATCTTGCGAACATGATCAATGAAGCTGCAATCAATGCAGTTAAGAACGGACGTAAATTTGTAACACAAGACGATTTGTTTGAATCAGTTGAAGTTGTAATCGCTGGTAAGGAAAAGAAAGATAGAATTCTTGGAAAAGAAGAGAAACGTATTGTTGCTTATCATGAAGTTGGTCATGCACTGATTACTGCTTTGAAAAAGAATGCAGTACCAATTCAAAAAATCACAATCGTTCCAAGAACAATGGGTTCACTTGGCTATGTAATGCAAGTGCCAGAAGAAGAAAAGTACCTTATGAGTAAGGATGAGCTTTTGGCTAGACTCGTAACATTTTTGGGTGGTAGAGCAGCAGAAGAAATTGTATTTGATACAGTAACCACTGGTGCATCAAACGATATTGAAAAAGCTACTTCAGTAGCGAGAGCGATGATTACACAATATGGTATGTCTGAAAAATTTGGACTGATGTCTCTTGAAACAGTTGAAAACAAATATCTTGATGGCAGAACTGCACTTAATTGTAGTGATAGCACTGCAGCCGAAGTAGATTCAGAAGTAAAAGATCTTTTGAAAAAATGTTTTGAAGAGGCAAAGGCACTTATTAGTGAGAATAGACCTGCACTTGATGCAATAGCTGAGTTCTTGTTTGAAAAAGAGACAATCTCAGGTAAGCAGTTTATGGAGATTTATAATAGAATCAAGGGTATTGAAACACCTGAAGAACCTTCAGAGGAAGTGACTACCCCATTAGATCCATTTAAACAAGAACAATAAAATAGTAGTTATATAGTTAGGAAAAGTCCGAGTCTTAAGATTCGGGCTTTTTCTGCTAAATAGAATTAGTGGAATGGAAATAAAGTTTGATAAATAGATTGATAATTCCTGACAAATAATATATATCTATAATAGATGAAAAATGCAAAGAAAAATTCAGATAGATGGGGGTTTATATGTTTAACATAGAAGAAGAATTAAAAAAACTTCCGGGAAAGCCTGGAGTTTACATAATGCATGACAAAACGGACACGATTATATACATTGGTAAGGCAATTAGTCTTAAGAATAGAGTAAAACAGTATTTTCAAAGTAGCCGTAATCTTTCCGATAAGATTAAGCATATGGTTTCGCATGTTGATTATTTTGAGTATATTATTACAGATTCCGAGTTGGAAGCACTTGTCCTTGAATGTAATCTAATTAAGGAGCACAGGCCCAAATACAATACAATGCTAAAGGATGATAAGTCATACCCTTTCATTAAGGTGACTGTAAATGAAGACTTTCCAAGGGTGCTATTTGCAAGGTCGATGAAGAAGGACAAGGCAAAGTATTTTGGCCCATATACCAGTGCTGGGGCGGTTAAGAATTCAATAGAACTTTTATGTAAATTGTATAAAATTCGTAATTGTAATAGATGTCTTCCTAAGGATATAGGAAAAGATAGACCATGTCTTAATTATCATATTAAGCAGTGTAGTGCACCATGCCAAGGATATATCTCAAAGGAAGAATATAGAGAGTCTGTTAAGAAAGTAATTGATTTTTTAAATGGGAATTATTCTGAAGTACTGAATGGACTTACAGAAAAAATGCAGGCAGTTTCAGAAAAAATGGAATATGAAGAAGCAATGGAATACAGAGATTTGATTACGAGTGTGAAGCAAGTCGCACAGAAACAAAAGATTACAGGAAGTGATATGGAAGATAAGGACGTCATTGCATGTGCAATTGACGGGGATTATGCAGTCGTTCAGGTATTCTTTATACGAGAAGGAAAACTACTTGGGCGCGAACATTTTCATATGAGCGTGGCAGCAAAGGACAGTAGAAGTGAGATTATATCTGAATTCATGAAACAGTATTACGGTGGAACTCCATTTATTCCTGCAGTTATTATGTTACAGGAGGAAATTGAAGATTCGGAACTTATCAGTCAGTGGCTTAGTGACAGGCGAAGCCAGAAGGTCAGTATTGTGGCGCCTAAGAAAGGTGACAAAGAAAAGTTAGTGGAACTTGCATATAAAAATGCCGAGCTAGTGCTTTCACAAGATGGTGAGAAAATCAAACGAGAACAACAGCGTACAATTGGAGCAATGCAAGAAGTAGCGGGATTTTTATCAATTGATAAAATCAAGCGTGTCGAAGCATTTGATATATCGAATACAAATGGAATTGAATCAGTAGGATCGATGGTAGTATTTGAAGATGGAAAACCTCGCCGAAACAATTATAGAAAATTTAAAATCAAGACGGTGAAGGGCCCGGATGATTATAAGAGCATGCAAGAAGTTTTGACGAGAAGATTTCTGCGTGGAATCAAGGAACGAGATGAAAATGTGCAGGGATCAGGATTCAATATTTATCCTGATTTAATAATGATGGATGGTGGTCGAGGACAAGTTAATGTTGCATTAGCAGTTCTAGATCAATTGCATTTGAATATACCAGTATGTGGAATGGTAAAAGATGACAACCATAGGACTAGAGGATTGTACTATAATAATCTTGAGATACCAATTGATCATAATAGTGAGGGATTTAAGCTTGTTACCAGAATTCAGGATGAAGCACATAGATTTGCAATAGAATATCACAGAAGCCTTCGAAGTAAGGTTCAAGTAAAATCAATATTGGATGGAATTGAAGGCATTGGCCCTGCTAGAAGAAAGGATTTAATGAAGCATTTTTTAGAAATTGATGCAATCAGAAACGCCTCAGTTAGTGAATTAATGGACGCTGATACAATAAATGAAAATGTAGCTCAAAAAATATATAATTTCTTCCATTAAAAGAATAATTGTGCTAAAATCTAAGATATGGTTTTTATATCTAAGATATAGTTATTTATATCGTGGATATGGTTTTTATATCGAAGATATAGCTATATATATCGTGGATATGGTTTTTGGAAGTTCATTAAAATAATAGATAATTAACATATAAGAAGGAGAATTCCTATGAAAACGTTAGAAAGAGTGAAATTAACAAAAGTCATTGAAAAAATGCAACTGGTAAACAGAATACCACAAGTTACAGCACAAGGAATATGGCTTCATCAGCCAGAAGTAAATAGACCGGCGCTTCAACTTGCCGGATTTTATGATCATTTTGATAATGATAGAATTCAGATTGTTGGATATGTTGAACAGGCATATTTGCTTTCATTGACAAAAGAGGTAAGAATTGAAAGATATACACAACTTTTATCAAGCAATATTCCTTGTATCGTATTTTGCAGGGATTTAGAACCAGAAGAAGAACTCCTTGAGATTGCTATTAAGTATGAAATCCCAATATTAAAATCAAAAAAGTCGACTTCCTCATTTATGGCGGAAGTGATTAGATGGCTGAAGGTTCAGTTAGCACCATGTATTGTAATCCATGGTGTATTAGTGGATGTATATGGTGAAGGAGTTTTAATTACCGGTGAGAGTGGAATTGGAAAGAGCGAAGCAGCTCTAGAACTTATAAAACGTGGACATCGTCTTGTAACAGATGATGCTGTTGAAATTAGAAAAGTAAGTGATGATACGTTGATAGGTACAGCCCCAGGAGTTACAAAATATTTTATCGAACTAAGAGGTATTGGAATTATTGATGTTAAGACACTTTTTGGCGTTGAAAGTGTTAAGGAAACACAGCAGATAGATATGGTAATTAAACTTGAAGATTGGAATAAAAATAAAGAATATGACAGATTAGGTCTTGAAGAAGAGTACACAGAATATCTTGGTAATAAAGTAGTGTGTCATTCACTTCCAATTAGACCAGGTCGCAATCTTGCGGTTATTGTTGAAGCAGCAGCCGTAAATCATAGACAAAAGAAGATGGGATACAATGCTGCACAGGAATTATATAAAAGAGTACAGGAAAATCTAGCAAGAGGGAATACGGAGGATGAGGATGAGGATTAATAATAAGTGTTTTGGGGTCGATTTGGGCGGAACAACGACTAAGATAGGACTGTTTAACATGGACGGAACATTGATTGAAAAATATGAAGTTCCAACGAACAAAAAAGATGATGGAATCCATATATTAGATGATATCAAGGTATTTATTGATCAAGTCATAGTAGAAAAATCATTGGATTCAAATGATATTATTGGCATTGGATTAGGCGTTCCAGGAGCTGTTACAGATGATGGTATTGTAAACAAATGTATCAATCTTGGATGGAATGTCATAAATGTTGAAAGCATTATGAAGGAAAAAACGAATTTTAATGTAAAAGTTGGAAATGATGCTAATATGGCAGCGTTAGGAGAATACTGGAAGGGCGGCGCTGCCGAGTTTTCTAGTATTGCCTTGATTACAATTGGAACAGGTATAGGTGGCGGCATTATAATGAATGGAAGACCAATTAATGGATATAATGGTGCAGCAGGAGAAATAGGTCATGTTTCGATTGTTTATGATGAAACTGAAACCTGCAATTGTGGTAAGAAAGGATGCTTAGAGCAAGTCGCTTCAGCATCTGGAATTGTAAGAGTTGCAAAGAAATTTCTAAATGCAACAGACACAGATTCCTCACTTAGAGGGCTAGAAGACATTTCTGCAAAGAGTGTATTTGATGAGGCGAAAAAAGGCGATGCGGTTGCATCCGAAGTGGTAGCATATATCACAAAATACCTAGGGTTAGCACTCGCTAATATCGCTGGGGTTATAGATCCAGAATGTTTTGTTATAGGTGGTGGAGTATCTGCAGCAGGTCAGTATCTAGTGGATTTAATTGCTGCTAGCTATAGAAAGAATGTATTCCATCCATGTAAAGATACGCCAATTGTTTTGGCAAGTCTGGGTAATGATGCAGGAATGTATGGAGCAGCAAAACTAGTAATTGATGCATCAAAAAATGAAGAATAAGTATACAAATAATATTTTAGGAGTAATATGAATAGGGATATATTAAGCAATCTTGTAAATATTGTTGGCCATGAAAATGTCAGTGAAAATGAACCAATGTCAGAGCACACCTCATTTAAAATTGGTGGAAATGCTGACTTTTTCATAACACCAACAAATACAGAACAGATAAAAGAAATCATTTTTTACTGTGTGAAGAACGCGATTTCATACTTCGTAATGGGAAATGGAAGCAATCTGTTAGTAAGTGATGACGGTTATAGAGGCATCATAATACAACTTTACGATAAATTCAATCATATCGAGTGCGTGGATAATGGACAAAAAGTAATTGTGAAAACACAGGCGGGAGTCATGCTTGGACGTCTTGGAAATGAACTGATGAGGCAAAGTATTACCGGCTTTGAATTCGCAACAGGGATACCAGGAACTGTTGGCGGAGCGATTATGATGAATGCTGGTGCATATGGCGGTGAAATCAAAGATGTAATTATAAGTGCATGTTTAATGGATTCTTGTGGGAATATTGTTACACTTAGTAATTCACAATTAGAGCTAGGATATAGAACAAGTATAATTTCAAAAAAAGGATATATTGTTTTAGAAGCAGAGTTCGAGTTAGAAAAGGGTAACCAAGAAGAGATAAAAAACAAGCTAAACGAGTTCACAATTCGTAGAAGAGAAAAACAACCTTTGGAACTGCCAAGTGCAGGAAGCATATTTAAACGACCAAAAGGGAATTTTACTGGGAAACTTATTTGTGATGCAAATTTAATGGGCTATACAGTAGGTGGAGCTCAGGTATCAAAAAAACATGCCGGATTTGTTGTTAATATAGGAAATGCTACCGCTGCCGATATAATTAAATTGACAGACGAGGTAAAAAACAAGGTGAAAGAACAATTTGGCGTGGAGCTAGAATTAGAAGTTAGAAAATTAGGGTTTGACAAATAGGATTAAAAAGAGATATATAATATATGAGATGAATTTTCCAAGAATAATTTTCTTGGGGGAAGGATTGCTATATGAAAATTGTAATCGTCACTGGAATGTCTGGAGCTGGAAAAACAACTGCACTTAGAGTACTTGAAGATGCGGGATATTATTGTGTTGATAATATGCCTATTTCACTTGTTATGAAATTCGCTGAGTTAGCAGCTGCTAAGGAATCCAGTAATTCAAATATTGCTTTAGGAGTTGATATTCGAAGTGGTCATGCGCTTGGTGAATTAACAGAGATTCTCGAACAGATGGTGATTCGTCATTATCAACATAAAATTTTATATCTTGAGGCAAGTGACCAGGCACTGGTTAAGCGGTATAAGGAGACCAGAAGATGTCATCCACTTGCAAAGGATGACCGAGTTGATAAAGGTATTGCATTGGAACGAGAAGAGTTAGACTTCCTAAAAAAACAAGCAGATTATATTTTAGATACAAGCCATCTTCTTACTAGGGAATTAAAAATGGAATTAGAAAAAAT